>Ga0185299_10000089_pt1 | contig 286692 bp, 266 predicted proteins | sample PaiPotPPA55metaG_FD_128002 | JGI IMG/M metagenome (GOLD analysis project Ga0185299, IMG submission 128002) | Iron sulfur acid spring bacterial and archeal communities from Banff, Canada, to study Microbial Dark Matter (Phase II) - Paint Pots PPA... ...
CCATCCGCAGCAGCACCTCGACGACGACCTCGCGTCCGGCGTCATAGATCGCCTCCGCCTCGGCGCGCTCCACGCCAAGGAATTCGACGTAGCTGGATTATGTCCCCCAGCCAACTGAACGCTTACCGGAATTAGGGCCGTACTCCCACTCTTGAGACTGCCAGCTGGGACGGCGCGGGGCAGCGCGTTAGACTTGTGCGAACCCGAGGCTGCCACATGCGGCGGCAACTTCGCGACCGCGCTTGGTGTCCGGCAGCGCGACAAGGCAGTAGCGTCTGGCGCGAGTCAGAGCGACGAAGGTGACGCGGCGCTCCTCTTCGGCCTCGTCGGTGATCTCTGTGCCGCTGGCCACGGCGTCGAACAGCTCGAATTGGCGTGTCGGGTCCGCTCCGTGGGGTTTGCGGATAACGAGCAGGACGGCGTCGCGGTCCTCTCCCTTGATGCTGTGAACCGTCTGTGCGGCGAGATCGGGTGAGGGTGGCGTGAAGACGTCGCGTGCCAGTACGCCGGCGTGTGCAGCGGCGGACTTCAGCAGCCGTCCGGCGGCTGTGGCGGGCGTTGCCGTGAGGACGCTTGCACCCTCGTGTAGCGCGAGCTTGGCCTCGGCGATCCACGCTCGTAGGTCGCCGTCGACGCGCGGCAGCCGCGCGAGCAGGACGTAGGCAGCTCGGCGGAGCTGGGTGCGGCTGTGGTCGTCGAAACCCTCGATGGCGGTGTCCTCGCCGAAGGCGCAGCGCGCGAGGGTTGCTTCCAGGTAGCGAACGTCAGTGCGCGTGAGGGTGCCTCGTTGTAGGGCGAGGGCGATGCGAGCGACGCGGGCGGGGCGCTCCTGGATCTTCACGGCGGGCGTCCTCCCTGCGAGCGCCTCGACCATCGTGCGGCGCCGTGCGAGGACCGCCGAGTCCTTGGTGTCGATCCCGTGTGTCTGCAGGCGTGCGCGGAACGTGTTGATCGCATGCATCGGTTCGGCGGCTGGGTAGACGGCGACCTCGGGGTCGATCTCGCAGTCGCGGTGCTCGCCGACCGCCGTGTCGGGGGCATCGCGCGCGCAGAAGTGTGCTGCGGCGTTGCAGATCTTCTGTGAGCAGCGGTGGTTCTCGGCGAGGTGGATCTCGCGTAACCCGTGTTCCTCGGCGAGCGCGCGGCAGCCTGCGGCGCTCGCGCCTTGGAAGGAGAAGATCGACTGTTCGAGATCGCCGATCAGCACCAGCGAGGCGAGCGCCCGTGATTTCCGCAGCTCGGCGAGACTCGCCAGCTGAAGCTCAGAGGTGTCCTGCGCCTCGTCTATCAGGATCTCGTCGAAGCGGGAGGCGATGGCGGTCGTGAGGGTGGGCTGTGCGCGCAGGACGCGCAGCGCCACCCACATGGCGTCGTCCATGCTGAGGATGCCCGCCTTGAAGAACGCCCGCTTGCGCGCTTTGACGGTGGCTCCGACAGACTGGATGATCTGCTCGGTGGTGCCGCTGCCCGAGATGGGTTTGTTGGGGAGGACGAGCTCACCGGTGGGGGACATTCGGAACGCGTCGAGTGCGACTCTTTGCTTGTGGTCGTTGTGGACCATCAGCGTGGGCCAGTCGCCGACACGGATCTCGGGGCCCTGGCGAGCCCCTAGCAGTTGGGCGAACGGATACACGACGTAGCGGAGCAGCAGGGTGTGGACGGTCCCGAGGAAGTGCTGGGGACCGAGCGGCGCGTGCAGCATGCTGGCGATCCGATCGGCGCCGACATTTGTGTAGGAGCAGGCGGCGATCTTCATCGCGGGCGTGTCCGCCAGCCGGCCGACTCGCGCGGCCGCGGAGCGTGTCTTGCCCGATCCCGGACAGGCCAACAGCAGGAAGTCTCCGTCGGCACGGACGATGTCGGCCTGTGCGGGCGTGAGTGTCACGTCGGTGGGGTCTCCTCGGCGACCCATTCGATCGCCCGCTGGAGATATTCGGGGATCTCGAACCGCTGCTGCGGGTTCTCGTCGAGGATGGACGCGAGCTCTTGGGCGTAGCGGCCCTTGACGTCGGTGGCCTTCGCGAGGATCGCCTCGGCGGCGTCTTTCGCGCTGGCGTGCTGCAGCGTGTCTGCGAGCGCCGGCCCGACCTTCGGCTTGACGGCGATCAATGCCTGGAGCATGACCTCGACGTTTCCTGCGGCGACGAGGTCCCACTCGAGCGTCCGCTCGGCGAGCTGCACGGTGACGTTCTCGTTGGCGCGTGCCAGCAGGTCGGCCGCTCGCGGCGAGAGCTCCGGCGGCGTGTCCTTCAGCTCGTCGGCGAGCTGCACCTGGCGATCTCCGTCGGAGATGACGGCGAGCCGGTAGGGCAGGCGCCCGGGTGAGAACAGCTCGGTGAAGGGTGGGAACGCGACGCCGCCGACGTTGATGACGGTCACACCGCTCGCCGCCAGCGGCCGGCGCATGCGGCGAGCGAACACGGGCACCAGGAGCTGCTCGGCTACACCCTCTACCAGCACGACGCCGCGAGCGAAGAAGAGCGCGGCCTTGGTGACGTCAAGGAAACGACGCAGGTAGCGCAGCTGCTTGACCTCGAGCCCGAAGTTCACGGGTAGCCGAGCTTGCGGGGAGCCGCTGGCCTTGGTGAGCACGGTGAGCCGCTCGACCCGCGCCGCGGAGGCGAACCCGGGCGAGTGACTTGTGAGGATGACCTGCGTGTTGGGTGCCGCCTGCGCCTCGAGGAACTGCATTAGCAGCTCGTGTAGCTGCGGGTGCAGGTGGGCCTCCGGCTCCTCGACGAGCAGGACGCGCAGCGTCGGCTCCTCCTGCTCGGGACGATCGGTGATCGCGGCGAGCAGGACGGCCATGTAGAGCAGGTTGTTGTAGCCCAGGCCGTTCTCATGCATTTCCAGTGCGGCGGCTTCACCGATCTTGGCGCGCAGGCTGCCGACAACCCGCTCAAACAGCGGGTCGTCGAAGGCGAGGTTGCTGTGTTGGGCGAAGCGCCCGGCGCCTGTCATGCCACCCAGCTGGCGGGCGATTCGATCGCGGGCGGCTGCGACAGCGTCGATCTTGTCGAGCGCGTCGTTGGCTGTGGTTGCCGCCGCGGGGAGAACAGTCAACGCACACTTGGTGCTGCGCTCGGGGCCAACAAAGTCGTGAGGAGGCGCTGGATCGCGCACCGTGAACGGCCGCTCGGAGACTATCCATGGCGGCTACAGCAGCGCCGTCCGGCGCTTGTGCGGCGAGTCGAACCTCGCACCATCCTTGAGCTCGGGATGCAAGGCGCTGGCTGCTTCGAGTGCTGTGTCGACGTGTGCTGTGTCAACACCTGGAACTGCCGTGATGGCTTCGACGATCATCTTCGCCGCCGTCAGCGTGTCCGAGGGGGGCGGCATCGGAGGCTCTTCCTGGCCGACGCGGATCACGGCAGGGATTGACCGGACCGCATACCAAGCCAGCAGCAGAGCGGCTACCCCCGCCATGACGCCGGCAGCGTCCTGCCACCCGCCAAGGTCGAGCCGCTCGCCGGCACGGAATACCACCCATATCTCTCCGAAGCCACCCGCGAGCGTTACCGTGGAGGCCGCCAGCAAGCCGCCAACCGTCAAGAAGTCTGTTTCCCTCGTCTTGGACGACAGGAGTATCAGAGGCCCCGCGGCCACCAACGCTGCCGCCACCGCGGCGCCGACAGTCGCCAGCGCAAGGGACGATTTCCCGTTTTCGCCCACCAGGGCCGGCACGACTTCCGAGGTACCGAAGAAGCCGGCCACCAGACCGGCAGCCACCGTCACGTTGCTCGCCCAGCTTTCCTTAAAGCTCCACGCCGATTCCACGTACTGGAGAGGTTTATTGCGCTTTGGGTTGCGCACGAAGTACACCAGCGCCACGGCCAACAGCGTTACGAGCGCAACCGGGAACGCCACAAGTGCGCTCCATTCCGTCGTTGTAGAACTCGCTATCACAAACACCCCCTTTGAGTCGCCCTACACGTTTGCGAGGTCGCCTTCGAGCGTTGCTAGGTCGAAGCCGGCTGCCGTGTGATCGTTCGCGTCGATGAAGTCCCGGCTCAGCACGGCGTAGGCCTCATCGGCGTACGCTTCGTAAAACGACCAGCTCATCGCCTTTCGCTCTCCCCAGGTCACGACGTAAAGGCTCCGCGTGTCGTACGCAACAGCGGGGATACAGTGTCCATTTTGGGGATTTGGGGCGGCATTGCCCGCGGCGCCCCCGGGTGGTAGGACCCACGGGACACCCAGCATGTCACCTTGCACAGCGAAGTCGGGCAGAGCGACGCCGATGTAGAGGCTTCCAAACAGGTACACGGCGTCGCGCGCCTGCACGGTGTTCTTCGGCTCGACTGAGGCGAACGCCAGGACGTTGTGTCCTTCCAGTCCCTGGCTGCGCCAGTACTTGAGCACTTCAAGCATGTTGCAGCCTGCGTCCGGGGGCGGAGGATTCCCGACAAAATGCTCGTAGAAGGCGAGCACTGAAGATTCCGCCGGGCTCACCTCTCCCGCGGCGTTCGCGGTCCAGTTCTGGATCATGTGTGCCGCGGCCGCGCACGTGCAGTCCCCGTAGCGATCGTTGCCGTACATGGGCCATCCATGCACCTTGGACCCGTAGTCCTCCGACGCCGGCGCAGCCGGAAGTTCGGGCTTAAGATAGTCGCCGAGGCGGAGCGTGCGCTCGTCGAACACAGGCGGGCGCTTCCCGAGCTTCAAAGCCATCGCAGACCTCCTCTATGGTGACGGCGCGTCGGCCATAGCTAACGCGCTGGTTACGGTCCGAGCGAGCACCGCGCCGACGCCGGCGGCGAGTCGCGATTCGCCGCCAGGCTTCCGTCGCGCGTCAACCATGGAGCCCGCTGGAACTGGCGGGCCACGGAAATAGTCCGCCCGTGGACCAATCTTGTATCATACGCGCCGCGAGGGCGTCAACAGCCCGCGAGAAGGACACCCGGACATGCCAGTGACCTGCGCCATCGACATCTTGCGGACCAACGTTCGGCCCCGCCCTTGCCCGCGCGCCGCGGCGCTTGAGCCCCAACCCGCGCGTAGCCTCATCCAGTGCGAACGAGTATCCTCCAAGCTGGCGATCGGCCGCGATTGGGCCGCTCGCCGCGAGGTAGATGAGGCGCGCCTTATTTCACGGCAGACGGGCCGCGATTCGTCGCAGCCTGCTGGCGGCAGCCTTGGCTGCGGCGGGCGCCGTGACGCCCCCGATCGTCGCGCCAGCGCACGCGTCAACCAACGTCGCCAGGGCCTGGGGCCTGAACAACGACGGCCAGCTCGGCAATGGCAGCACCGAAAACAGGGCGCTGCCGGTCGAAGTGAGCGAGCTGCAGGGGGCAACGGCGATCGCCGGCGGTAGCCGCCATAGCTTGGCCCTGCTCACGGACGGCACCGTTAGGGCCTGGGGCGAAAACTTCTACGGGCAGCTTGGTGACGGCACCCGAGAAGACAGCCCGCTTCCCATGCCCGTCACGGGGGTGCGCGAAGCGACGGCGATCGCCGCCGGCGAAGACCACAGTCTTGCGCTGTTGAAGAACGGCACGGTCGTGTCGTGGGGCCAGAACGGCTCGGGCCAGCTCGGCGACGGCACGACCACCGACAGCGACATTCCCGTGCCGGTGAGCGGGCTGAGCGAAGTCACGGCGATATCGGCCGGAGGCAGCTTCAGCCTGGCGCTGCTGAAGAGCGGAGCCGTGATGGCCTGGGGCGAAGACTTCTACGGGCAGCTCGGCGATGGCAGCAAAGTCGGAAGCGATCTCCCCGTTCTCGTGAGCGGACTCAGCGCGGTCACAGCCATCTCCGCCGGCTTTCGCCACAGCCTGGCGGTGCTCGCGGGCGGCACGGTCATGGCCTGGGGCGAAAATCGATACGGGCAGCTCGGCGACGGAACCGAAACCGAGCGCGACGTGCCGGTCGCGGTGGGTGGGCTGAGCGGCGTCACCGCGGTTTCCGCCGGGAGGCGCCAGAGTCTCGCCCTCCTCGCTAAAGGTGGAGTCATGGCGTGGGGCGACAACGAGGAGGGTCAGCTAGGCGTCGGCAGCGACAACGGCCCCGACCAGTGCGGCAGCTTACCCTCCCTCGCCTGCAGCAGGACTCCGGTCGCGGTGAGCGGGCTCAGCGAAGTCAAGTCGATCTCGGCCGGTGTTCACAACCTCGCTATGCGCGCGAACGGCACGATCGCGGCTTGGGGTGAGAACAAGTTTGGTGAGCTCGGCGACGGGACGAGCAGCGGTCCGGAACTGTGCGGTCCCTTCGCGATCCCATGCGCAATGAGTCCGATCGAAGTCAATGAACCAAAAGCGGTCACCGGTATCTCGGCGGGCGAAGCGCACAGCCTGACATTTGGCCTAGCGCCCCCGGCGGGTCCGCTTCCGGAACTCGGACGCTGTGTCAGGGTTGCGGGCGGGGGCGCGTATGCGGGTGCCAGCCCCCTCTGCGTGGCGCTGAGCTCCACCCACACGGGCCATTTCGAATGGCTGCCCGGCCCGGGAGTGAATGCCGGCTTCAACGACGACCTGGGTGAAACGGTTCTCGAAACGGTCGGCAAAGACAGGGTACGTTGTCTCGCAGGCAGCATTGAAGGCGACTACGTTGGAGCCAAAGCGGCTGTCGTCAATCACCTCAGGATGCGCGGCTGCACGGACTCGACGACCAGCGCGAACTGCCAGAGCAGCCCACTCGAAGAACGCGTGATCGAAACCTCCACGCCGCTCGAAGGCGAGCTCGGGTTCATCAGGAGCGGCGCAAAACCGAGCGTCGGCTGGGACCTGAGACCCAAGCCGCCCGCGACCCTGCTCGTGTCGTTCGAGTGCGGCTCGGGCGCGATCTCCGCGGCCATCGCGCTTGAAGGCTCGGTGATCGGGCGGGTTCTGCCGCTCGACTCGATGTCGTCGGGCTTCAAGCTCGACTTCGCGCAGACTGCCGGACGCCAGATCCCCGAATCCTTCGAAGGCGAAGCCAGGAGCGTACTGACCCTCACCGCGACGTCTCTCGGCGGTGCGAACACCGCGGAACGGGCGGGCCTGAGCTCGTTAGGCCATCGCGTAGGGGAAGAACCCCTCGAGATCAAAGCAAAGGTCTAGCGATCGCGCGTGCGGTCTCGTGGCGCCAACCCAAATCACCAGTCCAGCTATCACCGAGGAGCAAGACCATGAGAAAGCTAATGCTCGCTGCGAGCCTGTGCGTCGCGTCGATCCTGCTGGTGCCAATCGCATCGGCCAGCGCCGAAAAAACCGCTGGAAGGTGCACGATCACGGGCCGGGCGACCTTCTCACCGACCGACCTGAAACCACTACCCACGTCAGAACTGGGCTATGAATTCGCCGGCCGGGCCGAATGCGAACGCCTCCCCAGCCGGGAAATCATCAACGCCATTGTCGAAGCCGGCGGCAAACAAACGCTCTCTTGTTTCGGTGCCCTCGGCGAAACGGAAGGCACGGGAACTATGACTGTCGGAAGCGTCAAACTCCCGTTTAGCCTGACGTTCCTCTCCGGCGGCCCCGGATCCACTCTGCTCGCCGTCAAGTTTGCCGACGGCGGAACCGCCGTGGGCGGTGCGACTTTCCTGAACTCGAGCTCCGAACTCGCGTCGCAGTGCTTCACCGGCGGCGCCCACGATCTCGAATTTGAGGCGGTGGCCAGCGGCGAACTCTGAACCCGGGCGTGACCTGAGGCCTGGAGCTGGCCGCGGCTCCGCCCCAAAACGTTCCGATGCCGTATCGTTCCGCGCATCCCGAGGGAGATGAGGCCGTTGCCTGCCAAGCCCGATCGCGTACAACGCGAGAGCCGCAGCACTAAACCCCGCGCGCGAAAACACCAGTCCCCCAAGACCGCGGAGGACCAGCGCACCCCGGCCGCCTGGCTCGTGCTCGCGCTCCTGATCGAGCAACCGAGCCACGGCTACGAGATCAAGCAGCGCTACGAGCGGCGCTTCGGATCGTTCCTGCCGATGAGCGTCCCTCGCCTCTACGGCGCCCTCGATCGTCTGCGCGATGCGGGCATGATCGAGCTCATCGCTGCGCAGCCCGCGAAACCCGCCGGCAGGCAGCACCTGATGCGCCGCAGCTATCGGGCCAGCGACGCGGGCGTCGAGGCGTACCACCGCTGGGTCGCCGAGCGCATGAGCGACGACCCGCAGCGCCTAGAGCTGCTTGGGCGGATCACCTCGGCTGGGTTGCTCGGGATCGACGCCGTCCTGGACGTCATCGATCGCTACCAGCGCGAGTGCATGGAGCAGCTGAGAGCGCTCCCAACCGGCAGCGACGAGTTGGACGCCGGCGAGTCGAGCCTCGAGCAGCTGACCGACACGCTACTCGCCGATCAGCGGCGTCGCGAGCTGCGGGCTCGCAACGATTGGGCGCTGTACGCGCGCGGGGTCCTCGAAGCGCACGCGCAGAGCGCAGTCGCCAGCGCCGAGCGGTCCGAGGCCGGCCGGCCCAAGTCGGGACGACGGCTCAAGGAAGCGTCGTGAGCCTGCTCGCTATCGAGAAGGTCAGCAAGTGCTATCGCCGCGGCTCGCGCGAGTATCTCGCGCTCCAGGAAGTGTCCCTCGAGGTCGAGCGAGGCGAGCTGCTCGTAGTGTTGGGGACGCGCAAGTCCGGACGCAGCACGCTGCTTCGGATCGCGGCCGGGCTCGAGCGGCCCGACGAGGGCATCGTGCGCTTCGAGGGCAAGGGCCTCCGTGGCGCGCGAGACGTGGTCGGCCGCCAGATCGCGTACTGCCACACCGGGTTCTCCCCGATGGAGGGCGAGAGGACCATCGACCACGTCGCGGCCACGCTGCTCGCCCGGCGTATCTCCCTGGTCCGGGCCCGGCGCGCGGCCGAACGCGCGCTCGATCGAACAAACGCTGGCGACTGCGCCGGCATGCGGGCCCACGAGCTCAATGCGGCCGAGCGCGTGCGCGTCGGCCTGGCGCGCGCGCTCGTCGGGAAGCCCAGTGTGCTCGTCAGCGACGACCCCAACAGCGGCGTGAGCATGCTCGAGAGCGACGGGATCCTGCGCTTGCTGCGCACCGTCGCCAACGACGGCGTAGCCGTCCTCATGAGCACCGACGACGCGACGTCGATCTCGGGCGCCGACCGCGCGCTCTCGCTGGACCGCGGGAAGCTTCGCTGTGACGTCGAGGGCCCGCGCGCCGACGTCGTGCCGCTGCGCCCGCGCACGCTCCAGTCTGAAGCCCGCCTCGGATGAGCGTGGCGGCGCGGTGTCGGCTCTAAGCCTCCTCGAGCTCGAAGGGGTCGTCAAGCACTACACGGACGCCGGTGAGCTTGTCCGCGCCGTCGACGACGTGACGCTGGCGATCGCGGCCGGTTGCGTGCACGCGCTGTACGGCCCCAGCGGATCGGGCAAGAGCACCCTGCTGCTGCTGGCGGCCGGACTGCTCTCACCGGACCGAGGCATCGTCCGCTTCGCCGGCGAGGACCTCGCGCGCCTGCCGGCTAGCGGCCTGGCGGCTCACCAGCGGCGCGAGGTCGGATTCATCTATCAGTCGGCTCACCTGATGACCGGGGTGCCGGCGGTGGAGAACGCTGCCGTGAAGCTGTTGGCGGACGGGTACTCGCTCAGGCGGGCGCGCACCGAGGCGGCCGAGTGGCTCGAGCGCCTCGGCCTGGCGCCTCGCCTCGAGCACACGCCCGATCAGCTCTCTGGCGGGGAGCGCCAGCGCGTCGCGATCGCGCGCGCGCTGGCCAACGAGCCTCGGCTGGTGCTCGCCGACGAGCCGACGGGCAATCTCGATACGCGCCGCGGTTCGCAGATCCTCGAGCTCCTCGCCGGCTTGGCTCGCGAGCAGGGAGTCGCGGTCCTGATCGCGACGCACGATCCGCAGGCGGCAACCATCGCGGACCGCGTCCACGTGCTTCGCGACGGCAAGCTGCACGACGCTGGCCCGGAGCCGCGCGCCCGAGCGTTCGGACCCTCGGATCCCGTGCGCAGCCTCGGCTGAGCCATGCCCCTCTCGGCGCTGATCTACTTCTACGCGAGGCGACTGCGCACGCATCCGGTGCAGGAGGCGCTCGCCGGCGTTGGGATCGCCGTCGGCGTCGCGCTGGTGTTCGCGGTGCTGGTCGCCACGAGCAGCATCACGAGCGGCAGCGCTCACATCGTCAAGAGCTTCGTGGGTGCGGCCGACCTTCAGCTGCGCGCGCGCAGCTCCTCGGGATTTGATCAGCGCATCGCAGCGCGCGTCCCTACGCTGCCCGGCGTCCGGGCTGCGGTGCCGGTGCTAGTTCTGACCGTCGAGGCGCGCGGGCCAGACGGTCACGAGGCGACGGTCCAGCTCGTGAGCTCGGACGTCTCGCTGGGGGCCGTCAGCGGCCTTCCCAGCGCCAGCCCGCAGGCGCGACCGCAACCATTGTCCGTCGCGCTGCCGAGCGCGACCGCTCACGCCCTCGCCGTCTCGAGCCGGGTGGGTGGGCAGCTCCCGGGGTCGCCGCCGCTGATCACGCTCGCGGTGCGCGGTCGCGCCGTCCCCGTGAGCGTGAGCGCCGTGCTCGGCCCCGAAGCCGCGGGCCCCCTCGCCGACGCCATGGCGGTGATCGCTCCCCTGCGCTCCGTCCAGGCCATCGCCGGCCTTCCCGGCCGCATCAGCGCCGTGCTGGTTCAGTCCAACCCCGGAGCCGATCAACAGGTGCGGCGCGAGCTCGCGCGCCTGGCGGGCGGCCGGCTCACCGTGGCGGGCGCGACCGAAGACGTCCGCCTGCTCCACCAGGCCACGGCGCCCAACCGCGAGGCCACCGGCTTCTTCGCGTTCGTGAGCGCGCTGGTCGGCATGCTGCTCGCGTTCAACGCGATGCTGCTCAGCGCCCCCGAGCGCCGGCGCATGATCGCCGACCTGCGCATCCAGGGAACTCGCCCGCGCGACCTCGTAAGGCTGCTGCTGTTCCAGGCGCTGTGCTTGGGCCTGGCCGCGTCGCTCGTGGGGGTGCTGCTCGGCGCCCTGCTCTCACGCGGGGTCTTTCACCAGACTCCGGGTTATCTCGCGGCCGCGTTCGCGCTCAGCACGCAGACCGTGATCGGGTGGCAGCCGGTGCTCCTGTCGGTGCTCGGCGGGGTCACCGCGACGTGCCTGGCGGCCGCGCCGCCGCTGCTCGACCTGCGCCGAGCGCGGGCGGTCGACGCGGTCTACTTCGAGGAGGGAGAGCCTGGCCACGCGTTGAGCCGGCGCGCGCGCGGATGGCTGTTCGCGGCGTCGCTGGCGACACTCGCGGCGAGCACCGCCGCCTGGCTCGCCTTCGGATCTGCCGCGATCGTCGGCGCGATCGTGGGCCTCGCGCTGTCCGCGGTGCTCGCGATCCCGTTCAGCTTCACGGTCGTGGTGCGGATCGCCCAGCTGGTGGCCGCGAGGGCGAGCAGCCTGAACATGCTGCTGATGGCGACCAGGGCGCTGCGCGCGACGACGGTCAGGTCTCTCGCGCTCGCCGCGACTGGCGCCGTCGCCGTGTTCGGCAGCGTCGCCGCGGAGGGCGCGCACCGGGACCTGCTCAGCGGGCTCTACGGCGACGAGGCCCAGACGGTGTCCACCGCCAGCCTGTGGGTAACGGGCCCGCGCGACGATCTCGCGACGAACAGCTTCCGAGCCGGAGACCTGCCCGCCCGCATCGCGCGCTTGGCGGGCGTGTCCGCGGTGCGCTCCTACCAGGGAGGGTTCATGGACATGCTCGGTCGCCGCGTGTTGGTCGTCGCGCGCTCGGCGCAGGCGCCGGCGATCTTCCCGCCGCGCCAGATCGTCGCCGGCGACGCTTCTCTCGCCGCCGAGCGCCTGCGCGCCGGCGGCTGGGTCACCCTCTCCGACCAGGTCGCCAAAGCGGCGCACGTCGGTCTCGGCGAGACGATCGCCCTGCCGACGCCGAGCGGTCCCGTCCGCTTTCGACTCGCGGCGACGACGACGAACTTCGGTTGGCCCGGTGGCGCGGTCGTGTTGCGCGCGGCCGACTACCGCAGCGCGTGGCAGAGCGCCGACCCGAGCGCGCTTGAAATCGACCTCAGGCCCGGGGCCAGCCCGTCGGCGGTCGAGCACGCCGTAGAAGGGCTCCTCGGGCCGGCGAGCGGGCTCGAGGTGCAGACGAGCGCGGCGCGCGCCGCACAGGCTCACGCCCTGGCTCGAGAAGGCCTCAGCCGCCTCACCGACATCGCCCAGCTGCTGATGATCGCGGCGGCGCTCGCGATGGCGGCCGCGATGGGAGCGTCGATCTGGCAGCGGCGCCGCTCGCTGGCCTCGCTCCGAATCCAGAGCTTCAGCCCTTCGCAGCTGCGCGCGATCCTGCTGTGTGAGTCGGCGCTCGTGTTGGCGACGGGGTCTCTCGCGGGCGCGGCCGCCGGCCTCTACGGTCACGCCCTGATCGATCGCTACCTGCGCGCTGTGACGGGCTTTCCGGCGCCATTCTCGACCGCCGGCCCGCAGATGCTCGCGACGATCGGTGCGATCGTCGGTGCTGCGCTGCTCGTCCTCGCCGTGCCTGGCTTCATCGCCTCGCGGGCGCCCGCGCGGCTGGCGCTCCAAGAGTAGGCCGTTCGAGAGCTTGCGCCTGCGTCGAGGGCGTGCGCGCAGAGGCGGCTGCCGCCTTCGCGTGCGCCCGTCTGCGGACCCGCATCGCCGCGCGCATCGGGGTCGCCATCGCGCCGAGGTGACGCGCGAGGCGCTCGGCCGGCGCAGCGGGAAAGCCCTCCCGCACCGACGGGCAGGAGAGGTAGTACGAGGCGATCCCGGCGAGGATGACCGCGTGTAGGCGGCTATTGGGTAGAGGCTCGATGCGCTCGGCCGCGTCGGCCGTGATCGCCACCAACCGCTCGGCGGCCTCGTCACCGTCGCGGTAGTGGGAGATGAAGCTGTGGTTGGTCGTGCCGGCGTCGCGGTGATAGTCGGCGAGGCTGTCTAGCAGTGAGCTCAGCGCGCAAATGGCCGGGAAGTACGCGGCGTCGATCGCTGGGGCGTCTTGCGCGCCGGTCGACGCGTTGGCGGCCGAGGCAAGCAGGGCGTGTATCCCCAGGCACGAGATGCCACCGGCGGCGAGCTCCCACCAGAGGTAATCGCCACCATCCGGGGCCTGGGCGAGGGACCACTCGACGAGCTGCGATCTGCCACACACGAGGATCGCGTGGTTGTGGCTCTGCGCCTGTCCGCAGCGCTCGGTGGCGCGCACGAGCACCGGCAGGCCGCGTCCCACCGCGGGCAGCGCCCTCACGACGCGCCTGCACGCCTCCACGAGCGCGCTCACGTAGCCACCGTCTCCGCTCCCTCGCAGCTCGCGGTGGTGCAGGTAGTAGTCGCCCGTGGGCCGGTCGGGAAGCACGGCGTCGGTGAGCGCCCGATGCAGCTGCAACCCACGGCGCAGCTCGGCCAGGCTGGGCTCCTCGTTCACGGCGTCCAGGTAGTCGTACAGCACTTGGTAGGCGACGATGAGCTTGACCACGCGTCGGCGCTGCGCGCGCGGGGCGAGCACGGCGAACAGCGCCGCCGCCTCTGGGTTGAGGCGCTCGCCACTGAGCTGGCCGAGCGCGTGCCCGCGCAACATGCTGTCCGGGATGCGTCGCGCCCGTCGCTCCCAAGCCATCAGCTCGCGGCGCGCTTGCGGATATATCCCCAGCCAGTAGGCGGTGCCCACGCGCAAGAGGGCGAGCGCGTCGCCGACGCGTGAGACGGTCGACGGGCGCGGCTGCCGGTGGACGGATCGTGTACCGGCATACTCCATCGCCGGAATATTCCGTATATGTCAAGCCGCGCGCTCGCCGGCACGTTCGCGCCCGTCCACCTTGACATGCGGCGCCGGACCTGTAGCATCCGCGCGTATTCAGACGCCGGAATGTTCCTGCGGCGTGGTATACGGGCACCAGCCCACCGTCCCCAGCGGCTGCCGCTGGAACGCCGCACCGGAGCGGCCGGGGGTGCGCGGGAAGTGTCGCGATGAAACTCCCCCTCTACTCCCGGTTCGGGAGTAGAGGGGTTTCCAAATCACCAGTAGCTATCACACACTGGCGCGACGGCATTGCCGTCGCGCCAAGAATACCGCTCCCCGGCCGAAACGGACAGGCGTTGCAGGATCTCCTGAGCGCTGATACTGCGAGGGAGAGGAGCGGCAGCGACGCTCGAGCAGGCCCCGCTTATCGAAGCCCGGCCAGGCCTGCCTGCGCTCCGGTGTAGCGACGCTGCGACGAGCGCGATCGCCGCCCTCGCCTCTCTCGCGCCTTCAGCTCCTCCACGATCCCGATCGCCTCCGGCGCTCCGGTGAACGGAGCGATCGCAATGTACGTAAGTTGGGGCAAATAACGCGGCAGCTGCCCCCACTCGCCCGCCGCTGCCAGGCGCTGGACGATTTCGAAGATCGCGCCGGCGATCGCCTGTGAGCACAGAGGCGGCAGCGACTCGGCCTGCGCTCGATAGCGGTAGCCCTCGTGCAGGAAGATCGTGAACGAGCGCGTGATCTCCTCGGCGCGGCGAATCGCCGCCGGCCCCGCGGCGTAGCTCTCAACCAGGCGCAGGTGCGAGATCGCGGGGTTGGAGACGATCAGCTCGATCAGGGTCTTGAGCATCCGCCACATTCGCTCGGGCCACTCCTCGGCCGAGAAGTACGCATCCGCGCAGCAGTCGAGGATGTACTGCGTGGGATAGTCCTGGGCTTCCAAGAACGCCTGCTCCTTGCCGTCGGGGAAGTGCGCGTAGAACACGGGTCTGGCCACGCGCGCGGCGGCGACGATGTCGGAGATCTTCCCGTCCTGGTATCCGTTGGCCATCATCACCTGCGCGGTCGCGTAGATGAGCCGGGTGCGCTGACTGCGCGCGATCACGCCCGCGGCAAGCCCGTGCGTGCCAGTGGGTAGGGGCTCCGGCGCCCACGCCAGCGGCCGCGGCAGCTTAGCGGTGCTCTCCAGCAGCGCGGCCGGCGAGGTGCTCCACGGCCCTGTCCCGGGCGGCACGCTGTAGGACGAAAACCAGCTGATCGCGTCCTCGAGCCGCGACGGCAGCTGGTCCTCGGCCCGTGCGCGCAGATGCCGGGAGATGATGTGACGCAGCGCCCCGACCACCGCCATCAGCGGGACGTCGACCCCGTCGGCGTCGCTGGGCGTCCGCGCGACCACCTCGCTCGCACCGCGCTCGAACTCTCTCAGCACGCGTCCCCGTGTCTCGTAGATCGCCGGGCCCGCGCCGAGCGCCTCGATGAACAGAACGCGCCCGGCCTCTGGGTCGCTCTCGAGCTCGAGCAGGAGGGTCTCCAACGCCAGACGAGCAGTCTGCCGCCAGTCGCCGCTCTTGGTTGTGAGCACCCTCATTTGGCCAAAAATCCGCTCGCCGCAGTCGAGGTAGGCAGCAACGAAACACGCTTCCTTGTTCTCGAATTGCTCGTAGAAGGTCACCGGCGAGACGCCTGCGTGGGAGCAGAGGTCGGTGATGGTCACCGCGTGGTATCCGCTGTAGGCGGACAGCTGGACCATCGCGTCGATGAGTCGCTGGCGCTGGCTCGTCTTCAGCGTCCGGCGTGGCGCTCCGGGTCTTGAGCGCCGGTGTCGGCTTCGCGAGACGGGTGGCTTGTTCACCCGGCGCCTCGGAGGGTTTCGCGATTGCACTTCACGGCCGCGTCAGTATAGATCGCTGGAGCTACCTGGCGGAGATACCTGGCATTACATGAAAACGAACCTGCCTATTCACAACAAACTGGCAATTACGCCAATGGCGGTCCGTAATTTGGCGCCTCCTGCTGCCCCGGACGCCCCAGAGTCAGGCACTGAAGAGCGTTAATGCGAGTACAAGTTCGATGACCTGCTCGTGCGCCTCTCCAAGAGCCTTGACACGGCCGAGGGAATATGGTTGGATCACCCGGTCATATTCCGTAGGCAGAATATTCTGCACTCGGCGGACATCCGGCGGACGCACACTTAGAGAGAGGGAGAGATGGACGCGGACTTCGTAGCAGGGCGCTTGATTACCGGGTCTGGGCGTCGAGGGCTGACGCTGATCGTCGCCGGGATGCTCGTCGCGGTGGGGATGGTAATTACGCCGCCCGCGCACGCCGCGCCGAACACCGCAAAGGCCTGGGGCAACAATAAGCACGGCGAGCTGGGCGACGGCACGACTGAAAACAGCGACGTGCCGGTACCCGTCAAAGAACTGAGCGGCGTCACCGCAACGGCAACCGGACAATTCCACACCCTGGCCCTGCTGGAAGACGGATCGGTTATGGCGTGGGGCGAAAATCTCGACGGGCAGCTGGGCGACGGCACGACTGAAAACAGCGATGTGCCCGTCCCCGTCTGCGTCGTCGCGGAAGTTCCGTGCTCGGCCGAACACCATCTCAAAGAAGTCACGGCTATCTCGGCCGGCAACCTCCACAACCTTGCCCTCTTGAGCAACCACACAGTCATGGAATGGGGCAGCGGTCAGGATGTGCCCGTCGAAAAGAGCGGGCTGAGTAATGTCAAGGCGATCGCCGCCGGCCAGGCGGTGAGCCTCGCCCTGCTGGAAGACGGCAGGGTTGTTGCATGGGGCGAAAACGTGTATGGGCAACTTGGCAATGGCACCACCGAAGCCAGCACGGCGCCTGTCGTGGTCTGCGCGGTCGGTACTCTCGGCACGTGCCCGGCCGGGCCGTTTCTCGAAGGCGTGAAGGCGATCTCGGCTGGCAAATTCGACAGCTTCGGCGTCGCGCTGCTCCAGGACGAAAGCGTCGTCGCCTGGGGCAGAAACCGTTTCGGCCAGCTGGGCGACGGCACGACGCAAAACCGCGACGTTCCGGTTGCGGTCAAGGGCCTCACGGAAGTCAGCCAGATCTCGGCCGGCGGGTTCGACGCGCTTGGGCTGTTGAAGGATGGAGCGGTCGAGGCTTGGGGCGACAACGAAGTGGGCCAGCTGGGCGATGGCACCAGCACCGGCCCGGAAACCTGCGGCGAACCCCCCTTCACGAACTCCTGCAGCGATATTCCGGTTGCTGTGAAAGGGCTCAAGGCAACGGCTACGCGCCTCGCAGCCGGTCGCCAAGACGGCCTGGTCCTGCTGAAAGACGGCACCGTCTACTCGTGGGGCGGCAACGAATCGGGGCAACTGGGCGACGGCACGAGCGAAGGTCCCGAACACTGTGGCCCATTCCTTAGCGCGTGCAGCACGACGCCGGTACAAGTGCGCAACATGGCCGGTGCGACGGGCGTCGGGGCAGGCGGTGCGGACAGCCTCGCCTTCGGCCCACCGCCCACGGTCATCAAGCTGACCCCGAAAACAGGGCCGGCCAGCGGTGGCGCCTACGTCGGGATCACCGGTACGGACTTCACCGGCGCGACGGGCGTGAAGTTCGGCTCGACAAGTGCCACGAGCGTCGAAGTGATCTCGCCGACGTTCATGTTCGCCAAGACTCCGGTGGGGATGGCTGGCGTCGTGGACGTGACCGTCTCCAACACGTGGGGCGCGAGCGCAACGTCCAGCGCCGACCTCTACACGGTCAAACCCACTGTCACCGGACTCAGCCCGAACACGGGGCCGACCGCCGGCGGCACGAGCGTGACCGTCAAAGGCTCGGGCTTCATCACCGGCACGACAGGGACGATCATCACGTTCGGAGGCAAGAAAGCGACCGCGGTCAGCTGCGCCTCGACGACCGAGTGCACGGCCGTGTCTCCGAAGCACCTCGCCGCCACGGTCAACGTGAAAGCGACAGTCAACGGCATCAGAAGTCCCGTGAACAAGCCGGCGGATCAGTTCACATACAGCTAAGACACGTGGCGCGCGGGCCGCAAGCGACTCGCCCCCCGCCAACAGCTGACAGGGAACGGAATAAGTGACGGCATGGATGCCTGCAGGATGGACCAAATCACCAACCAGTAGGCTATCGTGAGGAGCATTGTTATGAAGAAGCTCATGCTAACAGCGGCCCTCTGTGTCGCGGCGCTCGTGGTCGTCCCGGTTTCATCTGCCAGCGCGGCGTTCACGGGCACTTGTGTTGTAAAAGGAACGGCCAACTTCGGCGAAACCACCCTGGGGCCGACTCCCAAACTGGTCAAATACACATTCGCAGGCAAAGCTACGGAATGTGCGGGCGAAGGAACTAAGCCGAAAGTAGTAAACGTCACAGCAGGCGAAGTCTACGCGTCCTGCGTGGGTCCTCTCCTTAAACCAGGACACCAACTGCTACCGCTAGTGTTCGGAGAAAATGTAAAAGACGGTAAAGTCGAAGTGGATGCCGTCGCAGCTGGTTTTCTCGACATCGAAGGCAGCGCTGGCGGGGTGGTTGCGGTTAAAGTCTACGGAAACGAAGCGAACGAAGGTCTGCCGCAATCCACTGGGACTGCCGAGTTCTTTACCTCGTTGGGCGCGGGGGAACTTGCGGCCGAATGCGCCCTGAAAGAAGTAAATAAACTCGAATTCGTTGCTGCACTGGCGGGCAAAATCAGCTGATTACGATCGCGCGTCGGCAAGCTAATTCCAGAGGCTAATTCCGTAAGCTAGTTGGGTCGGAGGGTTGGAGCCAGTCGGGCTCCGACCCTCCGCTCGTCGGCGCCCACTGCAGCGTGTCGCCCCGGCGGATGAAACGAGTCTCCGGAATGTGTTGCGCGTTCGTCGCGCGTGTCATGGAGCAAGCGAGCTTGTGTGGTGGGCGCTTTCGAACGGCCGCGGGGCCCAGATGTATGTCGCGTGACTCGCAGTGCCGCTCTCGCCCCGCTTGACGGCGTCAACCGAGGAGAATCGATGGGCGTCGATCCACTGTTTGCGCGCCTGAGCCAGGTTCGTCACATCGTCGTGGTCATGATGGAGAATCGCTCCTTCGACCAGATGCTGGGCTACCTCAAGCGAGACGGCTTGCCTGGCGTCAACGGCTTGAACGGCGACGAGCTCAACCTCGACGCTGATAGGAAGCCGGTTGAGGTGTTCGAATGGGGATTCGGCCAGTCCGTCTTGCATCCGCCGCAAGGCCAAACGGGCAAGATCCTCGACGCGTGTCACTCGAAGGAGTGTGTGCAGGAGCAGCTCGCCGATGACAATGGCGGCTTCGTGACGAACTTCGTCGCGACCCGCAAGGACGCGCATGGAGGACCCGTCGATCTCGGTCCTCAACACCGGCGCTTGCCGATGGGCTACTACGCCAAGCAGCATCTCCCCACGTACGACTTCCTCGCTCGCCAGTTCTGCGTCTGCGACGCGTGGCACAGCTCGGTCCCAGGCGACACCTGGCCCAACCGCCTGTTCGCGCTGGCTGGCCGCGAGGGACCGAAAGCGCTCCCTGGAGTGCTCAAGCTGCTGCCCGCCCTGTTCAAACGCCAATTGTCTCTCCTGAGACATGCGCCCATCTACAAGGTGGAGGCCTTCACCCGCCAGCTCGCCGAGGGGCAGTGGAGGTGGTATTCACACGACGCGGCGACGCTGCGTGCTGCCGACCCACGCTATCGCCGGTTCGGCGACATCGATGGTGACAACTTTGCCTTCTTCGATCGCCAGCAGGCGAGCCTGCTCACGCACGTGCTTGAGGCGGGGATCGTCTCGCCCGACTCGTTCCTCGACGACTGCGCTAGCGAACGCCTGCGCGAGATCTCGTGGATCGACCCCAACTTCGTCGACCTGCATGTTCTCGAGACGAGCTCGAACGACGACCATCCGCCCTCCGACATCCGTGCCGGCCAGGCCTTCATCCTCGAGGTCTACGAGGCTCTCAGCAATAGCGCCGCGTGGGAGGACACGCTGCTCGTCGTGCTCTACGACGAGCACGGCGGCTTCTACGACCATGTGCCCCCGCCGCCGCTGCCGTTCGACGACCGCTCAGGCCAAGCGACCTTCGGCGTGCGCGTGCCCGCCCTCGTCGTCGGCCCGCGCGTGGCGAATAGCGTCTGCCACGAGCTCTTCGACCACACGGCGCTCATCAAGACGATCATCATGCGCTTCGCCGCGGACCCCGAGCGGGCGATCGCGCGCATGGGACCCCGGGTCGCGTGGGCGCCCCATCTCGGTAGAGTGCTCCTCGACGACCCGCGCACCGACATACCGGAGCCGCGCGAGGCTCGGAGCGCGATCGACGCGTGGCTGCTTGAGGCGCGGGCTTCCAGGCGCGGGTCGCGCGAGCGGGGACATTCCTCCGCTCCCGACGGCGCCGGGCGCCCGTTCGCGCTGCACGAGTTTCAGGAGGACTTCGTCCGCTTCGCGCTCGCGATGCGCGCCTTGGGCTTGCCGCCGGGACAGCCGTGATCAGCCGGCCCCGTTCTTTTGCGCCGGATTGCTGTTCTTCTGCGCGCTGGTATGGGCCGTCGTCTATCTGGCGATAAGAGCGCTGCTGCCGCGGTGAGGCAGAAGGTGCCCGCGAGCCCTAGCAATGGTCCGCCGAGTGCTGCGGCTCGGAGCGTCGTGTGCGACATAGACCGCGAGCTGGACCGGCTGGCGAAGTACGAGAAGGCGGTCGCATCCGAGCGCGAGCTCTCGCTCAGGGCGCGCGCCGTACTGACGAACGACGGTGGCTCGACCCTGACCGGCAACCGCGGCGCGACCCTTCGAGCCCGCGTCTCGCACACCGAGATCCTCGCCCACCTTGGCGCGCATCCGGGGTGCTCGGCAGAGCAGATAGCCGACGCCTTGCAAGCACGCCTGGCGGCCGTGACCCCGCTTCTCTTCCGTGGCAGAGGCACCCGCTACGAGTGCCGCGAGGATGGCTGGTACCTGTACCCCCAGCCTGGCTAGAGCGCGGCGTCTCGCTGCAGAAGTGCGACCGGGTCGCGTTCGATCCGCTCCGCGATCCGCTCCAGGCTTCTCAGCCCGAGGTTGCACTCGCCTCGCTCGAGCTGCCCCATGTATGTGCGGCCCCACCCGAACACGTCCGCAAACGCTTCCTGGCTCAATCCACGAGCCTGCCGGTGGGCCCTCAGGTTGCGGCCGACCGTCCCCTGCAGATCGCCTTCCACACCGGGGAACCTCCCGGCTTGCTACTTTTCCGTCTACAGACTCATAAGTAGCATCGAGATGCGAGCAGGAGATTGTCATGGCGACGTACGTTGTCACAGGCGATCAGTACCGCGAAGTCGATCGCCGGATGAGCGAGATCAAGCGCCAGCTGAATCAGCCCGGCGGCTCACCGCTCGACCCTGAGGCCGTCGCGCTCCGGCTCCAGCGCATCGTCGAGGGCCCAACCCCGGCGCCCACGGGCTCCACAACCCCCGAGCGCGCGGCGGCGATCATGGGGCCGGCGTTTCACGGCGTCGACGCGCTCGAGCGCCACCTCGATGTGAGGCTGGCGGCCAACGAGAATGCGCAGCTCGCGTCGGTGCCCTTCTCGCAGGAAACCCTTGTGCAGTTACGCGAGACCCACCTGCTCGTCGCGTGCGCGCCGCTGTCGCTCATGGGTCTCCGCGCCAAGGCGCCCGACGCGTTCTACTTCAAGAGGGCGTGGTACGCCAAGGAGGACTTCGCCCGTCAGACGCTCCGGGCCCGTTGGCGGCTGATCCGCAGGGAGCCGGTCCCCGGGAGCACATCCAAGCCCTGGGCCCGACAGCAGGCTGCGTGTAGCGCAGATGAACTCACGCCGGGGGTGTGCGAGTTTGCGCTCGCGATCGTGCTGCACTTCCTCCAGAGCGGCGAGCGACTGCTGTCAACCGTCTACGCGCGCACTAGCGACCTCGACTCCTCCCGTCGCCGCGTGGGCCTCGGCCGCTTCGGTCCAGACGGGCTGCGCATCCGTAGCTGGGGCGACCACGCCGACTACTACATCGGCCTCGGGGGAGTTAGGAAGTCAAGCTGGAGTCGTCCGTCCTCAGCTACGCCGCCGCCGCCGCTTGATCCCCCCGCCAAGCAGCGCCATCGGATCGACGCTGATCCGGTCGGCGATGCGCTCTAGGCTCCTGAGCGTCAGGTTCCGCTCGCCGCGCTCGATCGCGCCCATGTACGTGCGGTGAACTCCGACGACATCCGCGAACGCCTCCTGGCTCAACCCACGAGCCTGCCGGTACTCCCGCAGGTTTCTTCCGACCGCCCGCTGCAGATCACCTTCCACGCTCTCCGGGAGGCTCCTGGCGCGCTACGCATGCGTCTACAGACTCATGAGTAGCGTCGCGACCTCATCCCGTAACGTCCATTCCCGACTCGCCCGCGACCACCTGCTCGGCCCCCGGAACATTCCGCCGCGAGGAGATAGTGTCAGCCGCGCATGCGAACCACGGCGACAATTTTCACCGCGGCGCTGGTCGTCGCGCTCGCGTGGCTGCTCGTCCCCAGTGGCTCGGCCGCGCCGGTGGGGGCGATCTCGCAATTCGGGATCCCCTCCGCCGAAGGCAAGCCCTACGGCATCGCGCCGGGCCCCGACGGCAACACGTGGTTCACCGAGGTCCGGAGCTCGAGGCTCGGACGCATCACACCCGGCGGAGAAGCGTCCGAGTTCGCGACACCAACGCCCGAAAGCGAGCCGACCGGGATCGCCGCGGGCGCGGATGGCAACCTGTGGTTTACCGAGTACGCCAAGAGCAAGATCGGCCGCATCACGCCGGCTGGTGCGATCTCCGAGTTCGAAACCCCGACTCCCAGCAGCGCCCCCTTCCGGATCGCGCTTGGGCCCGACGGCAACATGTGGTTCGTCGAGGAAAGGGCGAGTAAGATCGGGCGCATCACGCCAGCGGGAGCGATCACCGAGTTCTCGGTTCCGAGTTCCGGTAGCAAGCCGGCGGGCATCGCACAGGGCTCCGACGGCAACCTGTGGTTCACCGAGTCGGTCGCGAGCAAGATCGGTCGCGTCAGCCCCACCGGGACCTTCGCCGAGTTCCCGGTCACGACCCCCGAAAGCGCGCCTGAAGACATCGCGGCCGGTCCCGACGGCAACGTGTGGTTCACGGAGTTCGCGAAGAGCGCGAACAAGATCGGGCGCATCACGCCTGCGGGCGTCGTGACCGAGTTCGCAGTTCCGACCGCGAACAGCGGCGTCGAATGGATCATGGCGGGCCCCGACGGCAACCTCTGGTTCAGCGAGTCGCAAGCGAACAGGATCGGGCGCATCACGCCTGCGGGCGTGGTGGTGAACGAGTTCGAACTGCCGACCGCGACGAGCTTGCCCACCGGCATCGCGCCAGCGGCCGACGGCAACCTATGGCTCGCCGAGTCCGAAGCGGGCCGGATCGGTCGCATTGGATCGGGCGCGGCCGAAGCGCTCGCCTCGGCGCCGGTGCTGAGCGGCGGGGGTCAGCAGGGCAGCGCCCAGACGTGCGCCGTCGCGTGGTCGACGTGGGCGTCGCTTCAGCCCCAGCCGAACCTCCTCGGCTTCGACGGCTACCGCTGGCTGCTCGACGGAGCGCCGATCGCCTCCGGCTCCTCGTACACGCCGACGGTGACGAACATCGGTCACCAGCTCGCGTGCTCGGCCACGGTCACCTACCCGTTGCCGCTGCTCGTGTCCGCCCTCGCGACGAGCACCACAGTCCTCGTCACCCCTCCGCCGACGCCGGCGATCACCGCCGCGCGCGAGTCCACCAAGACGTGGCGCGAGGGTCGCGCGCTCGCCCACATCAGCCGCGCACACCGTCGGCGCCGGCCTCCAGTCGGGACGACGTTCTCGTTCGGCCTGAACGTACACGCATCGGTCGTGTTCACATTCACGCAATCCCGCGAAGGCCGTCGAGTGGGACACAGGTGCCTCGCGCGGACTCGCCGCAACCGGCGGCACAGGGCTTGCGCGCGCTCGGTGGTGGTCGGCAAGCTCTCGTTCGCAGCCCACGCAGGCGCGAACAGGGTCGCGTTCCAGGGGCGCATCTCGAGCGCGAGCAAGCTCCCGCCGGGCCGCTACACGCTCGTGATCGTCGCGACGAACACCGCGGGCGTGGCCTCCGCACCGTTCGCGCTCCACTTCGCGATCGTGCGATGAGCGACGACCACCCCGCGCCGCTCGGCTGGCCGCGGCGCGAGCGTCTGGGAGTACCTCCGCGTCGCTAGATCGCATATTATTCTGCGTGCGGACTACTGCGCCCCCTGGGGCAGCGCGCCACCCGCGCGCGGCGAGCTCCGACGACCGGAAGGAAGCATTCGAATGACTGACGCACCGCCCGGCGCCAACGAGAACCATTGATGTCCGCCTGCGCGCTGCCTCGATTGGGGATCGCGCTGCCGACCGCGCTGACCCGCGCAGACAGAAGTCGGTGGCGAGGTGACGCCTCCGCCAGGCACGGCGAACACGTGTCCGTCGGCGTGACCGCATCGATGACGCTGACGTTCGTTCCCTCGTGATGCGGACGTCGTGAGCATGAGCCGTTTGCTTGAAGACGCAGAGCGCGACGCGCTGCGGGGAATTGCTCATCTACTGCCCGAGAGCTGGCAGAAGATGATCGATCTTGTTGCTTCGCCGGTTCCGGCCACGCCTGTGACGCTGACCGACGCGCCAGACGATGAGGCGGCGGGACGCCTGGCGGCAATCGAGCACATCGTCGTCGTGATGCTCGAGAACCGCTCATTCGACAGCATGCTCGGGTACCTCTCTCTACCGGCGGACGCCGGCGGCGCGGGTCGCGCCGATGTAGACGGGCTCGCGAGCGCGGATACGAACGTAAACCTCTACGAGGGCAAGCGATACGGGGTGCATCGCCTGGACGCCACCAAGTTCAAGGATGAGACCGAAGACCCCGACCACTCCGGCGCGTCGGTCGATGAGCAGCTGAGCGACGACTGCGGCGGTTTCGTCGCGAACTTTGCGCGCATCTCGCAGGAACGTGCGGCGAAGTACCACGAGGACCCGCCAGACCCGGGCCTCGTGATGGGCTACTACGACGGCAGCCAGCTACCCGTGTACGACCACCTCGCTCGCGAGTACTGCGTGGTCGACCGCTGGTTTAGCTCGGTGCCCGGCGCAACGTGGCCCAACCGGCTCTATGCCATGACCGGACAAGCCGCGGGCAGCCGCGATGACATCTCCCCGCCGATCTACTCGCTCCCGAGCTTCGTTCGCTATCTCGACCAAGACGATGTGTCGTGGAAGTGGTACTCGTTCGATCCCGCGACGCTGCGAATGATCGATCCGGCGTATCGACTCGGTAACGACGACCACTTCGCGTTCTTCGACAGCCGCACGTTGAGCCTCCCGGAGGAGCTCGCCGGCGGCCTGCTCGAGGAGGGGCCGTCGTTCCTCGACGACGTGGCCAACGAACGCCTGCCGGCGGTGAGCTGGCTCGACCCGCACTTCAAGGATGCGGCTGTGCTCGGGCCGAACTCCAACGACGACCACCCGCCGAGCGATGTAGCGGCGGGGCAAGACCTCGTGCTGAGGGCCTTTCACGCCCTTAGGGAAAGCGAGCTCTGGAAGAGCACGCTTCTTGTCATTACCTACGACGAGCACGGTGGCTTCTACGACCACGTCCAGCCGCCCGCAGCGGCTGACGATTACCCCGATTTCAACCGCCTCGGCGTGCGCGTTCCGGCCCTTCTCGTCTCCCCGCTCGTTGAGGCGAAATCCACCTCGACGACCCTCTTGGGACGCGAAGTCCACTTCGACCACACCTCGATAATCAAGACCGTCCTGACTCGCTTCTGCAGGAAGGAAGGCAAGATTCCCGCAGTCAGCCCGCGCGTGCAGGCGGCCACGCACCTCGGGCACCTGCTGGCGCCGGAGCGTCCAGCTGAACGGCCGCCTGGCCACGCGGCGGTCGCACAGAAGATGGCGAGCTATCAGCAGCAATGGACCGACGCTCGGTTCGGTGACCCCGTAGGCGCCGGGGGGCCGCCAGAACGCTTGACCGACTTCCAGACCGGGTTCTATGCCGCTGCGCGACTGCTTCGTCACGGAGGCCTACCGGCCGGACGCCCATGACGTCCCGCTCGGCTGCACGTGCGGGCTGGTGCGACCCGTGAGCGAACTCGTCACGGGAGTGATCGGAGCTTGCGCCGGCGGACTCGTGACCGCGTTCGGCACGTGGCGAGTGTCCGTTTCGCTCGACCGTCGCCAGCGCATGCGTGAACGACAAGGAGCGATTACGATCGTCCGCGCCGAGCTCATCGAAAACGCTGGACGAGTGCCACTCGGCGGACTGGTTGTCGAACACGCCGAGGGGCTCTATGCCATGCCGACGCGACCACCAGCGCTGGCATCTAGCTAGTACTCCGCCCTCAGAATATTCCGTGTAGGATCTGTCGCTGGTTCAGTGCCCACGTGCTCTGGGCCCGATCCGGGCGAGCGACGTGGAGGTTCGGGGCATGGCGGAGTTCATCGTGACGAAGGTGCGCACCGAGCTGTCAGATGATGGCACGCACAAACACATCGAGGGCGTGTGCACGAGCGGGGGGGTGCACTACACCCGTAAAGAAGTCGTGGAGAGCATCAATGAAGGCCATGCATGGAAGACGCGGGCCGGCGCATACGAAGCCGAGATCGCGATCCTCTCGTACTGCCCGAAGGACGGCTGTCTAGCCAAACCGTACATCCGGACAAATCCTGACAGCACGAAGAAGGATAACCTCGAGAACCTCGATCCGTGCTGAGCTTCGCGAGCCATCGATTCAGGGAAGGGACATGAGATGCAGGTCACCGTTGAGGAGATACCGCAGGTCGCGGTTGGGAACAAGGGCATTCTCGTGCGCGTCCGTGATGAGCACGGGAAAAACCTCGGCAAGCTGTGGATCGGCCAGGCGCGCGTGAGATGGGCGCGAGGATCGGTCCCAGAGCGCAACGCCAAGAGCCTGAGCGTGGAAGAGTTCGTCGAGTTCCTGAATCGGCTGTAGTCCGCTTGAACCTCCTCAGACAGAGGCGACCCCAACGGGTCGGGGAGGATTGGCCCGCCTTGGACTATGACTTGCAGCCGACATCCCGATACGGACACGGCCTGGCCGCCCCCAGCAGCTCTAACTGCGCGGGGCCACTCTTTCGGATCGTCACGGAGCCTACGCGCGCGGCGGGATGGAATCCGCCGGCGCAGGCGCGCGCGCCGCAGCAGACATCGCAGGTTCGGTCCAACACCAGATCGGCCCGGCGGGGCCCGTGCGGCTCTGTCCCGGACGCTGCCTTGGGGCGCCCGCAGCGACCACGAGGCCGACGTAGCCCGAGCGCGCTCCCGACGGGAGCTCGACTCGCTAGTAGGCCTGGCTCGGCTGGCGGAGGCACGTCGTTAACGCACCGCTACCGACCGGGCACCGGAGCCTTCGGTCCAATAGAGGTGCCCGCCGGACGTTGCAAGTGATCGTGGCTCGATCGCCATCGAAGCCGCGACCGACGTTGGCACGTGCGAATTGGGGGGCCACACGCAAACCGAAACCGTGATGGGCCCGAGGTGTCCGGTGATGCTCCGCGGAGCATTCCCGATGGTCCACGCTGCGGTGCCGCGCGCCGTTACCACGATGTCTGCCACACCCGGAGCGCCCTCGGACACGCCGCCCACACATGCGCCGCCTTTCAGCGGGCCAAGCGTATTGACCGCCTGTTCGCGGTGCCTCGTCCTCACGTTTACGCGCATTACCTTTCAAACCAGCCCTTCGTCGTTGTAGCCGAGCGAGCTCGAGACCCCATATCCAACCTCGTCTCCGCTCAGCGCGAGTGGTCCAAGGCGACTCGACAGTTCTTCAAATGTGATTTCCGCGTCGAGCACGACGGGTCGCCGCATCCGCCACTGTGCGAACATCGTGAGGGACGTTTCTTCGCCACTCGCGCCACCGATCGCACGAAAGATCCGGACAGCGTCGTTCGCGGCTAGCGTACGACAGCGGTAGCGCTCACAGACGCCCGCTCGTCCCGCGCCGGCGGAGCTTCCGGCGGCAAGCCCCACGGCGACCACGGTCGCGAAGAGCCACGCCGCGCGCGTCGCCACGTTGCTGCCGCGGCGCCACCGACTTGCCGGCGACGCGCTGCGAGCGCCAGAAGCCGGGTCAGGCGCTTCTTGAGCAGCTCAGCCAGCTTCACCGTCAGGCCGCGCACGCCGCACGCGAAGGCCTGCAGGAGCGCTGGCGGCAAATTGCCGACAGCTATGAACAAATCCTGCTCACCTTGCCCCCGGCCACCGACGCCTATGGCCAGCCATTCATCGGGGCGATCGCGGCGCCCGGCTTCTTCGGTGTCGGCCCGTTGCAACGCATCCAGCGCTACATCTTCGAGGAGGCCCGAACCGCCGTGGATGCCGATAACGCGGAGCTCATCGATGAGATACTCGCGTTCCCCGCCCGGGTCGCCCGACGGGCGGTAAGGATCGGGGCGCCCGTGATCGCGTCCACGATGCTGTCGCTCTATCCGGCCCTCTACCAGCTGGCTCAGGAACGCTCGAAGTGAACGACGCGGTTCAGGCGCTGAAGGCGAACGCGACCAGCGCTCTCACGCACATGAGCTTCCTGATCGAAGCGCCGCTCACCGCACGCGCCGCCTCCGAGCAGGAAATCAAGGAGGCGCTGCAGCTCGGGCGACTGCAGTTCGCACAGCTGAATGCTCTGCTCAAGGGAGCCCTGGACACTCAGGACCTCGAGGTGTTCACGCGGGTCGAGCGCGAATTGGGCAGCATCTTCGAGAACACTTACCTGCCCGGCGACGAGGACGAGCTGGAGGAGGAATTCGCAAGCGCAACCGGTGAAGTGGCCGCCAAGCTCGCGGTGATCGGTCAGCTCGCCCGCTACCGGGAGATGCTGTGGCTCGGCCTAGCGATGTGGGCCGCGCATCTACACGAGAAGCGCGGCGCCGAGCAGCCGCAAAACATCTGGGTCGACGCCCTGCGCATCCTCAGCTAGCGCTTCTCCAGCATCGAACGGGTGCTCGCCGCCTACCAGCGAGCATCGGAGGCCGAGGATGAGGACCGCCAGCCTTGGGGCGATTGGTTCCTAAACGAGCTGCCCACGGGCGAAGCTCACTGGATACCTACCCAGGCCGAACTGCTCTTCACGACCGTCCTGCTCTCCACGCTGCTGATCGGCACCGAACCGCCGGCACTCGCCCCGCAGCCCTGGATCCGATGGCGCGGAGACGAAGTCGATGGGGCGCTTCAGCGCCTCGAGGACGGAGCTGCGATCTGGAGCGTTTTGGTCCCCGTGCCCGCCCTCGACACCGGCCTCGCGTCGCCGGACCTCGACTCTCTCGACTGGTGGCATCGGCGGGTCGACGTCGTACGCACGATGTTCAGCCGTCTCAAAGACGAGACCGAGGCCGACGAGCTCGACAGAATCCGCAAGGCCCCACTCGACCCCGATCGAGTCGGCACGTTCCGCGGCAACCTGCTTACTGCCACTCGCCAAGCTAGGCTCGTACACGATCTCTTCCAGGTTCAGGCCACCGTAGAGCAGCTCGACTCGCCACCCGAGCGCCGTGTACCGATGGTGTCCCGTAGCTGGATGCCGAAGTCCTACTTCACGCCGGACTCCGACGTAATCGGCCTCGACTGGGTCGCCGGCGATCTCGCCCGAGTCACCGTAAACTCGGAAATCCAAGCGCTCCTCGCCACGCTCGAGGGAACCAGCCGCGCGCGGGAGGGGCCCCTGCTTGAGAGTGTCAAAGCGGCAATTCGCGAGCTGTCCGAAGACGGCCTTCGGCCATCGCTGATCGTGGTCCCGATCGGCTGGGATCTGCGCCGCGCGCTGGAGCTCCCGCCGCGCCACGCCAACATCAGTCACGAACTGATCCCGGTCGCGCGAATGCGCGACTTCGAGGGCGTGATCGACGATGTGCCCGTGATCGACTTCCCGCACGTGCCGGGCGACAGGCTTTGGGTTCTCGATCTCGCTGCAGCGGCGAGGATGCGCGAATGGCCCTCCGATGAGCACTCCGGGATCACGTTCGAGTTGCGCGACTTCAATGAGCAGCAGGCACGCGAAATGCTGAACGAGCATCCCGATGTGCGTCAGGAGGGCCAAGGCGACATCGACGCGATCCACTCGCTGCAGGAGCGATTGCTCCTGACGCTCACCATCTGCTGGGATATCAGCAAGTGCCAACCCGACTCGGCGATCCAAATCGCGGTGCCCGAGGATCTACGCCCCCGTTAGCAGCGCTGACTTGGTTCCAAGTGATGATGAAACGAGCTCAGTGGTGACGCCTAAGCCTTAAGGCAGATTGAAGCGAGCCCGGGGTAGCTCGAGCGTGGGCGGCATCGAAGGCCGCCAACTGACCCAGTCAGTCGACGTTCACTTCGCCGGTGGCTAAGGCTGATTGGCGGCTCGTCAACGTGCGGAGGCTCAGCGCGAGCGGTGTGAAGATGACCCCGCGCCGCGCTGTGAGGCGCGTCCTACTCAGCGACTTCTTAGGCGTCTGCCGCCGTTCGTGAACGAGCTCGGCGAAATGACAACGAGCTCGGTAGTGACAAAGAACAGGAGTTATAGGCGTCTTTATACAAACTCATATATTTCTTTGTTCTTGGGGTTGACGGCAGGCACGCTACTCTGGTAAAAAACCACGATAGTCGCTGTCCGGACTATTCCGGTGCCAGCACGTGAATAGGATGAAGAATGGGATGAGGCACGACCTCGGATGGTGGCGATCCACCGCGCGGATTAGACGGTCGCTCGGAGTTGCCTTAGTATGCTGCGCCGTCTTCGCTACCTCAGCGTACGCTGGCGCAGGAGTATGGCTTAACTGGGTCTGGACCAACGCGTGGGCATACCAGTTCACTGACCCCCAACACCTGAAGTACGTCGAGGCTGAGGCGCTACATTATGGCAAAGGGTGCGCCAACGCGTGGAACCCCAGCAACGGATTGTTCTGGTTCAAGGAATGGTCCTGCGCGCCACCCGAATATGGGGCACTTACCCCCTATATTCCCGGTACTTGGCTGAAGGCCCACGTGTGGAACCGCGGCGCCACCCCGCAATACATGTGGGGTTGGCAGTCCTACTATTAACCATGATCACAAAGCAACGAAAGCGTCTGCTCGCGCTTGGCGCGGTCTTGGTCTTGGCTGGTGTTGGAACAGGAGCAGCGATCGCCAGTGAAGAATCCGCCGGGCCTGACCTGAGCGCACCGTCACCCACCGGAACCGCTTCGTCCATTCCTGCGGAACTCATCGCGGCGTACTCATCCTTGGCAAATTCGCGTGGAACGACGGACGCCTTGCCGCAGGAAGCGATCGATGCGCTGGACGAGCCCGGCTCGTTTGGCACGCACTACGGAGTGAATGTGGCACTTTCACATCTCATGGGGTTCGCTGGCGGACGCTCGGTGTGGCTTGTACCCGGCGCCTCTGGCAGCTGCGTATGGGTTTCCACCGGCGGTGCTATCTGCGGCTCCAACGCACTGATAATCGAACGCGGGGCCTTTCAGGAGTTAGTGCCAACAGAAACGAGCGTTCCACTAACTGCTATAGGTATTGTCCCGGACGGGGCGACAGTTTCGGACGGACGCGAAGGCTACAATCCTGTGCCAGGCGCTATTGTGAACCAGGTGGGTGATGTATTTTTCGTTTCCGGCAGGCCCGCTGCGAACACGTTCACGATTGTCCTACGATCTGGCGCGAAGTACACATACGATCTCTAGGGGGTGGCTTGCCGTCGCTGTACATCGGCGGACAAGCCGGGGGAGTGGGATCGCAAGCCAGCTTTGGCCGCCCGTAAATGTAAGTCTCAGTGGCAACCCTAAGCGGTAGCAGCGCTAGCTCTCGGGCTGCTCGGGGCGCCCGCGACGGCATCGATCGAGGTGGAGCCGACCCTGACGCACAACGACCCCATCTCCTCCCTGGCGTCCCAGCGTACGGGCACCCCGACAGCGGACCGTTCTGGATGAGCGGGCAGCGAATGACGGCGAGGCGGCTGTGATGGTCGCCAGCTGCGACAGCTACGGCTCCTGACGGCGCGCTCACGTCGACCGGCACGTCGCTGCCTTCGATCGTCCCGTTGCCGAGCTCGCCCTGGTTGTTGAAGCCCCAGGCGATCGCGGTGTTGGGGGAGGCGGGCGCGGGAGGCGCGAACGGCGTTGTGAGGACAATGGCGACCGCGAAGAGCAGCAGCGCGCGCGCGCCACGGCGCGCAGCGACCCATCGTCTCGGCAACGGCACGGTCTTCCCTCCCGGCATTGCTGGGGCGAACGGTACGGGGGGTTGGGTTTCTGGGGCGGGACGGGGGCGGTGGGGTTGGACGCGCGTCGTGAGAATCTGGTAGAAAGCAGATTCGTCCGATAGCGGAATATTTGGGATGCGCACCCTATCAACAACGACCGGCGGGTTCGCCGCACGCGACAGCCTACGTACCTATTGGAAGGTGGTTTTGCGATGACGGCGATTAGGTCCGCCCATCGCCGGACGTCCAGAACTGGCGCGTCTGGCCATCCAATATTTGATTGTGCCGACGGTCTCGGCGTACATATGGTGAACGAGTCTTCTCTACGCGATCGGAGGGTTTATGCCTAGGGCAGTTGTTTATGGTCAACGCCCTTCCAGGGCGGGACACCTCGACGCGTTGCTCGCGAGCGAACTCGCGCAACCCGCGCCGGCGCGCATGCACGACCTGGAAACGAGGGCCGATCAGCTCGCGGCTCGCGTCAGCCCGGAGGCCGTGCAACCGCTGTATCTCGCGCGCCTGGCTCAGGAGCCAAACGCCCTTCAGTCGCCCGACAAAGCAGACTGGTGGATGGAAGCCGCCGACAAAGCCGCGGCGGGGGTGCCGGCGCCGGACGCTGCAGTCAAGCTGACGAGCGCCGGGGTCGGATCGGCGCTGTCGAGCAAAGATGGCTTTCTCGAAAAGATCGCGAAGTACGCGCCCGCCGAGTCGATCACGGTCACGCTGCTGGCCTTCGCGGCGCTGACGCCTACCGGAAGCGACGTGTGGTGGCTGGTCGCAGCAGGCGCGATCGCGAATGTCCTCTATCTCTTTGGAACCGCCTTGGCTGCTCGCGCGAACACGCCGATGCCGCGCTGGTACTTCTATCCGCTGTCCGCCGCGGCACTCGTGCTGTGGTCGATCGCCGTCGTCGAAGTCGTAGGGCAAGAAGCGGGCACCGGGGGCGGCAACGCTGAAGCTCAGAAAACGTTCGTGATCGCCGCGGGCGCCTTCTTCATCCCGCTGATCGACGAGATAGCCACTGGCCTGACCGAACAGGTCGAAGAAGCGAAAACCCGGAGACAGGCTGGCAAACCGTGAATGCGATTCACCCAACCGACTCGCTCCTACCCTAATCCAATGGGCATCCGATTCCCGCAGATCGACGACGAACGACGCGAGGAGACTGGTCCGGGCGAGCGCTTCAAGGTTCGCTTCGAGTCGCAGGAGGCACTCGACGCGGCCCTCAACGAGGAGGTCTGGCCGCTGGTGCGCGTGATCAACAGGCGACGCCTGTTCGTGGGCCTGGGTGAACCGCACGAGCAGCGCCAAGCGATCTCAGTGGAGATGAGCCTCCGCTATCTGCAGGACGACTTCGGCGGCGAGGTGAGCATCGATCGGCAATACCTGCTCGAGCGGGGTCTGGCTCCGGAGCCCGGGGAGGTAGCTTCCTCCGCGCAGGACGGCCCGGGTCTCGATGACGTGCTCGCGATCGTGCGCGCACCCGAGGCCCACGCCCGAAGCCGCGGAGACGGAGTCATGATCGCCGTCGTCGACACGGGCATCGACGGATCCCACGCGGAGTTCGTCACTCGTGAGCCCGGATGGGCCCCGGTCGGTGACGATCCCTGGCAGGACCGGCACGGCCACGGCACGATGGTTGCTTGCATTGCCGCGGCGAGCCGAGCCGCCGGCGGATCGTTCGAGGGGATCGCACCCTCCGCCCGACTGTATCCGTGCCGGACGTCCTTCGCCGACAGCGAGCTCGCGACGCTCTACGACCACCTGGTCGACCGTGCGGGCGAGGAGGAGAAGCCGATCGTCGTGTGCAACAGCTGGGGCTTTCGTCAGGGCGACCCGCCGGCGCTCTCCACCGACGATGAGTTCCCCGACGCGCTGAGCGACGCGGTGGACGCCGGCCTAGTCGTGGTGTTCTCGGCGGGAAACAACCACGCTCTCGCTGGCGGCGACAGCGGCGAGTGTGAGCCCACCTCGATCTGGAGCTACAAGTCTCGTAGCTCGGTGTTGTCGGTCGGAGCTCTCGACTTGGATGGGAGTCCCTGGTGGTATTCCTCGCGCGGACCGGGCCAACACTTCGGCGACCCCGACACGAACGCCAAGCCCGATGTCTGCGGGGTCGTACCGGAACATGGCGAAGTCCTCTATCGGGACTCGCCAAGGCGCGTAGCACATTGGGGGACGAGCGGCGCGGCGCCACAGGCAGCTGGGCTTGCGGCGCTCATGCTGAGCGCCCACTCGGTCGATGCGCCGACCATATTCGAGACGATGCGCAGTGCATGCGTGGTTGGTGGACATGGCCAGAACTGCGAAGGCGCTGGCCGAATTGACTGCGAGGCGGCGCTCGACGCGCTCTAGCGGACTAACATACAGAAGGCAATGAGGCGTTACAAGGTCAAGGCAGCCACTCCAGAGGCGTACCGCGAGCTCCAGTCCGTACTCGGACGTGTGAAGGTCTACGCGTGTTCTCCGCGTCGGCGTCTGTTCTCGACCGGCGAGCTGCCGGCCGACGTTCGCCGCGCCGTCGAGGCCCACGGAGGACGGATCGTGCCGGACCGCCAGTACTCGCCGGAGACGCGCCAAGCAGCATCCGGCTAGCGCGCGGGCGAGCCTCGCCGCCTACGGCTGTTCCGCCGGCAGCCAGGCCGTGATCGATCGCCGCCGGCACCGTCTTCTCGGTACAGGTCTGCTCCTTGCAGACCTGGGTGCCGCATAGCCGCAGGCGAAGCGTTGTCAAGGGAGCCGCGTCAGCGGTCGCCCGCAAGGGCGAGCCCGCAGGGCCGACCTTGACAACGTGCAGCCGGAGGCTAGCCGCGGTCGCGCGTCGTCAATTCGTAGAACGTTCTAGCGTAACGCGCGCGCGGGGTCCGCTAAAAGGCCCGGCCGCCAGCGCGGACGCGCGTCATCCCGCGCGCGTCCCAGACGCCGTCAGGCGTCCTCATATCTGAACGTTGCCATAGCGCTCCGCTGCAGAACCCGGAACGCGAAGCTGCCGACTAGGGATCGCCGTGCCCTGGCCGGGGAGGCCCGGTATGGGCATCGATGGCGCCGGTCCCACGAGCGGACGTAGCTGACGCTGCCGCGCACGAGGCCCCGCAGCTGTAGGGGACGAACATGTGCGACAACGCACGGCCCGACGCGGATGTCCGCGTTGGTGGAGCCGCTCTCGGCACCGGTCGTGCACGTTCGGCTTCGCGGCATCGTCACGTCGAGCTCGTAGAAGGTGTGGCTGTTGGTGATCGCCACGCGCGAGGTGAAGCGCGGATCAGCTCGTCGATCTCTTCGATCGCCGCTGCGGCGACGTCGAGCTTCACGTGCGGCTTGAGCTCCACCAGCGCGTGGCCACGCGCGTCGACCGAGGCGGCCTCGCCCAACTCCCGCGTCACCCACAGCGCCGTCGCCAGGCGCTCGAGGTCGAGCACGCCGCGATCGCCGACTCGGTCCGCGATCCAGTCGAGTGCCTCGCCGTAGCGCTCCATCGTCTTTGAGAACCGCTGCTCGAACTCGGCCCCGCGCTCCGTCACGAGCATACGCGGGCCGTACTTTGGACCCTGGGACACACGCTGTAGGAGTCCGTTGGCGCGCATGTCGTCGAGCTCGTCGCGAAACGCGAACGAGTACGGGCCATGCTTGTAAAGGATGAAGTCGAAGTCGAACTCCACGCCGAGAAGGGTGTGTAGCAGATACGCCGACTTCTGCAGGTGGGTTTCGCCCGACCAGCTCCCGTGATCGGCGAGACGGCGGGCGAGCCCTACAAGCATCGCCTGCTGGGCCAGGTTGTTCATTTGGCTACCTCCTCGTTCGCGGCGGGGGCGTTCTGGATGATCGCCTCGCGCTCCTCGCCGATCCAGCGCTGCGCCTCGCTCCGTTTCTCTGGTGCGATGAAGACGTATTCGTCCCGCGCCGCCGGCAGTCTCGTGAAGACCTCGGACAGAGCCAGCGAGCTCGCCGGGGTGCCGTCGCGTTCGCGCACCGGAAAGTCAGGCGGATCGGGGCGCTTGGGACTAGCGCCGAAGCGCACGTTCTCCGCTCCGAAGCGCACGACCGTCGCCTCGTAGATCGCGTGTGCAGCGTGCGCGCGCTCGCCCATGTCTTCCGCCTTGCGCGAGTACGCGACGCGAAAGTGGTCGCGCTCGAGGATCCTTCGCGCAGGGTCGTGGCCCTTGGCCGAGATGTCCGGCGCTGCCCGCAGCAGGGCCACCGTCACCTCGTTGTCCGTCATCGCCAGGTGGTCGTCGATCGCCGTCGAGAAGCGCCCCTGCGGCAGCCACTCTGTAAGGAAGTCACGCAGGTGCGCGTCGTAGATCAGGCGCGTGGGGTGGTAGTAGACCTGCGAGAACATCAGGTAGCGCGCCAGCATCAGTGCCTCGCTCGACTCGAGCCCCCCGCGCTCGATGCCCAACGCCGCTTCTGGGCGATCGCCCGTCTCCTCGCCTTCGTCGCCCGGAGAGGATGGCACGCGCATGATCCGCAGCGTCTGGATCAGCCGGTGATGGTCGAAGCGGCCGTATGCCACGCCCGTGTGCAGCGAATCGCGCAGCAGGTAGTCGATGCGATCTGCGCCGAAGTCGCCGCTGATCATGTCCGCAAGAATCGCCTCCCACGTGCTGAACGTGAGCGGCAGCTGCAGCGTCTCGACCGCCTTCGGGCCGAGCGCGAGCTTCGCGATGTGCTCCGCTTTCGGCTCCGGCGTCATCTCCGCCCACACCTCGCGCATCTCCTCTGAGTTCACGATCTCGTACGTCATGCGCTCGTGGTCGTACCCCGCGGGAAGCAGCTCGGACTCCGCCGCGTGCGAGAACGGCAGATGCCCGAGGTCGTGGCACAGCGCCGCCATGCGCAGCACGCTGCGCCAGTACGCATACTCGAGCGGGTCGTGACCCGGGACGAGCTCGCGCGCCGCGTCGTCGAGCTTGTCCGCGCGCGTGACCGTGTCGTAGATGCGCCCCGCCAGCTGCATCACGCCCAGCGAGTGCTCGAATCGCTTGTGCGACGCGCCGGGGTAGACCAGGAAGGAGAGGCTCAGCTGGTGGATGTGGCGCAGGCGCTGGAATGGGCGCGAGTCCAGCACCGCACGATCGAACTGGTCGAGCTCGACGAAACCGTGCACGGCGTCGCGAATCTCGAAGTGGCGCTTGGACACGCGGGAAGTCAAGCATGCGCGACCGGCGACGGAGACGTTTGGATGGGCGTCCGATCGCCTTCGCACTCTGGCCCCGGCGTGGACCGATCGAACATATGTTCGCATGACCGTCAGTGTCGCATGCCAGTCAAGCCCTTACTGTTACAAGGGACGTCCGTCGCGAGACCGACAATTTGCGTTGTGTCGGCCGGGTCCGGACCTCAAGGCGAGAATTCCCCGCTACACCCCGCGCGGGAGTCGCCGCAGTTTCTTCCACGGCTCAGCTACGGCCAGGACTCGCTAGCCGGGTTGCTCGCGGAACGCGGCGCGCGGACGGTCGTTACGTCGTTGTACTACTCACACGCCCGCGCCGAGCTCGCGCTGGTGCCCGCTGCGCTGCAGCTGGGCCTCGTGCTCGATCCGTCTACGCACCTGCGCGAAGTTGAGCTCGAGCATCGCTCGCCGGTGTTTCGGGCGCACGGCTTTGGCGCCGGCGAGCGCTTCGATCCGGAAACGAGCGCGATCAGCGAGCGGGAGCTGCTCGCGCTCGCCACCGATCCGATCGACCTGCAGCGCTCGGGTGGCGGCACGCTGATGCTCACCAGTTACCACGTCGCCGGACCCGCGGGGACGCGCGGGCGCGAGCTCGAGCTTCTGCTCGCGCGGGCCGGGATCGCGCACTTTCGCGCCGAGCGCATGGACGAGCCGCCCGAGCACGCCGAGGTCGCCGTGCGGCGCGAGATCTTTGCCACGCTCGCCGTGCGCGTCGGCGATCTTCTCGATGGTGTGCGTCGTGAAGAACTTGTTCGCGCGTACCTCGCGCTCGACGGCGATGGCATCTGGTTGAAGGTGCTCGGGCTGCACGAGGGGGCGTCCACCGCAGAGGTCGGTGCGGGCGCTGCGCTTCTGCGCGAACTGGCCGAGGGCCCCGTTCCAGTCGTCAGCGACGGCGCCGGTCAGCTTCACCTCGCCGCGCTCGCGTCCGGCATCAGCGCCAGCATCGGTATCGGCGACAGCGAGCGCTTTCGCCATCCCTCCGATTGGCGTCAGCCGAGCGTCGAGGGCAAGGGCGCTGGACGCGTTCGCACCGCCTATCACCCCGCGCTGATGCGCGGGTTCAAGGTCAACTCGCAGAACGCACGCGACGCGTTTGCACGTCTTCGCTGTCGCTGCGGCCAGCACCCGCCGCGCGAGCCCCCCGGCAACGCGCGCGTCGGTGCGCACGCGGCGGTCGTGCGCATGCGCCAGTCCGACGAAGCTCTCGACGGTGGATTTCAAGAACGCCGTGAGTGGCTCCGCGCAGCCGCCGTGAAAGCTACGTGGGTTGCAGATGACGCGGGATTACCGCCGACCGCCGCGCCGGCGGCCTTCGACGCCTTCTTCGAGGGGTGGGACGGCGGCTCGGAGCGACGGAGAGCCGTCGACGGATAGGCGTTAGCCGGCAATCGGTCTCCGCGGGCACGAGATCGCGAGCGCCTCGCGCAGCCCCCACTCGCTCATGCTCATGCGCGCGAGGACCGCGGCGGCCTCCCAGCTCACGCTTCGCGCGAGCGCCTCGTCGGTCGCGATGAGCACATCAGGATCCACGCGCCCAAGCAGTCGGACCGGCACTGCTGCGCGCTGCCGAGGGCTTGCCTTGACGCTGCGGCGCTGCGACATCACCAGCGTGCGAAGGTAGTCGGCCTCGGCCGCGCTGAGCGCGCGCTCGACGCGAAGCAACGCTTGCGCGTGCTCGTCGAGCGCCCGCACCAGACCGTAGCCGCCTAGGTTCTCGAGCTGCTGCTGCAACCACGCGGCCTCCGCCAACAGTGTCAGCGCGACGTCCGCCGACAAGCCGTATGCCGCGGCCGCGCGCTCGACCGTCGCCGCGACCCTCGGCGGCAGCTCGACGAGCTCGTGGCGATCGCCCGGACGGCGTGGGCGCGCCGCAAGCAGGGGCCCGAGGTCCGGTAGCGGCGGTGGCGCCGGCGTCGCGATGACGCGCAGCTGGGCGGCCCTGCGAGGAAACGCTGTGCTGGACAATTCGATAAAAAGTCTAATTATGTCTTCGGCGGACCCTCGTCATCGCGGCGCGCGCGAGCTGCGCCTGCCCGATTGGCCCTACGGTGCCGTGGGTCGGCGGCTCGTGCTCGAGGCGCTGCTGCTCGACGATCAGCCGGAGGACGGGTGGACCAAAGCGGGCCTCGAGCGCAGCGCCCGCAGCGGCCCGGGTGGCGTTGACGGCTACCTCGCCGGCGTGATGGCCTGGGGGATCGCGGCGCCGTCGAGATCGGGGAAGTGGCAACGTGTCGATCCCGCGCCGCAGATCGTGTCGCCGCTGGAAGAACTGCTTGCGCTCACGAGGGAGGCGGCAGGCAGAGCGATCCCGCCGATTCCGCGGCGGCGCTACGCGCGGCGAAGGTGAGTCTCGGCGGTTGCGATCGCAGCTCGAACGACGTCTTCGGCTCGCCCTCGCCGCGACTTGACGCTACGGGAGCAGCCTCACGTCGTTCTCGTGAGGACCGAACCGCTCCAGGGGATAGTTCTCCAGACCGAGCTTGGAGTGGATCATCGTGTACGTGGTGATCACCGTTTCGCGACGAAAGCGCTGCGTATGCACCATCTCATGCCATTCGGGCTGACTTGTCCGAGCGCTCGGATCAGGCCACTCCTCGCTGTGGGCCTCCTCGGAGACCGGGATACCGAACGCGAAGCGTCCTTGTCGTGCCGCGTCATTCGCAGTACAAGCAAACGATTGGTAGCTCCCCGGATTCCCGAGATAGGTCATCTCGGAATAGGAATGGTTTGTGGCACCGATCGAGATCCGAAAGTGTGGTCCTGCAAAGTCGTCCGGGTCGGCAGGATCCAAGTCGGCGAACGTCGTCTTGCCGAGCGTGATCTTGATAAGCGGCCGATAGGGCTCACCCCGCCGACGGCGCCATCGCCACCGGTCGATAATGCCGGGCGGGCGGTGCACTTGGTAGACGGGGTGAAAACGCCGGGACCGTGTGGTTACCGAGAACGCGAGGACCGTTTCGTCGTCATCGCTGATCGTCTGAACGTAGTAGTCGCGGTCAATGAATGTCGACACCTCGAAATGTCGCGTGATGCGGCGGGTTTGGTTTGGAGAACCGGGTCGAAGTCGCGGGCGTCGGATAGAACCCACTCGATGTAGTCGTTCTTGACGATCGAGCCGCGCATCGCGGGGGCTCTCCCAGCACCGCAACGAAGAAGGAGAGGTGTGCGCCTGCGCCAAGGCGTGCAAGTCGGTCATAACGATCTGCGCGTCGGCCGAGGGTTCGTCGCCACCACGCGCGCGCCGCTCCTCCGATCGCAAGCAGCGCCGCGAAGCCACCGAGCACAGCAGCTCCGACCCCGACATCGGATGCCGTTAGCGTCGCGACTCGCATGCACGCGCATCGTTGCAGTAGGCCGCGAGCGTGCGCCGTCGGGACGCGGTCTTCGGCGACGGTGTTGCGGGATCGGGCGGGATGCATCTCCCAGCGAACTGCGGTCCAGTGTTTGGGCAGCAAACCGATCTGCTGCCCAAACCCCCGGAAATCCGGTCGAATCCGGCGCTATCGGGCGGCGGTAGCCAAGGCGTTGACGCGCCGGATTTGCAGGCATTTTGCCATCGCACACGGAATCCGCACGCTGGATTCGGGTCGGTGAGGTCCCCGGTTCGAATCCGGGCGCCCCGATTTGGAGTCGCCTCACAGCGATCGTGAGCGGCGACCACCACCTGCCCGCCACGTTCGTGAGGCAGGCAAACCCATCACGTAGTCTCGGGTTCGCTCGCGACGGTCGCCCGTGGCCAGCGCTCGGGGCTGAACTTGTTCTCGAGACGGCGCTGATACTCCGCGAGCGTCACACGGCGCGGATTACGCCGCCAGATTAGGCCGAAGAGATCGTCGAGGCCGAGCGGCGCGACGAGGCGCAGCGCACCGCCTGTCGTGAGGCGTACCGCAACCGCGCTGGCGGTCTCAGGCCAGGTGCCGACGCCGTCCTCAGCCGACTTCAACGGCGCAACGTCAACGCCAAACACGTCTTGGTACCAGAGATGAACTGCCGCCTGGTTCTTGACGTCCCACTGAAGGTGCGGCACGCGCTCGATTAGCGCCTTGCGCACCGCATCCTCTCGCTCAGGGGCTAGCGAAACTGCGTCGTAGAAGACAAGATCGATGTCGTCGGGAACAGGAGGTTCATCCACGCCGTGAAGGCGATCCCAGACGAGCCTGCGCACTGCTCCCGCGCCGATGAGCCACTCGGGGGCGGCCACCTCACGCGCCGCCTCGAGCGCCGTGCGCATCCATGCGCAGGACCACAGGATCTCCCGCAGGCGCTGTTCGAGGCGACCCTGGTTGGCATGCGTCATCCTGCTGGAAAGTCTGCCGACAAACGTCGCGGAGGCCGGTCGTGGTCGCCTCGCGTGGCTGGGCGGCATCGCGCAGACACGGGGCAGACGGTTTTGATCCTCCGTGCTCCGTGGCTTCGGCGACAATGTGTCGATGTCCTCGCGACCACAACAGTGGCCCGCTGACAGGCGGCGTTTAGTCGCCGATCGTCGACGCTCTCCGCTCTGCACCTGACGCTCGACGATCTGGCCGATGCCGACACGCGGGCGCTTGTGATCCGTCACGAGCATCCTGAGTTCGTGCAGGCGCTCGGCGAAGACCGCCGTGAGATCGACGTTGGTGGCGAGGCGATCAATGTCCGTCTGCACATCGCGATACACGAGATAGTCGCGACGCAGCTCTGGGACGACGAACCGCCCGAGGTTTGGGAGACCGCCGTGCGTCTCCTCAGCTCCGGCTACGAGCGGCACGAGATCCTCCACATGCTCGGCAGACCCGTGGCCGATCAGATTTGGCAGACATTGCACGAGGAGCGTCCGTACGACCGGGACCGCCACGCGGACCAGCTAGCGGAGCTCCCGGGCTCGTGGGAGCAGGAGCGCTCGGCTCGGACAGTCGCGCGGCGACATGCTGATTCACGAAAGCAGGCCCGCCGCGCAGCAGGGACGGCAAGACGTCGCAATCGCCGGCGGAGCTGATCTGCCGGGTCAAGGGTGAGAGCTCATGCGGCGCACGCCTGTTCGATATGGCATACGCCCGGTCTCGGTGAACAAAAGCCTCGGTTTCGCGCCCGCATCGCCGTTGCAAATCCGTTGCAGGCTGTAGACGCGAGGCTCGCGTCACATCCGCCACCGAGCGTGATTCGGCCGGCAGCACCACCAGCCCCTCCGTCCCTGCGAAGCGCGAATCATCCGCACGACGCTCCTCGCTGCCGACAAGCTGTCGGTCACCGCCACCGACGCAGCCCCCAGAGCGCGACTCGGAGAGGACGGCTGCGGTCGCGGAACGGTCCGAGAACAGGAAGAGCGCGACCAGGGCGGCCGCTGCTCTCCACAGCACTGGAGTGCCGCTGCCCTTTTGCCCCTAGGATCCGCCGATGCCGCTCGCCAACGCGACGCCGGCGAAGGCGACACTTCCTGCGCCCGGGCCCGATCCGCTCGAGACCCTCGCTCGCGAGCTTGACGGCATTGCGGATGCCGTGCGCGCCGACCTGGGCCAGCGCGACCGCGCGTACATCAACGGCGTCATCGTCGCTCAGCGCAAGCTTGAGCTCGCTGCGCGGGCGCTTCTTCTCGGCGCTCGGTTCGCCCCGGCGGCCATCGCCGGCATCGCGCTGCTGTCGCTGTCCAAGGTGCTCGAGAACATGGAGATCGGCCACAACGTCATGCACGGTCAGTGGGATTGGATGCGAGACCCGGTGATCCACTCGAGCGCCTGGGAGTGGGACGCCGCATCGACGGCCGCGTCGTGGAAGCGCGCGCACAATTTTCAGCACCACACCTACACGAACGTCCTCGGTCGTGACCGCGACCTCGGCTACTCGGCGATGCGCGTAGACGCTGCGCAGCCCTGGCATCCGATCTACCTCGCCCAGCCGGTCTACTTCTTCTTCATAGCGGTGGTCTTCGAGTGGGCGATTGCCATTTACGACCTGGAGCTCGACGCGGTGCGCCGGGGCGAGAAGTCCCGGGCCACCGTCCGCCCGGAGATCGTCGCTCTGCTGCGCAAGGCGCGCGGTCAGCTGCTGAAGGACTACGCGCTGTTTCCCGCGCTGGCCGGCCGGAAGGGCGCCCGCAGGGCACTGGCTGGCTACGTCGTCGCGAATCTCGTTCGCAACTTGTGGGTGCACACCGTCGTCTTCTGCGGACACATCCCGGAGAGCGCCGAGACCTTCACCGAGGAGCAGTACCGTGGCGAGACGCGCGGCGGCTGGTACCGGCGCCAGCTGCTCGGCTCGTGCAACCTGGAGGGCAGTCGGCTCTTTCACCTGCTGACCGGCAACCTGTCCTTTCAGATCGAGCACCACCTGTTCCCCGACCTGCCGAGCAGCCGCTACGCGGAGATCGCACCTCAGGTCCGGGCGGTGTGCGAGCGCCACGGACTGCCCTACAACAGTGGCCGGCTCGGGCGCCAATACCGATCGGTCTACCGGCAGGTCCTGCGGCTCGCCTTCCCCGGTGGCTGAAGCACGCCGCCGACCACGTCCGCATCGGATGACTGCCGAGTGCGCGAACTGACGAGCGGCTCACGCCCGCTTGCGCCCGGCCAAGCGGGAGCGCTTGCTTCGCTGCCCTTCACGCTCGAGGCTCGTCCGTTGCGCAAGCGAGCGGCGGAGATACTGAAAGACTCGCAACGCTCGCCAAGCAGGCCTGGGCCGTAAGAACGCCTAGCGGGAGGCCGCGCGCGCGGCCCGCGTGCCCAGCCTCGTTGGTAGCTTGACGGCCGTGCCGCCTGCCAGCCGTTCCCGGTACCGAGCGCGATGGGTGCCGGTGGTGGCGCTCGCCTTCGTCGTCATTGTGGTGCTGGTCATCGCGGGGAGCGGCAGCTCGTCGCCGACCACCGGTTATGATGTCTCCTATCCGCAGTGCTCGGGTTCCTACCCGTCGAATCCACTGTTCGGGATCGCCGGTGTCAATGGCGGGCTGGCGAACAACGCAAACCCGTGTGTCAGCGGCGAGCTGCACTGGGCCCGCGACGCGCCGGGGCAGAAGCGGCCGAAGCAGCCTCCACTGTCGCTGTACATAGACACCGGTAACCCTGGGGGTCATCACGTTGCGGACTGGCCTAGCGTTGGCATCGCGCCGGCTTACGGTGCTTGTAACGGCCTGCTGACCAACGCCTGCTCGTACATCTACGGCGAGGAGCGCGCCGCCCATTCCTACCGGCTCGTCGCCGCGCTCGACCCGGTCGCGGCCAAGACCGTGCCATGGTGGCTGGACGTCGAGCTGATGGCGAGCTGGGCCGGGACCTACCAGCTCAACATCGCCGCGCTGCAGGGCTTCATTGCCGGCCTGAACAACGCCGGCGCGACCGGACCGATTGGGATCTATTCCACGAGCGCCCAGTGGAAGGAGATCACGGGGCTGACGGCGCAGACAACACCGACGGCCTTCAACGGCCAGCTGCCCGACTGGGTGGCGGGAACCGACGCAACACTCACGCAGGCGCGGCAGAACTGCACGAGCGGTGGCTTCACCGGCGTGGCGCCGAACCTCGCGCAGTACCGGATCGGCCCGCTCGACGCCGACCTGCGCTGTACTGGGGCACGCTGACCACATCCCTAACGCGCCCGACGTCAGATCACGATCGCGTTGCCACGAACCCGATCGCCCGCATGATCGGTTGGCGCGGACGACGGAGATGCGTTCGCTATGACATGGGCCCGGTCTCCGAGTCGCGCGTGCCCGTTGCGGGCTGGCATCGCCGTCGCAAATCCGTGCAGGCGTCCGAAGTCCCCTTGTTCCCGCCCACCTTGAACCGATCGCCCCGATTTTGTTTGTCTCGGGGCCGGCCGGAGCCTGCGCGAGGCGAGGCGTCGCAACGGTGCTTGCGACGGGCGCCCAGTTCAGCCCCCTTTATGACTTCGTGGCCATCCGCTTCTCGCTCAGCTCCACGAGTGCCCGCTCGCTCTTGCTGAGCCCGTCCAGCTTCATCCCTCGCAGGATCTCGGGCGCCTTGGTGAACTGGATATCGCGGTAATCGACGACCTGAACGTGGTTGCCCCACGGATCCGTGAAGTCGAGCGACCCGGATGGCTGCACGGGAATGCCGTCGCGCCTCAAGCGCTCGCGCGCCGCCTCCTTGTCATCGACCACCAGCCCGAAGTGCCTTGCGCCGTCGGGTGGTTGGATGCGGCCAGAGGCAAGCGCGATGAACTGGTCGCCTATGTCGATGAACGCCATGCGGTCACCAGCCCGGCCGCGCAGCTCGAACTCGAATATGCGCCCGTACCAGGCGAGCGCCTCCTCGAGGTCCCCGACCTCGAGAGCCACGTGATTGATGCCCACCAGGCGCGTCATGGGTACACCGCCAACCCTAGCGCGCATCGAACGCCCGGATAGACGGCCTCGGGCTGGCGTTGGCCCGGGCGCTTATAGACGCCGGCGCGCGCTTCATGCCACGGGGCGCCGTCCGCCCTGTGGGCGGGGAGCGGCTGGGTCGAGCAGCCGTGTCGCTCGAGCACCGTGGGTTACGGTTCCCGTATGGAGCCGCCTGCCGGCACCGTGACGATGCTGTTCACCGACATCGAGGGATCGACACGGCGTGCGCGCGAGCTCGGGTCGAAGTGGCCGGAGGTGCTTGACGTCCATCACAGGATTCTGCGCGCGGCGATCGAGCAACATCGTGGCTATGTAGACGGCACCGAGGGAGACGCGTTCTTTGCTTACTTTGAGAACGCTCGGGATGCGCTCGACGCGGCTGCGGATGCGCAACAGAAATTGGCTCGGGCGGCGTGGCCCAGCGCCCAGTCGGACATCAAGGTCAGGATGGGATTACACACTGGCTGGATCGAGCACCGAGACCTCGGGTACGTGGGCGTCGAGGTTCATCGTGCGGCACGCGTTGGTGCGGCGGCGAACGGTGGGCAGGTCCTCGTTACACGGTCGACCCAGACTCTCGTCGGCTCCGACGTCGCTCTCGAATTCGTCGGCGAGCATCGACTCAAGGACTTCCCCACCCCGGAGCCGCTCTTCCACCTAGTGGTCGATGGCCGCCGCGCCGCAGAGTACGCTCGCTTGCGCACCGCGATAGCGCGCCCGACGAACCTACGCGAGGACCTACGACCTTTCATAGGGCGCGATGGCGAGCTTGAGCGGTTGCAAGCGCTGCTCCGGTCCGACGTGCGCCTGGTGACGGTCGTGGGCCCGGGCGGCGCCGGGAAGACGCGCTTGGCGCTCGCAGCGGCGCGACTGATGCTGGACGAGATGCCGGGCGGCGCCTTCATTGCGCCGCTGGCGTCGGTGCGCGATCCCGACGCGATCCTAGGAGCCATCGTCAATGCGCTCGATCTCCGCGGCGCGAATGGCGATTCCCGCGCGCGTGTTGTGGCGTGGGCACGCGACCGGGCGACTCTCGTCGTGCTTGACAACTTCGAGCAGTTACTGTCAGCAGCGGCGCTCGTGAGCGACCTCGTCTCCGCGGCGCCGGAGTTGCGATTGCTTGTCACGAGTCAGGCCGCGCTGAAGGTGGGGGGCGAGGTGGTGATGAGGCTCGATGCGCTCGAGCTTAATGACGCGGCCGATCTCTTCATCGAACAGGCACTAGCGGTGCGACCCTCGTGGTCACCCACGGCGGAGGACCGTGAGACGATCGTCGAGATCTGCCGGCACGTGGGCTGTCTCCCGCTCGCGATCGAGCTGGCAGCTGCGCGGGCGTCGGTCCTTGATCCAGGCGAGCTGCTCGCCCGGCTCGAACGATCGTCGGAGGTGCTCCGTGGAGGCAGCCGCGACGCTCCCGCGCGCCAACAGGGCCTCCGCGCCACGTTCGAGTGGACGTATGGGCTGCTGCAGCCGCAGCCGCGCGTGCTCTTCCGGCGCCTAGGCGTGTTTTCCGGCTCAGTCTCGTTGGACACGATCGAGGCAGTTTGCGAGCTAGCAGACGACGAGCCGCTGATTAGTGCGCTCGACGCGCTGGAGGGGCTAATCGCCTTCTCGCTTGTCGCGCGCGACGAACGGGCTGGGCATGGGATTGGCTTCACGATGCCCCAGGCATTGCGCGACTTTGCAAAGGCAGAGTTGGAGGCTGCCGGCGAAGAGCAGGTGATGAGACGCCGTCATGCCGAGCACCTGGCCGCGGTGGCGAGCGCAGTTCGGATCTGGTTCAGTGCTGATCTCCAGGTGCGCGTGCGCGTGCTCGCTCTGGATGACGAGATCAGGCCGGCACTCGCTTGGGCCGCGACGCAGGACTTCGAGCTGTACCGGCGGTTGGTCTCAGAGCTGGCGCTTGGTCTTGTGCTGTACCGCGGCCGGATTCGCGAAGCACTCGAGCACACCACTCGCGCGTGCGCGGAGCTCGAAGCGCCCTCGGACGAGCTCGATGCATGGCTGAGCTACTGCAGAGCCTGGGCATTGCTTGCGAGTGGTCAGACACGCGAGGCAGCTTGCGTCATCGAGCCGGTCGTTGCTTTCTACCGAGCCCGTGAGGACGCGCTCCACCTCGGCTTGGCACTGAATATGGCCGCGTGGACTCCGCCAGGCGGCGATTTCGTGCGCGCGGTGGAGCTCTCACGTGAGAGCCTCGCGCTTCTGCGCAGCGCCGGCGACCAGCTCCTGATAAACCGAGGCCTCGTGGGGCTGATCCAGAACCTGGTCCAGCTCAATGCCCTCGAGGAGGCTGAGCAACTCCTCGCGCAAGCGGAGGCGTCCATCGAGAACCGCGAATCGGAACTCGCCAACAGGGTCGCGACTCTCCGTGGCGACGCGGCGCTAGTTCAGGGTGAGGCCGCGACGGCGCTACGACACTTCGTCGCATCGCTGGAGCTGGCAGCCCGGCGCGGCGATGGCCTTCAGGTGATCAACGATTCCAAATCCGTCGCTCAGGCGTTGGCGCTCAGTGGTCATCCCGAGGCGGCGCTCGAGGCGTCGGGAGCAGCCGCGGCGATCGCCTACGACAGCGGCCACGCGATCGTGCTCCCGGATGTCGAAGCAGCGATTCGCGCCGCCGAGGACGCCATAGGGCCCGCTTCGGCGGAGCTGGTGGCCCGCGGTCGCAACCTCCCCCCGGGTGAGCGAGTACCGCGCGTGTTAACTCTCGGCAGGTTGTCAGCTCAGGATTCGCCGAGTTGACACGGTCGTCTGTCACCCGCGTCGCGCACCCAGCCGCAAAATCGCCTTCGAGCCGCCGGTCTTCTCGATCTTTTGCCACAGCGTCGACACGGCGGGGTTTGTGCGACACGCTCGGTTATCGGCGGGAAGTGTTCGGGCGGTACGCCCTCGACGGACGTCGCCGCCTGGTACCGAAGACCTCTGAGCGAGGTTACGATCTGGTGTCCCAGGCGTGCTCCGCTGGCCCGCCCGCAACACGCCCGTCCCGCCCCACGACAATGCCCTAGAGCCGGTGCGAGCGGCGTACTGGCTGCCCCCCGCAAAGAATCGCGTCGCAACGATCCGATGGCAATCACCGACCGAAGGAGGACACGATGCCCCGCGTGACTGTCGGAACTGAGAACACCGCGCCGATTGAGCTTTACTACGAGGACCACGGCTCCGGCCAGCCGGTGGTGCTGATCCATGGCTACCCGCTCGACGGCCACTCCTGGGAGCGTCAGGAGCGCGCGCTGCTCGACGCCGGCTACCGCACGATCGCCTACGACCGCCGCGGCTTCGGCCAGTCCAGCCAGCCCACTACCGGCTACGACTACGACACGTTCACCGCAGACCTGAAGGCGCTGCTCGACCACCTCTCGCTCGACCAGGACGTCGTTCTCTGCGGCTTCTCGATGGGCACCGGCGAGGTGACCCACTACCTCGGCACGAACGGGTCCGCCGGCGTCAGCAAGGCGGTCCTCTTCGGAGCGATCCCGCCGTTCCTGCTGAAGACCGACGACAACCCCGAGGGCGTCGAGGAGTCGGTCTTCGACGGCATCAAGGAGACCGTGCTGGCCGACCGCTACAAGTGGTTCGACGACTTCTTCGCCAACTTCTACAACACCGACGAACTGGCCCCCGAGCGGATCGGAGACGCTGCGCTACGGGCGAGCTTCCGGGTCGCTGCCGGCGCCTCGTGGTATGCGAGCTACGCGTGCGTCGACACGTGGCTCACCGACTTCCGGGCGGACGTCGAGAAGATCGACATCCCTACCCTCGTCGTGCACGGAACCAAGGACCGGATCCTCCCCTTCGAGAACACGGCAGGGCGGCTCGAAGCGCTGAACTCCAACATTCGCGTCGTGCCGGTCGAGAACGGCCCCCACAACATCGGCTGGACCTTCCCCGAGGAGAGCAACCGAGCCCTGCTGGGCTTCCTCGGTAGCTGAGGTTTGGGTCGACGCGCGAATCGCTCAACTGCGCACCGTCTCGACGATTGGCGTCGCTGCCGCGATGGAATGGGCGGCCGCAACAGAGCCGACGCGCCGACGATTGCGCTGTCCTACGGGTGTCACGTCAGCTCCTTTTCGAACCAGTAGTCGGCGAAGGGCTCGTCGTTGAACGGCGGCACCTCGACCCACCCGGCTGAGCGATAGAGCGCGAGCGCCTCGGGGAGGACCGCGCTCGTCTCAATGCGAGCGACTCGTGCGCCCCCGGACAGCGCGCATGCCTCGAGCGTCTCCAGCAGGCGGCGCCCCAGCCCAAGCCCACGCGCCCGCGGCGCGATCCACATACGCTTGATCTCAGCCGGTGCGTCGGCGTGATGCTTGACGCCGCCGCAGCCGAGGGCGTCGCCATCCAGGTACACGACGAAGAACTGTCCGGCGGGTGGGCGAACCTCGTGCGGGAGAGCAGTGGCTCCGACCCTGGGGTTGAATCCGCGCTCTGAGCGGCGGTTGAGCTCGGCGACGTACTCCGCGAGGCAGTACTTCGCGTCCGGGTGCTCCGGGTCGACCGGCCTGATGTCAACGGTCAGCGAACCACCGCCCAGCCTGATCTGTAGCACGACCTCTGCTGCGAAGGACTCGCCTGCGCTGGGGTCGACCAATCGCGACGCGATAGCTTTCACGCGAAATGCACCCGACGGCAGCCCGCCTGGCAGAGCGGCTGCGGCGTGAAGGCCTTGACATCCAGGTGACCACGCTGAGTGATTCGGCACGCACCGCCGCCCTGGCTGCGGCGGCGCTCAACGTGCAGGCGGGCCAGATCGTGAAGTCGCTCGTGTTTCTGCGAAACGACGAGCCCGTGTTGGTGCTGTGCGCCGGAGACCGGCGCGTGGATGCCGACCGGCTCGGTCTCTCGCCTGCGCCTCCGGACCGGGTGCGCGACGCGACCGGCTTCTCGATCGGCGGGGTTCCCCCGCTCGGGCATGACGTAGCGCTCGAGACGATCATCGATGAGTCGCTACGGCGTTTCTCGGTTGTGTGGGCCGCAGCGGGTACGCCACACGAGGTATTTGCCGTTGCAACGGAGGCACTGATTCACGCGATCCCGGCAGCGGAGCTCGTCAGCGTCAGCTGATCCCCGTAGAGATGTCGAGGATCTAGGCCTCCTCGTCGGGTCCTTCGTCGAGCAGTCGCTCGATCGCCTGGCCGAGCCCGTACAGGACAACGCCAACAACGAGCAGCGCGAGCGCAATTGCCAGCGTGCCCGCACCTCCCTCGACGGTCGTTCCGGACGCGATCGCGAACACCACGACCGGGATCCCGGCCGCGCCGAGCACGCCTCCGAGCACAGCACGGCGACTCCAGCAGATCGCGACAAGCCACAGGTCGCCGACCGCGATAGCTGCGCCGGCGGCCGCCAGCGCGCCTGTCATCTGAGGTGGGGTTGAGCCGGCTGCGGCCCGTGATCAGCTTCGCCGAGCAGCGCCCGGATCGCCCTCTCGGTGCGTCCGTACGCGCCCTCGCCGAGGTGCGCGTAGCGAACATGACCCGCGCGGTCGATCAGGTATTGCGACGGCCAGTACCGGTTGGCGTACGCATCCCACGCGGCGTAGTCGTTGTCGAGCCCGATCGGGAACGTGAGGCCCCGCTCTCGCGCCGCGCGCTCGACGTTTCGCGCGCGCCGCTCGAATGGAAACTCCGGCGTATGAACCCCGATCACCACAACGCCCGGCCGGTATCGGCCGTGCATATTCCTGAGGAACGGAAGCGTGCGCTGGCAGTTCCCGCACGCGAATGTCCAGAACTCCAGTAGGACAACGCGTCCGAGCAGCCGGGCGAGGGTGAGCGGGCGGCCGCCAGGCGTGTTCAGCCACAGGTGCACGCCGAACAGCTCGGGTGTCGAGCCCAGGTCGGGGAGTCGTGACCCGCTTGCGCTCCCGGCCGCTCGGATGATCCGTTCAGGCAGGACGCGCATCACGACGACTCGATCACGTGCGTCATTGTGAGCTCCGTCCGTTCATGCTCGATCCCGTTAGTCGTGTGACCGACGTTCGCGACAGGACGGTTCAGGCGCGGCTCGGACTGTGCGAACCTCTTTCGATCTTGGGTGGGTCAGATTGGCTATGAACGGCGTTCTCCACCGCGCGCGCTTCAGGCGGGATCACAGGTGGGCTCCACCCCACATGTCGGCCTACCTCGATGGCGACCTTGCGTCGCGGGCGCGAGCGCGCCTGGAGCGGCACACCGGGGAGTGCGCCGAGTGCCGCGGCGTTCTCCACAGCTTGCGCCGGATGCTGGTGCGGCTGCACGGCCTGCCGACGAGCGGGCGCCGAGCGCCGGAGATCGCGCGGGCCGTTCGCCAGCGCCTGCACGAGCCCTCGGACGGCTGAGGCGCAACTCGCCCGAGTGCTGAACCGTCCGCGCTGTTGCGCGGGTCAAAGGGGCATGAGCAAAAACATCCCAACCGACTCAGCTCGTCAGCAGAAGAGCGAGCACGAGTGGCGCGAGGAGCTGACGCCCGCCCAGTACGAGGTGCTGCGAAGAAAGGGCACCGAACCGCCGTTCACCGGACGGTACGTTTACGAGAAGCGCGCCGGCACGTACCGCTGCTCGGCCTGCGGAAGTGCGCTGTTCTCTTCCGACACCAAGTTCGACTCGGGCACCGGCTGGCCGAGCTTCACCGAGCCCGCCGATCGCGCGAACATCGAGACGCACGATGACCTCAGCTACGGCATGCACCGGATCGAGGTGACGTGCGCGGCCTGCGGCGGGCACCTCGGACACGTGTTCGAGGATGGACCGGGCGAGACGTGCGAGCGGTTCTGCATCAACTCCGCGTCACTCGAGCTCGACCCGCGCTGAGGACACGCGGCGGGCGGAGCGCTACCGGACCGCCCGCGCGCGTGCGATATAGGGTTGAACGCTCTGGCTCCTGGCGCTCCGCTATCGGAACATGAGCTGATCGAGCGCGCCCGCGCCGGCGATGAGGATGCGTTCGCCCGGCTCGTGTTGGCGCACGCCGACCGTGTGTACGGGGCGCTACGCCGGTTCGGCCTGGACGCGGGCGAGGCCGACGACGTTACGCAGGAGGTTTTCCTGCGCGCGTGGCGTGGTCTGGCGCGGTTCGAGGAGCGCGCGCAGCTGTCCACCTGGCTCTATCGCATCGCCTTCAACGAGGCGCAGCGACGGCTGTCCCGGCGGGAAACCGCGCGTGTCGAGCCTTCACTCAAGGGCGAGGACCCGGTCTCCTCGCTCCCGGAGGGAGCGCATCTGGGTCCCGAGGCCCGCGCGCTCGATCGCGAGTTCGAGGCGATCCTGGAGCGGGCGCTCGCCGAGCTTCCGACCGACTGGCGCGCGGCGGTCGTGCTACGCGACATCGAGGGCCTCTCGACAGAGGAGGCGGCGGCGGCCGCGGGCATCCGACAGGCCGCCTTCAAGAGTCGTCTGCATCGCGGGCGCATGCAGCTGCGCGCGCTCCTCGAGCCCTATCTGGCGCTCGAGGAGCGGTAGCCGCTCGCGCTCCTGCTCGCGCTCCTGCTCGCGCTCCCGCTCGCGCTCCTGCTCGCGCTCCTGCTCGCGCTCCCGCTCGCGCTCCCGCTCGCGCTCCTGCTCGCGCTCCCGCTCGCGCTCCCGCTCGCGCTCCTGCTCGCGCTCCTGCTCGCGCTCCTGCTCGCGCTCCTCAACGGAGCGTACGCGCGCAGGCGGCGCGGCCTTGCTTCTCGAAGTACCGCTGGTGATACTCCTCTGCCTCGTAGAACGGGCCGGCCGGGACGATCTCTGTCACGATCGGCCTCGGCGTGGTCTGCTGCTCCCGATCGCGTGACGCCGCCGCGAGCGCCGCCTGATCGGCGTCGTGGACGAAGATCGCCGAGCGGTACTGGCTGCCGACGTCCCAGCCCTGGCGGTTGCGGGTCGTCGGATCGTGGATCCGCCAGAACGTCTGTAGCAGCAGGTCGTAGCTGAGCTCGGCGGGGTCGAACCACACCTCGACCGCCTCGGCGTGGCCGGTGACGTGAGCGCAGACCTGCTCGTAGCTCGGATGCTGAGTTTGGCCGCCGGCGTAGCCGACCCTGGTCTTGAGCACGCCCTCGAGGTCGCGGTACGCAGCCTCGACGCCCCAGAAGCAGCCGGCCGCGAACGTCGCGACCTGCGCCCCGTCGAGCCGTGCGTCCGAGGCACGCGGCGCACTCGGAGCCGAATCTGGACGCGCCGGCCCTCGCTTCATGAACTTGACCATCGTCATCTCCTTGACCATCGTGGGTTGGGTCAGGCCGCGAGCGCGGGTGTCGCTTGGCTCTCGGCCGCGAGCTCGCCTTGGCGGCGCTCGAGAAGCTTCAGCCAGATCTCGCTGCGCGTCGGGAACGCCGGAACTGCGTCCCAGAGTCGCTCTATCGGGACTCGTCCGACGATCGCGATCGTCGCTGCGTGCAGCCACTCCGCGACGTCTGAGCCGGTAAACGTCGCCCCGACGATCACCCCGCCGTCCTCATCGACGACGATCCTCGACGTCCCCGGCGTGTTTCGCCCGTGAAAGCTCGCGCCGGCGGTGCCCGAGCTCGGGACGTCGTAAGCGCGCGCGTTCACGCCGCGTTCGACCGCGCGCTGGAGGGTCAGCCCGACCGCCGCGATCTGCGGCTCCGTGAAGATCACCCGGGGTGCTTCGGCGTCATCGCCGCCCCCGACGTGAGCGATGCCGTCGATGCTCTCGGAGACCAGACGCGCCTGGTGCTTGCCGACGTGCGTGAGCAGCGAGCGCCCGTTGACGTCGCCGATGGCGTACAACCATCCACGACCGGGCACACGGAGACGATCGTCGACGTGGATGAACTGCCCCGGCGCGAGCCCGACCGTCTCCAAGCCGAGGTCACGAGTCAGTGGCCGGCGGCCGACTGCGACGAGAATCTCATCACCCTCGACACTCGCCCCATCGCTCAGCAGCACACGGACCACACCGTCTTTGCGCTCGACTCGCTCAGCGCGGACCCCGAGACGTATGTCGGCGCCGCGCTCGCCCAGTGCCGCGCGCAACTCCTCCGCAGCGAACGGCTCCTCGCGCGAGAGCAGGCGCTGCTCGACCTCGATCACGATGACGCGCGAGCCGAGCGACGTGAACGCGTCGGCCATCTCGACGCCCACGACGCCGCCGCCGAGCACGATCAACCGCTTGGGGACCTGCTCGGTGGTCGCGATCTCGCGGTTCGTCCACGGAGCCGCGCCTGACAGCCCCGGGATGGGAGGGAGCGCGGCAGCGCTCCCCACCGCGATCACCACGGCGCGGCGCGCTTCATACAGATCGGCTCCAACTCGCACCCTCCTTTCGCCCTCGAGCCGACCGTGGCCGCGAACCAACTCAATACCGTGGCTCTCGAGCCAGGGCAGCTGGCCCGCGTCGTCGAGGTCACCGACGATCGCATCGCGGCGGTCGAGGACCGCGACGACATCGAGCGAGCCCGTCGCGGCCTCCGCCGCCCCGGGCACCCTGCGCGCCTCGGCCAGCGCCTGCGCGGGGCGGAGCAACGCCTTCGACGGCATGCAGGCGTAATACGAGCACTCGCCGCCGACCAACTCCGCCTCGACGATCGCCACCTCGTAACCCTTGTCGGCGAGCCGGCCCGCGAGGACCTCCCCCGCCGGTCCGGCTCCGATCACGATCACATCAAAGATATGCGGGCTCATCGGGTCTCCTTTCGCGTCGAGGTCACGCGGCTTGGACCCCTGGTCGCGCTGAACCGGTTCACGCCGACGGCTGTCACGGCGGGACGGCGGAACCGAGTCGCTACGACGCGGGTCAAACCCCGTCGTGAGGTTTGTTCTGACACTCGGCATTCGCCTGGTGCCCGCGGGCGTGTTTTTGGTCTTCGGGGCTGACGAGTTCGTGAACCACCAACGCAACGCCCGCTCGTTCGCCCTCTACGGGTTGCCCCACCCGAGCGCGTTCTCATACGCGATCGGTTCGCTCGAGATCGTCGGCGCGCTGGCGTTACTCTCGGGGATTGCCCTCCTACCGGCGGCCGCGGCTCTAGCCGGCGACATGGTCGGCGCGATCATCGTCTCGGGAATCGCGCTCGGTGAACTGGTCAGCCTCACGCTCGCGCCCGCGATGCTCGTTGCGATGCTGACGTTGATCGGTCGTGAGCTCTGCGATCGACGCACGCGGCCGCGGTCGCTCCTCAGTCCCGGCTGGCGTTCGCGGGCGCCGGCAGCTCGCCCGCGGTAAGCCCGCGCCGCTACGCTCGGAGCGACGCTCTCACGCTCGTCGCGGCGTTCAATGCGCTATTCGAGCGAGCAAGCGCGGGTGGAGCACGCTCGCGGGTGAGCGACGACGACTTCCCACTTGCTCGAATGCGCGCCGCACGACCGGGTCGCGGGCAGCCGCCCGGTACAGACGCCGCTCGATCGGATTGATCCGACGGCCGCTCGCTATGTCCGAGATAACCAAGTAGTGAGGAAGTAACCGGCGGCGATGAACGCGCCGATAGCGCTGGAGTGCGCGGTCGAGATCCTCGCCGCCGTCGAGCGCCTGCGCGGTCTCTTCCACGAGCCACTCGGCGCTCTGGAACGCCCAGCCACAACCGACGCCCCACAGCGGGTCGGCAGCGAGCGCCGCGTCGCCGACAAACGCCAATCCCGGGCGCGCGGCGGGGCGAAACACGTTGGGCAGCTCGAGCTTGCCCAACAGCTTCGACTCTTGCGTGGCCTCGCTCAGGTCGGGACCGTCCGGCAGCGCGTCGGCCATCCGCCGGTAGGCGGCTTGCAGATCGGACTGAAACTCGGGCAGACGATCGCGGTGTGGCGCCAATAGCAACAGCGTGAGGTCGTCCTCGTTGGGAAACGTGTACGCGGCGTCGGGGTCGAGCAGCCACATCTTCGATCGAGTCGTGACAGGGCGAAGCCCACGCCAGTAGGCCCAGTAGAAGAAGCGTCGGTGGGGCTTGACTCGGCCCGGAACCCGCGCGAGGTGGGCAATCTTGGCATCGCGCCCGTCGGCCGCGACGACCAGCCGCGCGTTCACTCGCCGGCGATCATGCCCAGGGTCTTCGATCTCCACGCCCCCAGGACGCTCGCCACCGAGCAGCCCAACGGCAGTCCAGCCGGCAATCAGATCAACGCCTGGGGTTTCGGCTGCCAGCTTTCGCAGGATCGGGTCGAGCGAGCGCCGGGTGATGCTGTAGCCGTATGGGGCGCCAACGTCGGCGAGAGGGATCCAGCCGCTATCGCGCGTCCATAAGTCGACGCTGTTGTGCACTGCACCGCGTCTCTCGAGCGCGGGCGCGAGGCCGAGCCTCTCGATCGTCGGCGTCGCGCTGGATTGAATGTAATGCGTGCATACGGTCTTGTAGGCATCCAAGGCCGGCCGGCGCTCGATCAAAGCCACGCGCGCACCGCGCAGGGCGAACAGCCGAGCGGCAGTGCAGCCGGCGGTGCTCGCGCCGACGATCGCGACGTCGTACTCGCCGGGGCCTGCGCTCATCGACGTGCAAGCCGGGACTGGAGGCGCTGCAGAGCCACCATCCCGCGCTCGGCGCGACTGCCCGGAGCCGGCGAGATTCCCAGCTGGCGTGCGATGTCGTTCATGTCGTAGAACGCGCGATAGCGGGCAATCCGACCATCCCGCATCGTCCACTGATCGACGCCGTCGATTCGCATCGTCCGACCCGTCGGCGCGAAGCCGGGCGGATCGATCGGACCGCGGTGGCTACCCTCCATGAGCCACGCCCATAGGACCACGTCACCCGTAGCTGCCAAGGCAGGAGGGTCGGGCTCGCTGAATCGCAGGTCGGGAAAGGCGCGAAAGCTGGCACGCATGAACTCCTGCACCGCCGAGACTCCCAGCGCGGGTTCCGGCAGGGCCGGGTCTGCCCAGACGACGTCGTCGGTAATCAGCTCCGCCAGCGCATCCGGATCGCGGCTGTTCCAAGCCGCCATATAGCGCCCGGCGAACCCGTGTAGGTCCGGCGAAACGTCCGAGCCAGAGGCGGCGACCGCGATGTTCCAACGATAGTCACGGGGCGTGAGCGGCGCAAGGCTGCGAGTCGGCGTGACCGCAGATTGTCGCCGCGGCCGCACGGGCGCGTGTCCGCCCAGGCACCCGCGGGAGTCTGGAGGGGCGGACGGCGCGTCCTGAGGCCGGCATCGCTATCGCAGATCCACTGCGTGGGCTCGGCTCACGCCCCACGGGTTGCACTTCGTGCTTGAGTAGGAGGGCGCATGGGCCTCCTCACCTCCCCGTTGCGCCGCGAGCTCTCCCGAGCGCTGCCAGACCGTCCCTTCCAGGTGCGCTTCTGGGACGGAACGGCCCTGGCCGCGACTGAACGGCCGGCCCCTGTGTTCGAGTTGCGCTCCCCACGAGCCGTGTCCCATGTGCTGCGCGCTCCCGGACGGCTCGGGCTCGGCCGCGCCTACGTCGAGGGCTCGCTAGACGCCGACGACCTCGACGAGGCCTTCGCGGTGGTCGATGCCTGGACGCCGCCGCCGCTCGACCGTCGCGGCCGCTGGCGGCTGCTCGGCGCGGCTGCACTCGCCGCCGCATCTTCGCCGCTCGCCCGCCGCCCGCCGCTGGAGCTCGTCTTGCAGGGCGTGCGCCACAGCCGCGAGCGCGATGCCGCAGCCGTCCGCTACCACTACGACGTCGGCAACGAGTTCTTCGCGCTGTTCCTCGACCCCTCAATGACTTACAGCTGCGCCGTCTTCTCGCGCGGCGCCCAGACATTGGAGGAGGCGCAAGAGGCGAAGCTTCGGCTGGTCGCCGGCAAGCTCGACCTCCAGCCGGGCCAGCGGCTGCTCGACGTGGGCTGTGGCTGGGGCAGCTTCGGTATCCACGCCGCCCGCGAGCTCGGGGTGTCGGTGCTGGGCGTGACGCTCTCCCGGGAACAGGCCGACTTCGCGCGCAAACGGGCCTTTGAGGCCGGCGTGGCCGAGCGAGTCGAGATCAGGGTCGCCGACTACCGAGATCTGCAGGAGCCCCCCTTCCACGCCATCGCCAGCATCGGCATGGTCGAGCACGTCGGCGAGCGCCGCATCGACGAGTACGCGCGGCGACTCGCCTCGCTGCTGCGGCCCGGCGGGCGGCTACTGAACCATGGCATCGCAGCGCTGCGCATCGACGAGGACGCCGCGGGTGACGCCTTCACCAACCGCTACGTGTTTCCCGACGGCGAGCCGCTTTACCTCTCGCGCATCCAGCTCGCGCTCGAGCGCGCGGGCCTGGTCAGCGACCACGTCGAGGGCTTCGCCAACGACTACGCGACGACGCTCGCCCACTGGGCGCAGCGCCTCGACTGCCACCTGGACGAGGCGCGCCGGCTGGCTGGTCCCGAGCGGACGCGCGTCTGGCGCCTTTACCTACGCGGGGCGCGCGTCGGCTTCGAGACGGGCCACACGGCTGTCTACCAGGTGCTCGCCCGACGACCCTCGTGAGGCGGGCGAGCGAGGCGCCGCCGCGCGCCGAGCCGCTAGCGCTGTCTGGCCAGCCGGCGCGTATGGGAGACGCCGACCACGTCCCAAGCCAGCCCGCATCGGGCCATGCCGGCGATCACCCACCACGACGGGTCCAGTTGTACGAGACGCTGCCCGTGCCGCGCCGAGCTCGGGAAGGCGTGGTGGTTGTTATGCCACGCCTCGCCGAACGTAGGCAACGCCAACCACGCGAGGTTGCGCGACTCGTCGCCCGTGCTGTATGGGCGGCGGCCGAAGAAGTGACACAGCGAGTTGATCGAGAAGGTCGCATGGTGGAGCAGGAAGATGCGCACCGCCCCGCCCCACAGCAGGGCTGTTAGCGCACCGGTCACGGTGCCCGTGAGCGCCGCTCCCAACGCGAACGGCAACGCCAGGCCCAGCAGCAGCCACAGCAGGAACAGGCGGTCGACGGCGCGTGCGACAGGATCCTCGAGGAGGTCCTTCGCATAGCGCTCGGGCGTCGAGGCCGCGTCGCCCCTCAGGATCCAGCCGACGTGGGCGTGGAACAGCCCCCGCAGCGCTCCACGCAGGCCCGCTCCGTGCTGGTGTGGGCTGTGCGGATCGCCAGGCTCGTCGGAGAGCTGGTGGTGCTTGCGGTGATTGGACACCCACTCGATCAGCGGACCCTCGATCGCCGCCGAGCCGAGGGCGCCGAGCGTGAAGCGCACAACACGCCCGGTCTTGAAGCTACGGTGCGTGAAGAGCCTGTGGAAGCCGACCGTGACGCCGAAGCCGGTGAGCGAGTAGGCGATCGCGAGAACCACGAGGTCGCTCCAGCGCAGCGCACCTCCCCACAGGCGCCAGGCTGCCAAGCCCAACAGGCATACAGGTAGCGTCATCGCGAGCACGTTCGCAAAGTGGTCGAGCCGCTCCGCCCTGCTACTAGGGGCGCGCGCATGTGCCGTTGGGGCGGTGGCAGCGATTGAGATCGTGGGGGATCGGGGTGCGACGGCGCCGGCCACTGCTCACCTGCCGGCCGGGCGTCCGCTCTCCCTGAGGCTAGCGGGCCGTCCCCGCGGACGCGAAGCGTTGCCGTGTCCTGTCCCGGCGAGCGAGGGGCAGCGGTGTCGACGCTCGTCGCGAAACTCGGTCGCGGTCCGCGGCCGTGCGATTTGAAGATTTCCTCGCAGTTTCCGTCGTTTGCGCAGCCGTTTTGTCCGCATTTTGCGGTTCTGGAGTAGGGTCGGCCACGTGGCCGACCCACAAGTTCTCGGCTCGACGCGGGCGCTCCCGCAGACGCGGGCGGCGCTCGAGTATGCGCGAGCTGCGCACGCGGGCCAGCGCCGGAAGGCGGATGGCGCGCCCTTCATCCTTCACCCGCGCGAGGTTGCATCTCTCCTCTGCGAGGCCTCAGCGCCGGACCATCTGATCGCTGCGGGCGCGCTTCATGACGTGATCGAGAAGACGGGCGTCTCTGCGGCCGACCTGCGTGAGCGCTTCGGAAACCGCATCACAACGCTCGTGGTGGCGGTCAGCGAGGACGAGCGCGTCACGAACTACACGGCACGGAAGGCCGCGTTGCGCGATCAAGTCGCGAGAGCGGGCGACGAGGCGCTCACGCTCTTCGCCGCGGACAAGATCTCGAAGGTGCGCGAGCTGCGCATCCGCGGCTACGGAGTTCACCGACCTCCCCGCCGCCGGCTGGCGCATTACCAGCGATGCTTGGCGCTCCTGCAGGAGCACCTACCACGGTCACCGCTCGTGGCGCAGCTCCGCGCGGAGCTGGACGAGGCCACGAAAAGAGCGCAACGACTTCGCGAGAGGATGGGGCGCGTCAACGGCACCGACGCCAAGGTGCAGGAGCTAAACGCCAAGCTGCATGCCGGCCATACCTCAGGCACGCCAGGCGCCTGACCGCTCCGGGCGTCTAGCTCGACAGCTCGGAATAGCGGAAACAGGTCTCGACGTGGTCGTTGACCAGGCCGGCGGCCTGCATGAAGCTGTAGCAAACCGTCGAACCGATGAAGCGAAAGCCCCTCCGCTTGAGGTCGCTGCTCATCGTCTCGGACTCTCGAGTCTCTGACGGGAGATCGCGCAGCCTGCGTCTGCGACCGACGATCGGGACGCCGTCGACGAACCGCCAGACGTAGGCGTCGAAGGTTCCGAACTCGGCTTGCACGTCGAGTATGCGGCGAGCGTTGTTGACCGCGGATTCGACCTTGAGACGGTTTCGAACAATCGCCGGATCGCTCAATAGCGCCTCGATCTTGCGAGCGTTGAAGCGGGCGACCCGGGTTGGATCGAATTGCTGGAATGTCGCTCGGTACCCCTCCCGCTTGTGGAGGATCGTCTTCCAGGACAGCCCGGCCTGGGCTCCCTCCAACGTCAGCAGTTCGAACAGGTGGCGATCGTCGTGTGAGGGAGTGCCCCACTCTTCGTCGTGGTAGGACACCATCAAGGCATCGTCACCGTCCGCCCATTCGCAACGGCGTGGCATCTGTCCAACCCTACGCGGCGATTGACTCGCGCGCGCTCGTCGCGGGATTCCGCCGCCCCAACCGAGGCTGGCGTTAGCTCGCGGGCGGAACGAGCAGCACGGAGCACCGTGCCTGATGCGCAACCCGTCTGCTCACGCTCCCCATCGCTCGCACGCCATCGAGTCTGCGGCTCCCCATTACCACCAAGGACGCGCCGGCCGCGGCGGCGGCCGCGACGATCACCGCGGCGGCTCGACCCGGCTTGATCATCAACTCAGTGGTGCCGCGCGAGCGCGGGCCCGCGAGCGTTTGCTCCTGCTCCTGGAGCGTGCTTTCCCGCTCGCGCAGACGGCCGCGTTTGATGGGGTCGCGGCCGAGCGCGTGCACCAGCGTCACGCTGGAGGCGCGCGGAGCGGCGAGCCGGCCGGCGAGGTCGACGAGCGTGTGCGAGGGCTCGAGACCGTCGCTCGCGATGACGATGCGATCTCCGAAGCGGCTATCAGCGGCCAGCGGACGAGCGACGAGCAGAGCGTTGCTGAAACCCCCGATCGACCTGTCTCCGACCCCTACGCTGAGGAGTCTCGCCGGCCACGAGCTCGCGGCTGCTCCGAGCGCCGTCAGCGGATAACGCGCGCTCCAGTCCAGGATGACGCGCGCAGGCGGGCTTCCCGGGTCGACCTCGTTTGTGTAGGGCACGCCGGCCTCACGCGCGATCCCCCGGACGCGATCGAGGATTTCCGCCGCTCGAGTCGAGCCGATCGCCGGACCTCGATAGGCCCCTCCGGATCGGTGCGAGGTCACGAGCAGGGAGGTGACATGCCCGCTTTTCCCGGCAAGGGCGACCGCTTGCTCGACCGCGCTGACGTCCCCGTCCCGGCCGTCGATCGCGCAGAGGATGTCCGCGAAGACGGGGGCCTCGGTGTCGGGGGCCGCGGGGTCTCGCGTTTGCGTGCTCTTCGTCTCAGGCATCGTGGACAAAACCGGATCGCAAGCGGCTATGTCGCGCCGGGAGCTTAGCGCTATCCCGCTCGCCCACGTGCCGCCGCGTGCGCACCAGGTGAGGCGCCGCGCTCAGTCGCCTGACTCGTACTTGAACGAGACGTTTAGACGCACTCGGTACTCCGCCACCTTCCCGTCCTCAATCGTCACGTCCTGCCGTACCACCTCGGCGATGCGCAGATCTCGAAGGGTCTTTCCCGCAACGTCAATGGCGTTCGCCGCTGCAGACTCCCACGAGTCCCTGCTCACGCCGATCACCTCGGTCACTCGATAAACACTGTCTGCCATGGGTTCCTCCGATCCAGGTTGACTTGAAGTGCGCCGAGCCTATCGCGGTGGCAGAGCGTGTGGCGCGAGAGCGAGACGACGGTCTTACAGCGTCGCGAGTACCTCTTTCGCGACGACGGAACCCGACCGGATCGCGCCCTCCATGTATCCGGGCCATTCGGGCGAGTAGTCGGCGCCCGCGAACCACAGGTTGCCCGCGGCACCATCGACGGATTCACCCATCGAGGTGAGGACGCCCGGCGGGTTGAAGCTGCCGTAAGCGCCGAGCGAGGTCTGAGGTGAGCAGCCGTGAGGGATCACACCCGGTCGCCGCCGTAGAGCACGCGAGCGCCCTCGCTCGCGAGTGCCGCCCATCCCTGAGGAACAGCGCCGAGCGCACCGCCCGTCTGCGGGTTCCAGCGCTCGGCAAAGCGGGAGCTCACGCACCCGGTCACCAGCTTCTCCGCGAGCCTCTGCGCGGCCTCGTCTCGGCGATGTCGTCGCGCGGCGACCGTCATCAGGTAGATCTCCTGCGGCCAAGCGTCGCCACGCCAGTAGCGGCCCGGCTCGTATGCGGGGTCGTCGGCAGACAGACCCGAGGGTCCGTGGGGTCTCCAGAAGCGCGCCGTTTCGAACAACTCCGCAAACGCCGCCTCGACGTGGCGCTCGTCCTCGCTGACGAGCGTTGCAAACAGACCGTCCAGCGTCGGCGCCGAGGCGCCGGTCCCCGGTCCCCGGACGCGCACGTCGCCCCACGTCCGCCGCTCGTCTATCCACTGGAGCTCAATCGCCTCGACAAGCGCGTCGGCTCTCTGCCGTAGATCTCGATCGCCAGTCAGCTCGGCGAGCTCGCGCGCGTTGAACGCGACGAGCGCGCTGAAGCCGGCTGACGCAACCTCGAACTTCGGGTTCGACCACGCCGCGCCGTCCTTCAAGACGATCGAGCGGACCAGCTCTCGCTTGTGCCTGTTCCAGCGTCGCTCGCTGAAGCGCCGCGGCTCCCATCCGTCCCAGCGCGGGCTGTCGTCGCAGCCGGTCTCCCACGGGTGCACGACGCGAATCAGCCCGGAAACCGGATCGCGCCGCTGCTCGAATAGGTAGTGAAGGGCTCTCGCCGCCCGGTCATGGAGGTGCTCGGCGCTGAATCCGCGCGCCGCGAGGATGCTCAGGGCATGACCGTACATCGGTGGCTGTGTGATGTCTGAGCGGCCGGCGCTATGCCACAGCGCGAGCGACCGCGACGGAGCTGTCTGGTAGCCCATATGGGGCATGAACCCGCTCGCGAGCTGCAGCGAGAAGAGGCTCTCGAGCTCGGTACGGCAGCGGGCGTCGCCGAGCGCGCTCCACGCGATCGCGTGGAAACAGGAGTCCCACAGCCACTGCCACGGATACTTCCGCCGGTTGGGCATCGTGAAGCCTGCATCAGCGACCCAGTTGCGCTCGAGCGCGCGCCGGCTTTCGACCTCGATCAGCGCTCGCCGCTGTTCCGGGGGCGCGTTCAGAAAGCGCTTGCGCCTGCGGCGTCCGGCGAGGCGGGCACGGACTTGCATCCGGTCGCGACGTTAGCGGCCGCTGCGCGGACCCGAGGTCAGCTTCCGCCTGCGAACATGGCCGCTATGGAGGAGGGCACCTCGCGCGCACGGCTGGAGTACGACACGCGCGAGCGCCTGATTCCCCTGCGGCGGCAGCTCGGAGTCACCACGTTCGGCTTGAACGAGATCGTCTTGCAGCCTCGCCAGCGCGGGCGCATCCATCGCCACGAGCGCCAGGAGGAGGTGTACGTGGTGCTCGAGGGGGCGCTTGCGCTGATCGTCGAGGGCGAGGAGATGACGGTCGAGCAGGGCGAGCTGGTCCGTGTCGCGCCCTCGCTGCGGCGCCAGCTCGTCAATCGCGGGCCGCAGCGGCTCGTGGTGCTCGCGCTCGGAGGTGACGGCGAGCACCACGGACGCGACGGCGAGGCGTTCGCATCGTGGGAGGACGACAGCGGCGTCGCTCCGCAGGACCTGCCGCTTCCCGAGGACCTGCCGCCGGCTTAGCGGGAACGCTCTACGGTCGGCGCGCTCGGCGACCGGGCAGAAGCGTCCCGGGGAGGCCCGCGAGCGCCGCGACTCCGAGCGCAGATCGGGGCTCATACGCCGCGCTCCACAGGCCGCCGTGCGCGGCCTGCGAGCTGAAGAGGCTCTCGGGCGCGTCGTCCGCCCGCGCCGGGCGGTTCAGGTCGTGTACGAGCAGAGCAGCCATCAATACCCGCGTGGTCTCGGCGGGGAACACCTCGATTCCGAAATGACGCGCACCGGAGTACGCGGCGGCGAGGATCCGGTTCTTGGTGACCGAGCGCGTCCACGAGGCCGGTGCAACGTTGAACGACACCTCGTCGCCGCCCGCGATCGCGCTGACGCCGCGCCATCGCTGCAGTCTCTTCGCGATCGCGTAATTCGGTCCCTGCTGCTTGACGAGTGCGTCCGCGACCGGCAGCCCGCCGCTGTATGCGGGGGCGAAGAGCCTGCGCGAGGACAGGAGCTGCGCCGGCGCTTGAAGCAGGCGCCGGGCGCGGCGTCCCGCATATGCGGCGCGCGAACGCTCCATCGCGTCCTGCGGCACGACAAACGCGTCGGTCGGGGTCGCGAGGAATGACAGCGCCGTGTCCACCCGGTGCGCGAGCGCGTCGGAGGCGAGCGCGTCGAACGCGGCGCTCAAGCACACGTGCGCACCTCCGTCTGCGTACGCGTACATGCCGAGCACGAGCCGCCCATCCTGCGCGGTGCGGTACAGCCACGGGCGGATCTCGGGAAGCATCCGCAGCACGTCCGCGCCCACAGCACCGCTAGGCCCTACGGGCGCGCGAAGGGTTCCGGCCCCGGCCGCTGCGACCCGCGCGATGCCCTCCCACAGCGCGACGTCCGGGACGTCCAACACGGTCACGTCGGCGCCCCACGCGCACAGGGGCTCGAGCGGCCCGATCTCAGCACCGGCGCCCACCAGCGCGACCATGCGACCTGGAAGAGAGAGCCACTGCGGGTTGGCGGCGACGCTTTGCACCGCGTCGGCGAACGAGCGCTCAATCGCGCCCGCGGCGACCCACGCCTCGAGCTGTTCGGTCAGCGCCCGGCCCTCGAGCTGCCCGCCGGCGTAGGGAACGCGCAGGCTGGTGACGGGCCTCGCGTTCCCGCGGATCACGCGCGTCTCGAACTCGAACTCCGGCTCGACGGCAGCGAGCGAGCGCTCGATGCTCACGGCGCTCTCGCCGCGCTCGAACACGAGCCGCCGGCGCATCGAGGCGAGTCCCGCACGGGCAATCGCGACTGCCGCCTCTCCGTCGATCGACCTGACGGTCAGCTCGCGGATCGCGTCGATGTAGTCCTGTCGCCAGCGCCTGCTCGCGCGAATGCGCTCTGCCAGCGCGGGATCGGCCGCGGCGGCGGCGTCCGCGAGGATCTCCCGACCGGTGGTCGTCGTGGAGCGCCGACCGCCGACCTCGGGGAACGCCACGCCCAACCCGAGGTGCCCTGCCTCGACGCCTGCCTTCGGCTCGGCGGGACCTGTCGAGATGGAGCCGGCCATCGAGGCGACGATATTTGACGCCTGAGATAACTTCTTGCCCACGTGAACAGCACGCGGTCGTGGCAAATCTATGCCGAGAGCACAAATACATGGCTCGACCGCGGCGCGTTCGAGGCGATCGGGCGGGCGCTGCCGGCGCTGGCGGAGGAAGTCGTCACGGCAATACAGCACGAGGTCCCCGAGTACGCGCGCCCGCTCAGCGGCGAGTTCGGCCACGGGATTCGCTTGGGGACGGAACTCGCGCTGCGCCGGTTCATCGGCGATGAGTCCGGTGGCTCGCCCGAGATCTACAGGCGGCTCGGCTACGGCGAGCACCGCGCGGGCCGCAGTCTCAACTCGCTGCAGTCGGCTTACCGCGTGGGTGCGAGGGTCGCGTGGCGGGGCATGAGTCGCGCGGCCGCCGGCGCCGGGGCGAGCGAGGCCGTCCAGCGAAACCTCGCGGAGGCGATGTTTGCTTACATCGACCAGCTCGCGGCAGAGTCGGTCGACGGGTACGCCGACGCGCAACTCGAGGATGCCGGGGAACGCGAGCGCCAGCGCGCGCGCCTATGCGCGATGCTGCTCAGCTGGCCGCAGGTCGACGCTGCGACGCTCGAGGCTGCGGCGGCGCAGGCGCGTTGGCAGCTGCCGCGCACGCTCGCGTGCGTCGTCATCGCCGGCCGGCTCGCGGGCCAGGCCGGTCGCCGCATCAGCGGCGACACGCTGAGCACGGAGCTCGAGGACACGATCTGCGTGATCGTCCCGCACCCGGCGGGGCTCGCACAGGAGACGCGAGCGCTGGCGGAGCGGCTGCGCGTCGCCATCGGGCTCGGGCCGACTGTCGCGATCGCGCAGACCGCGATGTCCTTGCGGTGGGCGCGACTGGCCCGCGAGCTGGTAGGGCAGGGCGCGGGAGCAGTCGAGGCCGAGCAGCGACTGCCCGACCTTGCGATGCTGCTCGCCGCCGACGCGGTCGCGGCTATTCGGGGGCGGGTGCTTGTGCCGCTCGAGGGAGAGAGCCCGCGCAGCCGGGCCCGGCTCGAGGCGACACTCCTCGCGTGGCTTCGCCATCGCGGCTCACAGCGCGCGATCGCCGGGGAGCTAGGGATACACCCCCAGACCGTCCGCTATCGAATCGGTCGACTGCGCGAGCTGTTCGGCAATTCGCTGGCCGATCCCGAGCGCCGCTTTGAGCTGGAGCTCGCGCTGCGCACGCCACCCGTGCGAGGCGCGGCGAGTCGCGCGACCGTGGACGAAACCTTCGGCGCAGCCTGATCAGCGTCGCCGGCTCGACGCGCTCGGCACCCAGAACGCGCGCGGGCGGCTTCGGTCGGGAGCCGGGCAGCGCCGGCGATGCGGCTTTCAAGCGAAGCTGACCGTTGACCATTTGTCGGATCTGCAACGCGCGGGAATACGAGTCGCCGCGTTGCGGGTATATGCCGCTCATGGGACACGAGCAGGCGCACACGCACGCCCCGGCGGCGGTGCTCGGCCGCGGCCAGCCTACGCCGCTGCGCCACGAGCTTGATGACTTGATCGACGACGACCGTCGTGCCGCGGTTCTGAGCATCGCTGACAGCGCGCTTGGCTTCGTGTCCCTTCAGGACATGCTCTCCGAGCTCCTCGAGCGCATCCGCGACTCGCTCGGAGTCGACACCGCCGCGGTGCTGTTGCTTGACGAGGACCGCGGCGTGCTCGTCGCGCGTGCCGCGTGCGGCCTCGAGGAGGAGGTGCGCCAGGGCGTGCAGGTCCCGCTCGCCCGCGGCTTCGCTGGGCGAGTCGCGGCGCAGAAGCGACCGATGATTATCGAGGACCTCACCTTTGCGGACGTCGTCAACCCGATTCTCCGCCAGAGGGGTATCCGCTCGATGCTCGGTGTGCCGGTTCAGGTGGAAGGGCGCGTCATCGGCGTCATGCACGTCGGCACGCTCCACTTGCACAAATTCACCCTCGACGAGCTGACCCTGCTGCAGGTCGCCGCCGATCGCGCCGCCCTCGCGATCGACCAGGCGCAGACCTCGGAGCAGCGGGCGGTTACCGAGGTGATGCAGCGCACTCTGCTGCCCGACGCGCTGCCTGACATACCGGGGATCCGCTTCAGCGCCAAGTATCTGCCGGCGTGGTCTGGCGTGAGGGTGGGTGGTGACTGGTACGACGTCTTCCAGCTCGCGAGCGGCAGGCTCGCGCTGGTAATCGGCGACGTCGTCGGCCGCGGTGTCCTCGCCGCTTCGGTGATGGCCGAGATCCGCACGGCGCTGCGCGCGTACCTGATGGAGGGTCACGACCTCGCGAGCATGCTTTCGCTGCTCAACGACCTGCTCGTTTCGATGGGCCGAAGCCGCAGCGCGACGCTCTCGATCCTCGAACTCGATCTCGCCGCGGGCGAGCTCGAGCTGGTGAGCGCGGGACACGTGCCGCCGCTGCTGATTACTCCCGAGCGGACGGCGTCGCTGCTCGAACAGCCTCGCGGCGTCCCCGTCGGGGTGAGCGCCGGGCTGCGGTACGCGACCCGCCGCTACTCCTTCCCGCCGGGGAGCACCCTGCTGCTCTACACCGATGGGCTCGTCGAGCGTCGTGGCGAGTCGCTCGACGCCGGCTTCGAGCGCCTCATCGCGGCCGCGCGCGCCGCCACGGCCGGGACCGAATCCTCGTTGGCGGATCGCGTGTATCGGGCGATCCTCGAGGAGACCGCGCTGGAGGACGATGTTGCGCTGCTCGCGATCGAGTCGCTGCACCTCGAGGATGTCCTTCAGCTCACGTTCGACACGCGCCCGGACGTCCTCGGCGGCCTGCGCAACACGCTCGAGCGCTGGCTCGCGGCGGCCGGCGCGAGCGAGGGTGAGATGTTCGACGTCGCGCTTTCGGCATCCGAGGCCGCGACGAACGCGATCGAACACGCCTACGGCGCGCGCGACGCCAGCTTCACGGTCCGCTGCGAGCGCCGCGGCGACGACGTCACGATCGTCGTGCGCGACGAAGGGCGCTGGCGCACTCTGCGCCCGAACGGGGGCGGCAGAGGACTCACGATCATGCGCGCGCTGATGGATCTCGTCGAGGTGGACACCGACGAGGATGGGACTGAGGTGTCGCTCACGAAGACGCTCTCGCGCAGCGCATCAGCATGATCGACAGCGAACGTGTCGATGGCGTCCCGATAGCGCGCGTGAGAGTCGATGTCGATGCAGCCAACGCGGCGAGCGTGCATGCGGAACTGGCCGCCGCGCTTGGACCCGACACCGACTGCCTGATCGTCGACCTGCACGAAACGCGCTACCTCGACAGCGCGGGAATCGACATGCTGCTGCGCCTCGCCGAGCGACTGAGCCACCGCCGGGCGACGCTGATGCTCGTGATCCCCGCACAGTCGCAGCTCTACCGGCTCGCCGAGATCGTGGGCCTGCCCCAGACGGTCGTCGTCCATCCGACACTGTCCGCGGCGCAGGAAGCGTGCGCGAAGCTCCCGCGCGAGGCTGCGCGAGCCGACGTGTGAGGGCGCCGGCGAGCCCGGCTCGCACGGAGCCGGCGTAAATACACTCTCCGCGGTGCACGTGCGCTCGTACCGCGACCTCGAGCCGTTTGTGACCCTCGACGGGTCCGAGATCAGGGAGTGGGCCGGCCGCGCGTCTGCGCCGGCGAAGAACCAGAGCCTCGCCGAGGCGATCATCCGGGTTGGCGGTTCCACGCTCGAGCACTACCACGTGAGAACCGAGGAGCTGTATCTCATAATCGCCGGCGAGGGTCGCCTCGTGATCGACGGCGAGGAGCGCGTCGTGTGCGAGGGTGACTGCGCGCTGGTCCCGCCCGGCGCGCGGCACAAGCTCTACAACTCCGCCACGACCCCGCTCAAGGTCCTGTGCGCGTGCGCGCCCGCGTACGCGGACGAGGACACGGTCCTGACGGAGGGCGCGCCGCGCACGTAGGCGAGGACTTTCAGGGCAGCGAGCGTCGCGGCGGTGACCGTGACCGGCGAACACAGCGCGGCTCTCGCAGCCCCGCCGCCACCTGTGTCACACCTTCAGTACGCCGTGAGGACCGTCTTGATCGCGTCCGAGCGGCAATGTTCGCGCAGTGCCGCGGGCGCGTCGTCGAGCGCGGCAATCTGCGTCGTCACGAGCTGCGGGTGCAAGCGGCCGTCGGCGAGCAACGCGAGCACGTCGGGAATGACCGCACGCGCGTGCGTCCTGCCGAGGTGTAGCGTCGCGTTGCGGATGTAGGTGCGCACGAACGGGATGCGGGCATTCGCGTGAAGGCCGCCGGCGCTCGAGCAGACGCCGTCGGGCGCCGTCCGTGCGAGGCAGGTCGCGAGGCCCTTGGCCTCGCCGGTCACGTCGACGACGAGCGGGGCGGGCTCCAGGCCGCGCATCTCCGACGGCGGCAGCGAGCGCAGGCCGAGCTTCATCGCGAGCGCGCGGACGGGTGCGCGCGCGTCGACGAGCTCGACCTGGCGAGCGCCTAGCGCCAGCGCGACGAGGCCCGTGTAGATGGGCATGCTCGCGGTGAACGCCTGGCGGGCGCGCAGGCTCGCGACGATCAGGACGCGAGCGTCCGCGTCCTCGGCGAGCAGGCGCGGGAGGTGCGGCGCGATGTGACGGTAGGCGTCGCTGACGTTGTCGCCGACGCTCGCGGCGGCGAGCGGGTCGACACCGTCGGGGAGCTTCACGAGCATCGCGTCGGCGAACGGAACCGTGAGCAGGTCGGCGATCGCGCCGCCCCACAAGCCCCCCGCGACGCCGAAGCCGTACATCGAGACCGCCGGGACGCCGGTGCAGCTTCCGGTCCGGCCGAGCGCGCACGCGCGGCAGCGGCCGCAGTTGATCTGAAACGGAACCACCACGCGATCGCCCGCGCGCAGCGACTCCACCTCGCCACCGACGGCGACGACGTCGGCGACGCATTCGTGACCGAGGTGCAGCGGCAGCGGAAACGGCGTACGACCGAGCATGATCGGGCGGTCCATATCGCAGGTCGCGATCGCGATCGGGTGCACCGTCGCCGCGCGCGGCCCGGGCGCCGGGGGCGCCGGTACGCCCTTCAACTCGAACCGCCCGCCGGGGCTGGCGACGAGGCCGCGCTGGCGCGGGCCTCGGCGCGAGGCGATGCCGGCGCGTATCGCGGACAGACGCTCTCGCGGACGATCCCTGGCGACGACGCTCGCTGCGGTCGCACCAGCGGCGCCGAGAAGACCCGAGTAGTGGCGCACCCACCCGAGCGGACGCACCGCGATACGGGAATCAGCGCGCGGCGGACTCATCGCTCGCAAACCGGAGATGTCCGCGTGGCAGCATGTTACTATCGAGTGTACCAGATGGTAACTTCGGCTGACCCCGTGCGAGCACGCGCGCCGGCGCAGGAACGGCCACGGCGACGTCTTCCCGCCGGCGAGCGCCGCCGACTGATCGAAGACGCTGCCGCGCGTCTGTTCGCGCTGCGTGGATACGACGCGACGACGGTTGACGAGATAGTCGCCGAGGCGGGGGTGAGCAAGCCGATGCTCTACCGCCACTTCGACTCCAAGAAGGAACTGTGCATGAAGCTGCTCGAGCGTCGCCGCGACGAGCTCGCAGTCGCGCCGCTCGACGAGTACATCGGCGGCGACGGCGATTCCGCGGCGCGACTGCCCGCGATGCTCGAGGCGTGGTTCGAACACGTGGAGCAGAACCCGTACAGCTCGCGCCTGCTCTTCCAGGACATCATCGGCGACGACGACATCCGCGCGCTCCAGCTCGAGCTGCGCCGCCGCCAGCGCGCGGCCGACGTCGCGCTCCTACGCGAGTTCGCCCCGCAGATTCCCGAGGCGGAGCTCGAGCCGCTTGGCGAGATCGTGCGCAGCTCGCTGAGCGGGCTTGCGCTGTGGTGGCTTGACCGCCCCGAGACACCGCGCGCGGCCGTCACACGCGCGATGCTGCGGATGACGCGCGGCTTGATCGCCGGCGGCTGAGGCGTGTCGCCCGCGCGCCTCGCGACGCCGCGGCGGTGAGGATGTCGCGGCCACAGATCAGCGCTTCGTGGGCAGCGAGCGCGCGTAGGCGACGCCGCGCTTGACCCACAACTCGAGCTCACGCTTCGTTCGCACGCCCTCGTCAGCGACGCGCAGCCAGCCTTGCATCTCGCGGCCGCGCATCACGAAGGGTCGCGCGTGCTGCCGGCGCAGCAGCGCGTCCGTGTGGACGGGGTCGACGCGGAGCATCAGCCCGCCCTGGCCGCTCGCGCTCACGCACATGTTCCCGTTGATGAGGAACGCGAGCCCACCGAACATCCGCTGCTCGCTGACGCCGTCCTCGCTCGCGATCAGCTCGCGGATGCGGTTGGCGAGGTCCTCGTCGTAGGCCACGAGCGGATTATCGCGGCGGTATCTGGCACGTGCGCCGCGCGCGGAATCGCCGGCGGGCGCGAGCGAGGGCGGGGATATGCTCCGCCGTGATGTCCGCAGTTGCAGCGAGCGCCGCGGCGAGCGCACCGGCCGCGCGCCCGCGTGTTCGCGTCATCTTCGGCAGGCTGATGGGCGAACCGCGCTTGGCCGCGGCGACGTTCAGGCGACGGACATGCCGGGTGCGACGTCGACCTGAACGAGCCGCGGGCCGTCCTCCGCGAGAGCGCTCAGCAGCGCCTCGCGCAGCGCCTCGCGCTCGCTCACGCCGATCGCTGGCACGCCGTAGCTCTGCGCGGTCGCGCTCACGTCGAGCGCGGGCAGATCGAGACCCGGCGCGCCCTCGACGCCCTCGAGCGAGGCGAACCACTTGAGGATCGAGTACTCGTCGTTGCGCAGCACGAGGAACTTCACGCCGATCGAGTAAGCGGCGGCGGTCCAGAGCGCGGTGATCGCGTACTGCGCGGACCCCTCGCCGAGGACGCATACGACCTGCCGCTGAGGCTGAGCGAGCTGCACGCCGAGCGCGGCGCTGATCGCGAATCCGAGGCCGCCGCTCGCGCTGAAGTAGTAGGAGCCGGGCCGGGCGATCCGCAGCTGGTTGCGCAACGCGGCGGTGCTCGACGGCGACTCGAGCACGATGATGCCGTCGGGCGGAAAGACCTCGGCGAGGGTCGCGTGCACGGCGCTCGGCGACATCGGCGCGCCCTCGTCGGCGACGTCGGGCGCGGCGCGCGGCGCGGGGGGCTCGCGCTGTGCGGGCTGTGCGAGCGCGGCGACGAGCGCGCGCAGCACGAGCGCGACGTCGGCGACGATCGCATCGCCGACCGGCGCGCGCGCGGCCTCGTCGGGATCGGACGTGATCGCGACGAGCTCGGCGCCCGCGGGCAAGAAGTCGCCGGGGATGTTCGGGTAGTAGGGAAAGACCGACGAGCCGACGACGAGGATCAGGTCGTGCCCTTCGAGCGCCTGCGCGATCGGCGCGACGGCGGGCGGGAGCACGCCCTGGAACGCGGGGTGGTTCTCCGGGAAGCCGATGCGCCCGCCGCCCGTGGGAGGAGACGCCCACACGGCCATGCGCTGGCTCTCGGCGAGCTCGATCGCGGCGTCCCAGCCACCGCTCGCGTCGATGTCGGGCCCGGCGACGAGGACGGGACGCCGGGATGCTTGCAGGCGCCGCGCGAGCGCGGCGATCGCGTCCTGATCTGCGAGCGCACGGCCGCCGACGGCGCGCGCGATCTGCGTCTCGAACTCGAGCGGCGCGATCTCGGCGTTCCAATCGTCCATGGGGATCGAGACGAACGCGGGACCGGCGGGCGGAAGCGCCGCGTGGTGGATCGCCTGCGCGAGCGCGAACGGGACGTCCTGCGCACGCGGCGGCTCGTAGCTGTACTTCACAAACGGCCTCGGCACCTCGACGGCGTCGCGGTTGGTGAGCGTCGCGCCCATCGTCATCAGCGAGCGCGCCTGCTGGCCCGCGGTCACGAGCAGTGGCGCGCGGTTGGCGCGCGCGTTGAAGATCGCACCAACGGCGTTGCCGACGCCGGGTGCCGTGTGCAGGTTGACGTGCGCGACGCGGCCGCTCGCCTGCGCGAACCCGTCGGCCATGCCGACGGCGACCATCTCGTGCAGGCCGAGCACGTAGCGGAAGTCGTCGGGGAAGCTCGCGAGCATCGGCAGCTCGGTCGAGCCGGGGTTGCCGAAGATCGTGGTCATCCCGCGCGCGCGGAACAGTTCGAACGCGGCCTCGCGCACCGTCGTCATCTCGAGCCTCCTGTCGGTTGCCGCGCGCGAACGCTACCGCGTGGCAACGGGCGCGGCGCGCTGCGGGCGCGGCGCCGTACCCTTCGCGCGATGCTCCTGTATGACTCGCGCGTCTCGGGCAACTGTTACAAGGTGCGCCTCCTGTTCGCGCACCTCGGTCTGGAGTACGAGCGCCACGAGCTGGACGTGGTCGACCGCTCGGGACGCCTCGAACTTCTGGGCGAGATCAACCCCGGTCTGCGCGTGCCGGCGCTGGTGCTCGACGACGGCCGCACGCTGGCTGAGTCGAACGCGATCCTGTGGTATTTCGCCGACGGCACGCCGTACCTGCCGGACGACCGGCTCGAGCGCGCGCGGGTCCTGCAGTGGATGTTTTTCGAGCAGTACAGCCACGAGCCGAACATCGCGGTGCTGCGGTTCTGGGCGTTGCATCCGGATGCAGCCAGCCCGACGAGGGCCGAAGCGGAGGCGAAGCTGACGGCCGGGTACGCGGCGCTGGACGCGCTCGAGCGTCATCTGCGATCGAACGAGTTCCTCGTAGCGGACCGCTACTCGGTCGCGGACATCTCGTTGTACGCGTACACGCACGTCGCGCAGGAGGGCGGCTTCGAGCTCGAGCGCTACCCGCGCGTGCGCGACTGGCTGCAGAGCGTCTGCGCGCAGCCGGGTCACGTCGGCATCGACGCGTAGGCAAGCGCGCTCGCGGATGTCGGCCGAGCTCGGCTTTCAAATAGGGCGCGCCTACGGCGCGCCTGTGAACAAGTCGGGGCCAAACACGGTGGAGGTCTTGGCGGCGTCGGCGAGACGCGAGAGGCCGAAGATCGACTCCCAGCTCGCGAGCGAGGAGTAGTGGTTGTATTCGACGGCGCTGACCGTTCCGGGCTTGATGAAGGGCGAGATCAGGATCGCGCCGACCCTGCCGCCGCCGGGCCCGGTGACTCCCGGGAAGGGTGAGTCGGGCCCGGGTTCCTCGCCGCAGCAGGAAGTGGTTTCCGACGAGGACGCCTCGTCGAAGGTGATCTCGAGCAGACCGTTCTTGCGGAACGCTTCGGACGCGGTGATTTTCGGGACCCACGTTTCCAGGAACGCGTCGATCGTCGCCAGCGCGGTCGCGCCGCCGGTCTCGTTTTTGCACGGCGAGTCGTGCCCGTCATCGCACAGGTCGGGGGTGACGAAGACGAAGTTGGGCGTTTTCGTATACGTCGAGAGGTCGGTCGCGAGGCCGATCTCGCCCTTGATCGCGCCTGGGGGCATGACGCCGGTGGGTGAGCCGAGCGCGACTACGTGCTTGCCGCAGTACGTCTGTTCGTCGATGACCGAATGGAAGTAGACGAACGGGTCGTGCCTGGTGGCGTAGCCGTCGCCGGCGACGGCGGTCTGCGTTTCGTCTTTCGCGCCGATCGCGGGGTGCCCGCAGGCGGCGGACTCGCGCGCGGGGATGTTGCCCATGTCCTCCATGTAGGCCTTCCAGCGCAGTTTGCGCGCGCTGAGCTGGGTACCGATGTTGGCGATGTTGGACGGATACACGCAGCCGATGCCTTCCTCGACGCCGTCGGCGCGCGTGGAGCCGCCGGTGAAGTTGTCGAAGCTCTGGCAGTCGGACTGGTTTTCGGGGTTGGGCGGCTGGCCGGAGACGAGTGAGACGTAGTTGTCGTTGCTCTCGTGCCCGGTGGCGAAATAGTTTTCGAGCAACGCGCCCTCGGCCGGGAGCGTCTGCGCGAGATAGGGGTCGGCGGAGGGCGTCCCGAACGTCGCTCCATAGCCCTGGTTCTCCAGCACGATCACGAACACGTGGCGCACTTTGGGCGTCGAGGCGACCGCGGCAGCGGCGCCGAACGCGCCGCAGCAGCCGAGCGCGCACGCGAGCGCGGCGAGCGGTGCGCAGGCGCGAAGGCGCAGGACGCGCGCCCCCGCGCGCGGCGACCGGCTGCGGTTTGAGTGCGCGCGCTGAGAGTGCGAAGAGCGAGACGTGGTCATGCTGTTAGAAACCCCCTCAGGGTGATGTCGCCGCGCCGGTCGGCGCGGGCGGTTCGGTGAGCGCGGGTGGGTGGAGCATCGCGGCTCCTTCGAGGTTGAGAAAGTCCTTGACGGTGCGCGCGTTGGCGTCGCGGTAGGTGAGGAACGGGAGGTTCCACTTCGCCTCGACCGTGGCGAGAAACGACGTGTGGTCGTGCACGACGTTGGTGACGGCGTTGGGCTTGGAGTACGGCGAGGCGACGATCGCGGGCACCCGCGGGCCGTAGATGTCGTAGCCGCCCGGCACGTCGCCGGGGCCGAGTTTGGGCGGGATGGAATCGGGCGCGATCGCGGCGGGAGGGGGAACGTGGTCGTAATAGCCGCCGTGCTCGTCGTAGGTGTAGAGCAGCAGCGTGCGGGGCCACGCGGGCGATTGCAGGACGGCGTTGACGACTTTGTAGGCCCAGTACTCGCCGTAGGCCATGTCCTGCGGGTTCTCCTCGTCACCACCGGTCGTTTCGAGCTTTTCGGCGATCGGCGCCAGTGCGGGGATGCTCGCGATGCCCGACCCGACGATGCCGGCGACGCCGAACTCGGGGTCGACGAGGCTGACAGAGGGGAGGTCGCCGCTGGCGCAGTCGGCGAAGAACTGCGCGATCGGGGCGAGGTTCGACGGGTACTTTTCGACGGTCGAGCCGATCACGCCCGTCGAGGGCAGGTCGGTGAAGTAGTTGCGCCAGCTGATTTCGTAGTGATGCAGGCGGTCCCAGATGGTTCCGTTCGGCGGCGGCGCTTCCAGGATGCTTTCGGTGTTCGTCGAGATGTCGCCGAACGCGGTTCCGGCCATGAGGAAGCGGCGGTTGGGATAGGTCTGGCAGGGCGCCGAGCTGAACCAGCGGTTGGCGAGCGTGAACGAACGCGCGAAGGAGTACGCGAACGGGAGCACGTCCTCGGTCCAGTAACCCATCGGCTGGACTTCGTCGACCGAGCGGACGAAGCCGTCCATCTTGCCGCCGTCTATCTGTTCGTGGGTCGCGTTCCAGCTCTGGGAAACGTGCGGGCCCTGCGCGGTGCTTGGAAAGACGAACGAGCGCACCGGCCCTCCGGGGCCCGGGTTGCTGTTCAGCGCGACGCCCGCGCGAGAGAATTTGAGCCCCTGCGCCTTCGGTTGACCCGAGTGCGCGATCGCGCCGAGGAGGTTGTCGAAGGAGTGGTTCTCCATCATCACGATCACGACGTGATCGAAGGGCAGCGCGCTCGTGGGGGTGCCGGCGGGGCGGCGCGGATCGGGGAGTTCGTCGGGCGCGCGGATCGTGCGCGCGAAGGCGCTCGCGGCGTCCCACAGCGGTCCGCGCGCGTATGCGCCCGCGGCTAGCGCGCCGAGGTAGCCGCCGCGGCGCAAGAGCGCGCGCCGCGTGAAGGGTCCTCCCGGTGAAGGTGTGCGAGCCTCGGACACGGCCTCATCCCCTGAATGCCGATCGCCTACGTGTGCACGCGGATCGTCCCACAATCCGCAGCGCGAATGTAGCGAGGGCGTTACCGGTGGGTGACTCGGGCGCCGCGTACGCTTAGCTCATGAAACGCGCAAGACCGGCGACGCCACCGCGGATCGCGGAGGTTCTCGAGCAGCGCAGCGGCGAGGAGATGGATCTCAACGATCGCTACCTGAATCCGCAGATCGGGCGGATTCTGCGCACGCTCGGGTTCGACAAGGTGTGGTCGGGCGGTGAGGGCGCGCACCTGATCGATTCCGACGGCGAGCGCTACCTGGACCTGTTCGGGGGCTACGGCGTGTTCGCGGTCGGGCGCAATCGCGCGGAGGTGGTCGAGGCGATCGAGGACGTGCTGGCGGCGCGCACGGGCAACCTCCCGCAGCTGGGGGTGACGCTGCTGAGCGGGTTGCTCGCGGAGCAACTCGTCGCCCGTGCGCCGCAGAGCATCGCCGCGATGGTGCCGGCGAACAGCGGCACGGAGGCGGTCGAGGCGGCGATCAAGATCGCGCGCGCAGCGACCGGGCGCCCGCGGATCGTGTACGCGGAGCACGGATTCCACGGGCTCACGCTGGGCTCGTTGTCGGCCAACGGCAGCGAGGAGTTCCGCGCCGGCTTCGGCCCGCTGCTTGCGGACTTCGAGGCGGTGCCGTTCGGCGACGCCGACGCGCTGCGCGCGCAGCTCGAGCGCGGCGATGTTGCGGCGTTCATCGTCGAGCCGATTCAGGGCAAGGGTGTGAACGTGGCGCCGCAGGGCTACCTGCAGGCGGCGGCGGAGCTGTGCCGCGCGACGGAGACGTTGTTCGTCTGCGACGAGGTGCAGACGGGGATCGCGCGCACGGGGCGCTTTCTCGCGCTCGAGCACTGGGAGCTTCAGCCGGACATGATCTGCGTCGCGAAGGCGCTGTCCGGCGGGTTCGTGCCGATCGGCGCGACGCTGGTCTCGCGCAGGGCCTTCGACGCGGTGTTCGACGGGATGGAGCGCGCGGTGCGCCACGGATCGACGTTCGGCGGCAACGACCTCGCGGCGGCGGCGGCGCTCGCGACGCTGCGGGTGATCGACGAAGACGGGCTGATCGAGCGCGCGCAGCGCCTCGGCGAGAAGCTGCTCGAGCTGACGCGCCCGCTCGTCGAGCGCCACGCGGTCGTCGTCGACGTGCGCGGCATGGGGCTGATGTGGGCGATCGAGTTCGGCCCGCCGAGCGGGCGCACCTCGCGCGCTCTATGGGGCGCGGTCGAGCGACGGCAGGCGGGACTCTTCTCGCAGCTCGTGACGGTACCGCTGTTTCACGAGCACCGCATCTTCTGCCAGGTGGCGGGCCACCGCATGAACACGATCAAGGCCCTGCCGGCGCTGACGGTGGAAGAGTCGGAGCTCGAACGCTTCGCGGAGGCGCTCGAGCAGACGATCTCAGCGGCGGAGCGATATCCGGCGGCTCTCGCTCGGCTTGGCTTGCGGATGGGCCTCAGAACCGCGCGCATCGGCACCGGCAGCCAGCATCGATGGACCTGAGCCGGCGCGCGAAGCTCGCGCGGCGCTGGTTCGAGCGCGGCGTCGACCTGCAGCTGGGCGAGGACTCGAACACGCTGCTGATCGCGTTCGGCGGCCTTGCGCAAGGCCTGCGCGGAATGCCGCCCTTCGAGTTCCACGGCGCCGCGCGCGATCTGCCCGTGAAACGAATGTTCGTGCGCGATCCTCGCCAGGCGTGGTACCACCTGGGGATATTCCGCCACGGGCGTACGCTCGTCGGCCTCGCCGAATCGCTCGATCGCTCGGTGGAGCGCTTGGGCGCCGAGCGGATCGTGACCGTCGGCGTCTCGATGGGAGGCTATGCGGCGCTCGCATTCGGAGCGCTCCTCGGAGCGCACACCGCGGCGGCGATCGCTCCGCAGACGGTTATCGACCTCGACGTGATGGCCGAGATGGACGACCATCGCTACGACCGTCGCCTGGGAGAGGTCAGAGCTGCCGGGCGGCTCGACCCGGCGTGGACCGACTTGGCGACGGCGCTTCCGGCGACCAGGCGCGCGGCGACGCGCTATGAGATCTACTACGCGGATCGGTTCCGCATCGATCGTCTGCACGCGGAGCGGATGGCGGATATCGACGGCGTACGGCTGTACCGGTTTGGATGGGGAGGCCACGAGCTCGCGCTCAGGTTGAGAGACTCCGGTGCGCTTGAAGCGATTCTTCGCCGGGCGCTGCGCGCGCCCGTTGGCGAGGGTGCCCCGGTAGACGCGCGACGGGGATGACCGCGCATTCGGCGAGGCTGCGCGCGGGCGAGCGGCGCGGGGTGCGAGCGGGCGAGTTGCGGGACTCAAGCTAGCCTGGGCGGGTGCTGCGGCCGAGAGAGGACATCCGCAACGTGGCGATCGTCGCGCACGTGGACCACGGGAAGACGACGCTGGTCGACGCGATGCTGTGGCAGTCGGGCGCATTCCGCGTGGGGCAGGAGGTGGCGACTCGCGTGCTCGACTCGATGGACCTCGAGCGCGAGAAGGGAATCACGATCCTCGCGAAGAACACGTCGCTGCACTACAAGGGCGTGAAGCTGAACATCGTCGATACGCCCGGGCACGCTGACTTCGGCGGCGAGGTCGAGCGCGGGCTGACGATGGTCGATGGAGTGCTGCTGCTCGTGGACGCCTCGGAGGGGCCGCTGCCCCAGACTCGCTTCGTGCTGCGCAAGGCGCTCGAGGCGCGCCTGCCGGTGATCCTCGTGATCAACAAGGTCGACCGCAGCGACGCGCGCGTGGCCGAAGTGATCGACGAGGTGTACGAGCTGTTCCTCGACCTCGACGCAGACGAGTCGCAGATCGAGTTCCCGATCGTCTACTGCAACGCGAAGGCCGGCCGCGCGTCGCGCTCCTACGAGCCGGGCAGGGAAATCGAGGAGGAGGACCTGGCCGCGCTGCTGGACCTGCTGCTCGAGCGCATCCCGCCGCCGATGCACGACCCGCAGCATCCGCTGCAGGCGCTCGTCACCAACCTCGACGCCTCGCCGTACGTCGGCCGCCTGGCGATCTGCAGGGTGCGCAACGGCCGCATCCGCAAGGGGGCACAGATCGCGTGGTGCCGCGCGAGCGGCGAGATCGAGCGCGCGCAGGTCGCGGAGCTGTATGTCACCGAGGCGCTGGATCGCGTCGACGCAGAGGAGGCGGGCCCGGGCGAAATAATCGCCGTGGCGGGAATCGCGGAGGTGACGATCGGCGAGACGCTCGCCGATCCCGAGGATCCTCGCCCGCTGCCGGTGATCACGGTCGACGAGCCGGCGATGGCGATCACGATTGGCGTGAACACGTCGCCGCTCGCGGGCAGAGACGGAGACAAGCTGACGGCGCGCCAGATCAAGACGCGCCTCGATCAGGAGCTCGTCGGCAACGTGTCGCTGCGCGTGCGCGAGACCGAGCGCCCGGACACGTACGAGGTGCAGGGCCGCGGCGAGCTGCAGCTGGTGGTGCTCGTCGAGATGATGCGTCGCGAGGGCTTCGAGCTGACGGTCGGCCAGCCGCGGGTGCTCGAGCGGGAGATCGACGGCAGGCGCAACGAGCCCGTCGAGCGCCTGTCGGTCGACGTGCCCGAGGAGCACGTCGGCACGGTCACGCAGCTGCTGGCGGCGCGCAAGGGAAGGATGGAGCACATGACCAACCACGGCACCGGTTGGGTGCGCATGGAGTACCTCGTGCCGGCGCGCGGGCTGATCGGCTTCCGCACGGAGTTCCTCACCGAGACGCGCGGGACGGGGATCATGCATCACGTGTTCGACCGCTGGGAGCCGTGGGCGGGCGACCTCGTGACGCGTACGACGGGCGCGTTGGTGGCGGACCGGCGCGGCGCGACGGCGACGTACGCGCTGATGACGCTGCAGGAGCGCGGGATCCTCTTCCTCGGTCCGGGTGAAGAGGTCTACGAAGGGATGATCGTCGGTGAGAACTCGCGCGCCGACGACCTCGACGTCAACCCCTGCAAGGAGAAGCACCTCACGAACATGCGCTCCTCGACCGCGGACGTGCTCGTGCGCCTCGACGCGCACCGCAAACAGACGCTCGACGAGGCGCTCGAGTTCGTGCGCGAGGACGAGGCCGTCGAGGCGACGCCCGAGACGGTGCGTATGCGCAAGCTGGTCCTGTCCAAGATCGACCGCCAGAAGGCGTTCAAAGCCGCGCGCAAATAGCCGACGGGCTGGAGGGTCGGCCACGAGCGTCGCGGCCACGGATCCATCACGTTCCGCTAATGCCTGGGCGGCAAATCGTTATCTCCGCCATGCGGCCGAGAGCTTGACCCGTCAGGTAGGGTTCCGCGCCATGACTGCACCCCACCGACCCGTGCGCCCGATGCTCGCTCTCTCGTGCGCCGCGGCGTTACTCCTCCTCGCCGTCGCTCCGGCGGCCGCCGAAATCAAGTACCAGCACGAGAGCGAACAGGAATGGAAAGCGCAGCTCACCTCCGGTCAAATCGCGAGCGTGATCATCAACAAGCGCGCCCAGTCCCTGCGCACGACGCTCAAGGACGGACGCTACGTGCTCGCGAGCTACCCCAAGCACGAGTCGCGGCGGGCGGAATCCGAACTGCGCGAACACCACGTCCCGTTCACGGTGCTGAGCAAAACGCAGGCCGCGTCGCTCGCGAAAAAAGTCCCCGTCCACCACAAAATCCGCTACATCGCGGGGGGGATCCTGATCGCGATCATCGTCGTCGTCGGCGCGGTGCTGTTCATCAGGCGCCGCGGCCGCGGCGGGGACTAGCGCCGGGCAGGCAAGCGTCAGTACAGCGGCCGCCGGCGCGGCCGTGCGGGGGTCGGTTCGATCGCCTGCGCGATCGCGGCCCGCACGTCGTGCGCGAGCATGTCGACCATGTCGCGTGAGAAGTCCTCCTTGACGACCATGCGCAGCACGGTGACGTGCTGCGCGTTCGGCGGAAGGGTGTAGGCCGGGACGATCCAGCCGCGCTCGCGCAGACGGTGCGAGACCGTCGCGAGGTTGACGCGCTCGGGGTCGCGCGCACGCGCGGCCACGATCGGAAAGCGCGACCCGTCGTTCAGGAGCTCGAGCTCCTCGAGCTCGCCCAAGCGCGCGGCGAGCGCGCGCGAGTTTGCGAGCACGGAGCGGACGAGTTCGTCATAGCCGGCGCGTCCGAGGCGCAGGAAGTTGAAGTATTGCAGGATCACCGAGTTCGAGGGACGCGAGAAGTTGAGCGAGTAGTTCGGCATGTCGCCGCCGAGGTAGTTGATGTGGAAGACGAGCTCCTCGGGGAGATCGCTCTCCTCGCGGAACACAACGGTGCCCATGCCGGGAAACACGAGCCCGAACTTGTGGTTCGAGACGTTGATCGAGCGCACGCTCGCGAGGCGGAAGTCCCACGCGAGCTCGGGCTCGGAGAAGGGGATGACGAAGCCGCCGCTGGCGGCGTCGATGTGCAGCGGGACGTGCAGACCGCGCTCGGCGGCAAGGCGCGCGAGCAGCGAGTCGATCGAGGCGAGGTCGTCCATCTGGCCGGTGAAGGTCGTGCCGAGCAGGCCGGCGACGGCGATCGTGTTCTCGTCGATGAGATGCTCGATCTCGCTCGCGCCGATCGTGAAGCGGTCCTCCTCCATCGGCACGATCCTCGGCTCGACCTCGAAGTAGCGGGCGAACTTCTCCCAGCAGGTGTGCACGTCGGCACCCATGACGACGTTCGGGCGCTCGACCGACGCGCCGGCGTCGCGGCGGCGGATCTGCCAAGCGCGCTTGTGCGCGAGCATCGCGAGCATGATCGCCTCCGAGGAGCCGATCGTCGCGGTGCCCGTCGGGCGCTCGGCCGCCGGGGCGTGGAACAGGCGCCCGATGATCGTCGTGACGCGCTGGTGGATCTCGGCGGTCTGCGGATACTCGTCCTCGTCGATGAGGTTCTTGCCGAGCGTCTCGCTCGCGAGCTTCTCGGCCGCTGGCTCCATCCAGCTCGTGACGAACGACGCGAGGTTGAGCGCGGGGTTGCCGTCGAGGTTCAGCTCGTCGCGCACGAGCCGGTACGCGGCTTCGGCGCTCATGCCGTCACGGGGAAGGCGGTACTTGGGGACGTCGTGCGAAAAGCATCGCGCGGCGTAGGTCGGGGCGACGACGTCCTCCGAGTCGAGCTTGAGCCTTCGCATGGGTCCTCCTCGCGTCGCGGTTTCTGGCTGTTCGCGCGCGCGCTCGCGTTCGCGGCCGGCCGATGGGCGAAAGTCGATCCGCCCACGGGTCGATCATCGCGCGAATGGCCGACGGCGACATCACCATCCGCCTGACGCCGCGCGCCGCTAGCGACGCGCGGTCAGTTCACGCTCGGGTCGATCGGCATCCGCGCGAGCAGCGCGAAGCTGCCACCCTTGCGCGCCAGCACGCGGCTCCACAGCTCGGCCGGCTCCTCGGTGAAGACGTCCTCGGCCAGCGCGGCCTGCGGGATCCAGTCGCCGTTCTCCATCTCCGCCTCGAGCTGGCCCTCGCCCCACCCGGCGAAGCCGGCGTACGCGCGCGTGCGCGCGGTGGCCTCGCCCAGCGCGCCGAGATCGGCGTCGCGGTCGGGAAACCCGATCCTGCCGAGCACGAGCAGTCCGGCGGGCGAGGGGTCGAGGAACTCGGCGAGGCACACGATCGCGCTGCGCTGCACGGGCCCGCCGAGGTACAGCGGCTCGGCGCCGGCGACAGCGCCGTCGAGCTCGGGGACGGCGTCGGCGATCGTCAGCTCCGAGGGGCGGTTGAGCACGAGCCCCATCGCGCCGTCGCTCGAGTGGACCCCGATCAGCACGACCGTGCGGGCGAAGTTCGGGTCCGCGAGGTTGGGCGTGGCGAGCAGCAGCTGCCCGGCGAGCGACTCCGCCATGACCCCAGTGAGGCTAGCGCGCGCTTGTAATAGTGTCGCTGCCTTGCGATGGACGCCCAGGAGCTAGAGGACCGGATCGCGGCGTTCCCGCGCTGGCACTACCGGTTCGAGTTCGCGGGCGGCATCGCGACGCCGACGCCCGACCCGAGCTTCGCAAACCGGCACGAGCAGCGGCGACGGTACTTCTTCGACCCGCTCGTGCAGCTCTTCGGCGGCACGCTGAGCGGCCGGCGGGTGCTCGACCTCGGCTGCAACGCGGGGATGTTCTCGCTGCTCGCGCTCGAGGCGGGTGCCGACTTCGTGCACGGCATAGACGGCCGCGAGCTCTTCATCGAGCAGGCGAAGCTCGTATTCGACGCGAAGGGCATCGACCCGTCGCGCTACCGCTTCGAGGTCGCGAACGTGTTCGACTGGGAGCCGCCGGGGACGTTCGAGATCGTCCTCTGCCTCGGTCTGCTCGACCACATCTCAAAGCCCGTCGAGCTGTTCGAGCTGATCTCGCGCGTAGGCGCGGAGATGCTCGTGATCGACACCGAGATCTCGCGCGCGCGCTCGAGCGTGTTCGAGGTCTCTTCGCTGTATGACCAGCAGGCGGTGATCGACTACCCGCTCGTGCTGATCCCGTCGCGACAGGCGGTGCTCGAGCTGGCGGACCAGTTTGGCTACGAGGGCGTCGCGCTCGCTCAGAACATGACCGACTACGCGGGCCTCGCGGACTATCGCGACCAGCGCCGGCTGGCGTTCCTGTGCTCGCGGTCGCAGCCGCTGCACGGCCGCGTCGCGGAGTCGAGGCCGTCGTTTGCGCCCTGGTGGCTGACGGCGCTGAAAAATTCGCGCAAGGGCCCGCGCTCGCGCGCCTGATCAGCCGGCCGAGAAGATCTCGAGGCGCCCGCTGAGCGCGTGGTCGTTGGCGTTCCCCTCGGGCTCGGCGATGTGGCCGTCGACGACGATCGGACTGTTCCAGTGGCCCGAGCCGCCCGTGAGGTGGGCGATCGGGCGCGCGCCGGCGGGCCGGTAGACGTTGACTCCGCCTTCGCTCGGGTCGTACACGTAGAGCAGGCCGCCGACCATCACGGGGCTCGTGCCGGCGTTGCCGTTGCTCCACGCGCGGTACAGCTTCCCGCCGCCGAGCACGTACGCGGCGGTGCCGCTCGCGTCGGCGATGAACACCGTCGTGTGTGCGCCGTGGCGCCAGACGGCGGGCGCGGTAAAAAATTCCGCGCCGCCGGGGACCTGCAGGCGCTGGACTTCGCCGCCGAGGCGCTCGCGCGAGCCGGGTGGATGCCCATCGAGACGCGCCAGCGCGAGCACGCGCAAGACCCCGTCCTTGCCCGCGATCGCGGCGCGGCCCGATCCGAGTAGCACCGGCGCGCTCGAGCCGAGGTCGGTGTCGCTGCGGTTGAGCGTTTCCTGGTTCGTGGGCGTGAACGCCTGGAGCTCGCGAAGGCCGGGGAGGCTCAGCTCGATGACGCTGTCGCCGAAGTCGGTACGACCGTTCCAGGGGCCGTTCCCGGTGGAGATGAGCAGGCGGCGGGCGCCGGGCTCGACGACTGCGCCGCCCCGCGAGAGGACGGCGGAGTCGCTCGAGTGGCAGCTGCTGGGGACGATCAGCGCGCGGCGGTTCGAGCAGAGGGAGTTGAAGACGGCGCGGATGCGTCCGCTCGAGCGATCGATCAGCACGACGTGCCCCTGGTAGCGCGGGGCGTCGCCGAAGTAGCCGCCGGTCGCCGCGATCACGTACCCGCCCGCGATGTTGAGCGCGGCGGCGATCTTCTCGTGGGTGGCATCGTGCGTGATCGACACCGGCCACGAGCCGGAGCTCGCCTCGCTGCCGTCGGCGAGCGAGAGCTTGTGGATGAGGCCGTTGGGCGAGGCGGCGAACACGAACCCCCGGCCGGGGTCGGCGACGGGGCTCGCGGTCGTGATCTGCGCGCTCCCGGCCCAGCTCGAGTAGTGCGCCGGGGTGAAGGTCCAGAGGATGCGGGCGGAGTCGGCGTCGATCGCGAGCGTCTTGCCGTAGCTCGTCGTGGCGATCAAGACGTTGTGCGGCGCGCCGCCGACGATCGCGCCGTGCAGGTAGATGGGCGAGGAGTCGATCGTCCCGGGCAGGGCGACGCTCGCGTGGCGCAGGTGGGCGACGTTGGCCGCGGTGATGCCGGTCGCGTCTTCGCTGACGTCGCTGCGGCGGGCGTCGAGTCCGAACTCGAGCCAGTCGACCAGGCGCGGGCCGGCGCCGGCGACGGTCGCCGCGGGGATCGCGTCCGCGCCCGCGGAGGGGGTAACGAGGTCGGCCGCGGTGCCGCTGCCGCACCCGCCGAGCACCGCGCACGCGAGCGCGGCGAGCAGGGCCGCGGGTGGGCGTGCGGGCATGGTGAGGTTGTAGCTGAACGACAGCTCTGCGCACGCAGGTGGGGATATGCTCACGGCGGTAAAACGAAGAGCAAGGGAGGACAGATGGCGAAGTCACCGCGGTCCGGCGAGCAGGCGCCGGACTTCGAGCTCCCCGGAACCGACGGACCGTTCAAGCTGTCCGATCATCGCGGCGAGCGCGTCGTGCTGCTGTTCTATCCGGGCGACAACACGGCGGTTTGTACAAAACAGATGTGCAGTTACCGGGATCATCCAGACGAGTTCGCGGCGCTGAACGCGACCGTGGTGGGGATCTCCGCGCAGGACGTCGCCTCGCACGAAGGCTTCATCGCGAAAAACTCGCTGACGCTGCCGCTGCTCGCGGACGTGGGCGGAAACGTCGCGAAGCTCTACGGCGCATGGGGCGGGCCGCTCAAAACCAAGAGGGCGGTGATCGTCGTCGACGAGGACGGGATCGTGCGCTACCGCCACGATCATCTCCTGGGACTCGACTATCAGTCCATCGACGATCTCCGCAAGGCGCTCGACTCGCTGCCCGCCAAGGTCTGAAAACGCGGCATCCAGGCGCCTCGCGGCCGGTTGCCGCGCCCGCGTTTGTTCGTTGCGCTTGCGTTTGAGGGGGTCCTCGCGGGGGTACGAGAATGAGTGCAGCGCGTGTTTTCGCGCGCGTTGGCACGGCCGTTAGGACAACAAGGGAGGACATATGCCTACCAGGGGGGCCGCCAAGCGCAACGCCGACGTGCGCCGGCGGGGCGGGCGGGGTCCTGACGGCGCGACGCCGCGGCCCCCATCGTCGAGCGCCGCCACGGCAGCCGAGCGCACCTCAGGCGAGGCGCTCGATGAGGCCAAGCTCGAGGACCTGCTCGCGGCTCTGCGCGCGGTCCGCGAAGGCGACTTCAGCGCGCGGCTGAGCACGCGGGCGGGCGGCCCCTTCGCCCAGATCGCCGCGGAGTTCAACGAGCTCGCGGCGGCTAACCAGCGCATGTCCAACGAGCTCGTGCGCGTCGGACGCACGATCGGCCGCGAGGGACGCATGACCGAGCGCGCTGCGCTGCCGCGCGCGACCGGCGCGTGGACGACGAGCATCGAAGCGCTCAACGCTCTGATCGACGACCTCGTGCGGCCCACGACCGAGGTCGCGCGCGTGATCGTCGCGGTCGCCGAGGGCGACCTCTCGCAGAAGATGGCGCTGAAGATCGAGGGCCAGCCGCTGAAGGGCGAGTTCCTGCGCATCGGCACGACCGTCAACCGAATGGTCGACCAGCTCTCGTCGTTCGCCGACGAGGTCACGCGTGTCGCGCGCCAGGTCGGCACCGACGGGAAGCTCGGCGGCCAGGCAAAGGTCAGGGGCGTGTCTGGAACCTGGAAGGACCTGACCGACAGCGTCAACCTGATGGCGTCAAACCTGACCGACCAGGTGCGCAGCATCGCGCAGGTGACGACGGCCGTCGCGCAGGGCGACCTCTCGCAGAAGATCACGGTCGAGGCGAAGGGCGAGGTCGCCGCGCTTGCGGACACGATCAACACGATGGTCGATCAGCTCTCCTCGTTCGCGGACGAGGTCACGCGCGTGGCGCGCGAGGTCGGCACCGAGGGCAAGCTCGGCGGGCAGGCGCAGGTACCGGGCGTCGCGGGGCGCTGGAAGAACCTGACGGACTCGGTCAACTTCATGGCCTCGAACCTGACCGACCAGGTGCGCAACATCGCGCAGGTCACGACCGCTGTCGCCCAGGGCGACCTCTCCCAGCAGATCACCGTCGACGTCAAGGGCGAGATCCTCGAGCTGAAGAACACGATCAACACGATGGTCGACCAGCTGTCCTCGTTCGCGGACGAGGTCACGCGCGTGGCGCGCGAGGTCGGTACCGAGGGCAAGCTCGGCGGCCAGGCAGAGGTCGAGGGCGTATCGGGTACGTGGCGCGATCTGACCGAGAACGTGAACCTGATGGCGTCGAACCTCACCGACCAGGTCCGCAGCATCGCCCAGGTCGCGACCGCGGTGGCCGACGGCGACCTCTCGCAGAAGATCACGGTCGAGGCCAAGGGCGAGGTCGCGGCTCTCGCCGACACGATCAACACGATGGTCGAGCAGCTGCGCTCGTTCGCCGCCGAGGTCACGCGCGTGGCGCGCGAGGTCGGCACCGAGGGCAAGCTCGGCGGCCAGGCGGAGGTAGAAGGCGTCTCGGGCACCTGGCGCGGGCTGACCGAGAGCGTGAACAGCATGGCCTCGAACCTGACGGCTCAGGTGCGCAACATCGCGCAGGTCACGACCGCGGTGGCGAAGGGCGACCTCTCGCAGAAGATCACGGTCGACGTCAAGGGCGAGCTGCTCGAGCTGAAGAACACGATCAACACGATGGTCGACCAGCTGTCCTCGTTCGCGGACGAGGTCACGCGCGTGGCGCGCGAGGTCGGGACCGAGGGCAAGCTCGGCGGCCAGGCCGAGGTCGAAGGCGTCTCGGGCACCTGGCGCGGGCTGACCGAGAGCGTGAACAGCATGGCCTCGAACCTGACGGCTCAGGTGCGCAACATCGCGCAGGTGACGACGGCCGTCGCCCAGGGCGACCTCTCGCAGAAGAGCACGGTCGAGGCCAAGGGCGAGGTCGCGGCGCTCGCGGACACGATCAACACGATGGTCGACCAGCTCCGCTCGTTTGCGGCCGAGGTGACGCGCGTCGCGCGCGAGGTGGGCACCGAAGGCAAGCTCGGCGGCCAGGCCGAGGTCGAAGGCGTCTCGGGCACCTGGCGCGGCCTGACCGAGAACGTCAATCAGCTGGCCGGCAACCTCACGACGCAGGTGCGCTCGATCGCGGAGGTCTCGACGGCGGTCACGCAGGGAGACCTCACGCGGTCGATCTCGGTCGAGGCCCAGGGCGAGGTCGCGGAGCTGAAGGACAACATCAACCAGATGATCGCCAACCTGCGCGACACGACGAAGCGCAACGAGGAGCAGGATTGGCTGAAGACGAACCTCGCGCGCATCTCGGGGCTGATGCAGGGCCAGCGCGACCTCGGGACCGTGACGCAGCTGATCATGTCCGAGCTCACGCCGACGGTGTCCGCGCAGCAGGGCGCCTTCTACCTCGCCGACTACGCCGAGGAGGGCGAATCGCGCCCGTGCCTACGCCTGATCGCCGGCTACGGGCTGCCGCGAGGACGCTTCCTCTCGGAGACGCTCGAGCTCGGCGAGGGCCTCGTCGGACAGGCGGCGGTCGAGCGCAAGAGCATCAGGATCAGCGGTGCGCCGAGCGACTACGTGCGCGTCTCCTCCGGGCTCGGCGAAGCGACGCCGACAAACATCGTCGTGATGCCGATCCTGTTCGAGGAGCGGGTGCTCGGCGTGATCGAGCTCGCGTCGCTGACGCCGCACAGCGACATCCACGAGACGTTTCTCGAGCAGCTGATGGAGACGCTCGGGGTCGTGCTCAACACGATCATGGCGAACATGCGCACCGAGCAGCTCCTGTCGCAGTCGCAGTCGCAGTCGCAGGAGCTGCAGACCCAATCCGAGGAGCTCCAGCATCGCCAGGAGGATCTCAAGCAGTCGAACACCGAGCTTGAGCAGCAGGCCGAGTCGCTGAGGGCCTCCGAGGAGCTGCTGCAGTCTCAGCAAGAGAAGCTGCAGCACGCGAACGAAGAGCTCCAGGAGAAGGCCGCGCTGCTCGAGGAGCGCAACCGCGACATCGAGACGAAGAACCACGAGATCGAGCTCGCCCGCCTCGGCCTCGAGGAGAAGGCGGCGCAGCTGGCGCTGTCGTCGAAGTACAAGTCGGAGTTCCTCGCGAACATGTCGCACGAGCTCCGCACACCTCTCAACAGCCTGCTGATCCTCTCGAAGCTGCTGCTGGAGAACGAGCGCGGCACCCTAGGCCAGCGCGAGCTCGAGTTCGCGCGCACTATCCACGCCGCGGGAGCCGATCTCCTGCAGCTGATCTCGGACATCCTCGATCTCTCGAAGATCGAGGCCGGGAAGATGGAGATCCTGCCGGACCTCGTCGTGCTGGCAGACGTTCAGGCTTACGTCAGCCGCACGTTCGAACCGATCGCCGCGGACAAACGGCTGGGCTTCGAAATCAAAGCCGATCCATCGGTGCCGGTGACGATCGTCACCGACGAGCAGCGCCTCGAGCAGATCCTGCGCAACCTGCTCTCGAACGCGCTGAAGTTCACCGAAGCCGGAGAGGTCACGCTCAGCATCTCGCGCACGAGCGACGAGCGCATCTCGTTCGCGGTCGCCGACACCGGCGTCGGCATCGCTCCCGAGAAGCTCCAGGTCATCTTCGAGGCCTTTCAACAGGCCGACGGGACCACGAGTCGCAAGTACGGCGGCACGGGGCTGGGGCTCTCGATCAGCCGCGAGCTAGCGCGCGCGCTGGGCGGCGAGATCGACGTCGCGAGCACCGTCGAGCAGGGCAGCACGTTCACGCTCACCCTCCCGATTCGCTTCGCCGGCGCCTTCACCGTCGAGCCCGGATCGGACGGCCCGGCGGTCAGTGCCCAGCCGGAACCCGTGCAACCGCAGGCCGACGGGCGCGTCGCGTCTGCGCCGATGCTCGCGCTACGCGCGCCGCAGCCGTCCGTCGAGCTGCCCGGCGAGGACGGTGCCACTGCCGGGGATGAGATCCCGCGGGCCGCCTTCCCGCTGGTCGCGGGGTCGTTCGATGCCCCGGGTCGCGAGCCCGCTGTGACGCGCGCGCTGATCGTCGAACGCGGCACGGCTGCGGCCGAAGCGCTCGCGGCGCGGGAGGGCGCGCTGCTAACCACCACGGCGTCAACCGCGCAGGAGGCGCGCGCGGCGTTCGCGCGGGCCGAGTTCGACTTCGTGATCGTCGGACACGGGATCGCGAAGGCTGCCGCGCTCGCGCTGCTGGAGGAGCTCGCGCAGGATCCGCGGGCGCAGAAGGCGCTCTTCATCCTTTACCCCCAGCGCCCGCTCACGGGGCGCGAGCAGGGGCGCCTGCGCCGGATCGAATCCACGATTGCCGCACGCGTCGTGAAGACGGCGGAGGAACTGCCCGCGCACACCGCGACGGCTCTGCACCGGGCCGCGGGCGTTGAGGAGGTCGCGCCCGAGCAGCCCGGCGGCGACGCCGGGGTGCTGCTCGGGCGCAAGGTCCTGATCGTGGACGACGACGTGCGCAACCTGTTCGCGCTCGCCAGCCTGCTCGAGGACCGGGGCATCGAGGTCCTGTTCGGCGAGTCCGGCCAGGAGGCGCTCGCGGCGCTCGAACGACACACCGACATCGACGTCGTGCTGATGGACATCATGATGCCGGGGATGGATGGCAACGAAACGATCGCCGCGATCCGCCGGATCCCGGGCCGCGGCGGCCTGCCGATCATCGCAGTGACCGCGAAGGCGATGGAGGGGGATCGCGAGCAGAGCCTGTCAGCTGGAGCGTCCGACTACATCACAAAGCCGGTCGAGCCCAGCCGGCTGCTCTCTCTCATCGGCTCATGGCTTCAGCGCTGAGCGCACACGGGCACGAGGACGACGAGCAGCCGCCGGTCCCGCTCGCGGTCGCGCATGCGCCGTCCGTCGCGGACGTTCCCCCGAACTCCACGAGCGTGCTGATCGTCGACGACGACGAGCACTCGTTGCTCTCGCTGCGCGCGGTGCTCGAGCCGCTCAGGCAGCGCATCGTCAGCGTGAGCTCCGGCGAGCAGGCTCTGCGCTGCCTGCTCGAGGAGGAGTTCGCGGTGGTCCTGCTCGACATGCGCATGCCGGGGCTCGACGGCGTGCAGACCGCGAGCTACATCAGTGCGCGCGCGCGCACGCGGCACACGCCAATCATCTTCCTGACGGCCTACGGCGAAGACGTCGAGCAGGCCGTCCGCGCGTACGCCGCCGGGGCGGTGGACTATGTCGTCAAGCCGTTCAACCCCGAGCTCCTGCGCAGCAAGGTCGCGGTGTTCGTCCAGCTGCACCACGCGCGACGCGAGCAGTTGCGCTCGGCGCGGGCGCGGGCGCAGGCGGAGGCGATCGCGAGCACGGTGGGCAAGCTCCAGTCGTTCTCCGACGCGGCCCTCGCGCACCTCGAGCTCGGCGAGTTGCTGCCGGAGCTGCTGCAGCGCATCCAGGCGGTTCTGGGCGCCGATGCTGCTGGAGTGGTGGTGAGCGAGGCCGACGACGAGCTGCCCGCGCTCGTCACGCACGACGGCCGCAGCTGTGCGCGAACCCACCCAGCGCCGACCGCGATCATGCGCATGCTCGACGCGCCGCTGCGGGGAGAGCGATTGCGGCTGGCGGACCTCGAGCCTTCGGTGCTCGGTGGCCGGCTCGCGCGCCTTGGCCTGCGGTCGCTGATCGCCGCGCCTCTGTCGGTCGGCGGGCGCCGGCTCGGCGCGATCTTCGCGTGCGCTCGCGCGGCGGAGGGTTTCGCCGACAACGACATGGTCCTGCTCGATTTGTGTGCCGAGCGCGCTGCGATCGCGATCGAGCACGCCCGCAGCTACGACCGCGAGCGAAGCCTCGTCGAGCTGCTGCAACATCACCTGCTGCCGGACCACCTCCCGGGAATCCCGGGCATCGAGCTCGCGGCCCGCTACCGGCCGAGCGAGCGCCTCGCACGCGTCGGCGGCGACTGGTACGACGCGTTGGTCCTCCCGCACGGGGCGGTCGGCATCGCGATCGGCGACGTTGTCGGGCACGGTGTGGGCGCCGCGGCGGTGATGAGCGAACTGCGCTCGGCCCTGCGCGCGTATGTGCTGGCCGACCCGTCGTCCCCCGCGGCGGCCGTCGCGTCGCTGAACGCACTCGCCGTGCAGACGCACAAAGAGATGGTCGCGACGCTGCTGTACATGGTCATTGACGCGGACGCCGGCGAGGCGCGCTTCGCGAGTGCCGGGCATCCGCCGCCGCTGGTCATCGACGCCAACGGGACGGCGCGCTATCTCGAGCATGCCCACGCCCCGCCGCTCGGCGTCGCCGCGCACAGCCGCTTCCGGGACTCGGCCACCGAGTTCGCTCCGGGCGCCACCATCCTGCTCTACACGGACGGCGTCGTGGAGCGCCGAGGCGAGTCGCTCGACGTCGGGCTCGAGCGCCTGCGCGACGCCGCCCGCGAAGCTCCGCGTGCGCCGGATGAGTTGTGTTCGAGGCTGCTCCGCCTCGCGCGCGGCGGCGACGTGGACGATGATGCAGCGCTTCTCGCCGTGCGCAGAGTCGAGCAACCGGCGCGCCTCGAGCTCTCGGTGCCGGCCGAGCCCGAGTCGCTGGCGGTCGTTCGTGCGCGACTCGAGCGCTGGCTTGCGCAGTCAGGCGTCGGAGCGGAAGATCAGTTCGCGATCACGCTCGCCGCGAACGAGGCGTGCGCAAATTCGGTCGTGCACGCATATGGGCCGCGCCGCGGTCCGATCGTCTCGCTCGTGGGCAGGCGCAGTGGCGGCGCTATCACGGTCGAGGTCACCGACACGGGGCGCTGGCGTGCCCCGCGCGGCTCCGGCGGTCGCGGCCTCGATCTGATGCGGCGGCTGATGGACGATGTCGCCGTGCAGCACGGCGTGGGCGGCACGACGGTGCGCATGCGAAAGAGCGCAGCCGCGGCGCAACCGTCGAGATGAAGCCGGCGCATCACGCAACGCTCGCTCACATCGAGCACAACGACGTCGATGGCGTGCGCGTGATCGGCGTCGCCGGCGAGCTCGACATCTCGAACGTGGACACCCTGCGCGAGGTTGCATACGCGGTGCCCAACGACAGCCTCGGCGTCGTCGTGGACCTCACGCGCACGCGGTTCATCGACAGCACGACGATCGGGCTTCTGTTCGACCTGCACGCGAGCCTCGCGCGGCGTAGGCAGGTGCTGCGCGTGGTCTGCGCCGAGGGCTCGACGCCGCGACGGCTGCTCGAGGTCACGGCGTTTCCCCCGCAGACGCTGAGCGAGCCCGACGCAGCGGCCGCGGCTGCCTCCGTACGCCGCGAGCTCGCGAGCGCGGACTAGCGATCAGACGACGCCTCCGCGACCATTCGCCGCCTCCACAGGGCGCGAAAACGCCGCTCGCGCAAACGGGGCCTTAACCGCCAGGTGGTGGTCGCGACCACCGCGCGACCACCACCTCGGGAGGACAACCGGAAGGGGCAATGGACTTATGGCGACGACCGTGACGCCACACCCTTCTCCCGAGCCATTACCCACGGCTCACAGTCGTCAAACAAAGTTCTGCGCGCAAGCCGAGCGGGTAGGTGTGCGGCGTGGCATCGCATGACGCTGCAGATGTGCGCGAGCCGGCGCTGGTGTGCGTCGTCGAGATCCCGAAGGGGACGCGCAACAAGTACGAGTACGACCCCGAGCTCGGAGGCATCAAGTTCGACCGGCTTCTCATGAGCGCGGCCACGTACCCCGCCGACTACGGCTATCTGCGCGGCACGCTCAGCGAGGACGGGGACCCGTTGGACGCGCTCGTGTGCCTGTACGAGCCGACGTTCCCCGGATGCCTGATCCCGGTCAAGCCCGTCGGGCTGTTCGCGATGAGCGACGAGAAGGGTCCGGACCCGAAGGTGATCTGCGTGCCGTTGCACGACCCCTATTGGAACTCGTACGACGAGGTTGAGGACCTGCCGCTGCCGCTGCGCCAGGAGATCGAACAGTTCTTCTCGATCTACAAGGAGCTCGAGGATGGGGAGGTCATCGTCGAGGGGTGGCGCTCGCGCGAGGCTGCGACGGTCGAGATAGCGCGCGCGCGAGCGGGCGCGCGCGCGGGCGAGGAGCAGTGAGCGAGGTTGAGCGCGGGGGTCAGCGGGTAGCGGCGAACGACCGCGCGAACGTCGCCTTCGCGCACGCCGTGCGAGATCTTCGACGCCGCTCAAGTGCAGAACACGCTCGTAGTCGAGCAGCGGCGCTTTAGGAACACCCGATGCCGCGGCTTCGCCGATCCGACTGCAGCTCGCAGGGCATCACGCGCGTGAGCCGCGGGCGCGGATTCGAGTACCGCGGAGCGGACGGCAAGCGCGTCACGGATCGCGACACGCTCGCGCGAATCGAGCGGCTCGTCGTCCCGCCCGCCTGGCGCGAGGTGTGGATCTGCACGGACCCGCTCGGCCACCTGCAGGCGACTGGCGTCGATGCCGCAGGACGCAAGCAGTATCTGTATCACGAGCAGTGGCGCGCCCACCGCGACCGCGAGAAGTTCGCGTCGATGCTCGACTTCGCGCGCGTGCTGCCGCGCCTGCGGCGCCGCGTAAGCGATGATCTTGCGTCAAGGAACAAGCAAAGCTCGGGCGAGCAAGCGGTGGAGCTCCTGACGCAACGCGTGGTGCTCGGCTGCGCGATACGCCTGCTGGACCTCGGCCTGTTCCGCATCGGCTCCGATGACTACGCGGAGCGCAACGGCTCATACGGGCTGACGACGATGCTGCGCGAGCACGTCACCCTCGCGGACTCGCAGGCCGTCTTCGACTATCCGGCGAAGTCGGGGCAGCGCCGGGTGCATGCGATCAACGAGTCGCCCGTCGTCGAGGTCATTACGGCATTGAAGCGCAGGCGCAGCGGCAGTCAGCTACTCGCATACAGAGATGAGGAGGGACACTGGGTCGACGTCCACGCCGACGAGGTGAACAGGTACATAAAGGACCACACGGGTGGCGATTTCACGGCGAAAGACTTTCGCACCTGGAACGCGACTGTGCTCGCCGCCGTGGCCCTGGCTGCGTCAAGCCAGGCGTCGAGCCGAGCTACGCGGGATCGCGCGGTTCGCGACGCTGTGAAAGTGGTCGCGGCGTATCTAGGGAATACGCCTACCGTCTCCCGTGCCTCCTACATAGACCCGCGGGTGATCGACCGCTTCCACGCCGGTGTCACGATCGCATCCGCGCTGCGCGACGTTCCCTCTGGCGAGCCCGACCTGTTGGATGGACGCACGCGCGAGCGAATCGAGCGCGCCGTCGTCGCCCTAGTCGACTGAACCTGGGGCGGGGTGGCGCGCTCAGGCGCTGTGCGGTTTTTGCTCCGACAGCGCACGGGGTACACGCTGTCAAAGGTCAAGGATTGGAGATGACAGAGATGTTTGAGCGACTGAACACACCCGCTGAGCTGTTCCAGCACCAGCTCAGCAGCGCCCTCACGATGGAGCGCGAGATCGTCGAGATGCTCGGTGGTCTGATCGAGAACTCGCGAGAGGAGTCGATCAAGCAGGCATTCCGTCACCACCAGACCGAGACGCGCGGACACGCACAGGGCATCGAAAGGGTGTTCGAGATCTTCGGCTGGGAGATCGAGACCTCGTCCTGCCCGGCGATCAAAGCGATCGAGAAGGAGGTGAAGAGGAACGTCAAGAAGACGGACGACGCGCTCGTGGACGCGATGATTCTCGGCGGCTCGATCGAGACCGAGCACCACGAGATGGCGGTCTACGACAACCTCATCATTCACGCGCATGCGTTCCGCCACGACGACGCAGCCGAGATTCTGGAGCGCATTCGCGAAGAGGAGAGAGCGGCGCTAGAAAAGATGAAGGAGTTCGCGCGAGCGCACGCGCGACCCGCCGCCGCGCAGCCGGCGTGATCGCGCCGGCCGGCGAGAATCCTTCGCGCGAACGGCCGGGGACGGCACCACGCCCGGCCGAGCAGTCGGTGCCGCCACCATGAGCGCCCTGGCGTTCGGTGCTCGGGAAGACTCGTTTTGTGTCCACAAAGCGCGGGGTAGCTGCGGAACATGGCATCCGCGACCAACGGCCCGCGCTCGCGCGAGCACTGGCGCGACGAGACGGAGCTGGAGCGGCTCGACCGAAACCTCGACGAGCTCACAGGCGAGCTGCGCGTTGCCGTCACCGGGGTGCAGGTCCTGTTCGCGTTCCTGCTCGTCGTCCCATTCGACTCGGGCTTTAACGGGATCGGACCGTTCGAGCGGATCGCCTATTTCGTGACGTTGGTCTTCGCGGCGCTCGCCGCCGTCTGCACGATCGCGCCCGCGGCCCAGCACCGACTGCTCTTCCGGCACGACGACAAGGCGCACATCGTGCTCGTTGCGAACCGCCTCGGGTTGGCCGGGATGGTGTTCCTAGCGATCGCGATGTGCGGCTGCCTGCTGTTCGTCGCGACGAAGCTCTTCGGCGTGCTCGCCGGCTCGCTGACCGTCGCGCTCGGCGCGTTGCCGTTCGCGGTCCTCTGGTTCCTGATGCCCTTGCACCGGCGGTGGCAGACTCGCGCTCGTGCTCGCCCGCCCGTTGACGTCTCCGCGTCGCCGGCCTCGCCGCCGAGGCGCGGGATTTCGTAGCGCGGCCGGGTCGAGCTGTTCGACCGCGGCGAGGTAGGCCTCGCTGAACGTCGGGAACTGCGCGACCATGTCGCGCAGGGTACGCAGCGGGATCCGCGCCCTGATCGCTAGCGCCGCCTGGTGGATCCACTCGCTGGCGAGCGGTGCTGCGGCCCATGCGCCAACGAGCACCCCCCTTCTCCTGTCGGCGACGAGCCCCAACAGGCCGCGCGGTTCGCGTTCGTAGGTGAACGGGCGAGCGATAGCCGCCGGCAGCTCGACGCAGGCGGCCGTGACGTCGATCTCGCGCTCGCGCGCCTGCTGCTCGGTGAATCCCACCGCGGCAAGCTCGGGATCGCAGAAGGTGACCCGTGGAATCGCGCCGTAGCTCGCGGCCACGCGCTCGCCGCGGATGTCGCGAGCGACGATGCGAGCCTGGTACTTGGCGACGTGCGTGAACGGCATCACTCCGGTCACGTCGCCGATCGCCCACGCCCCCTCGCCGATTCGGCAGCGCTGGTCTATCCGCAAGCGGCCACCGACGATGCCGAGTGCCTTCAGGTCGGATTCCGCGATGCGCGGCTTCCTTCCCCCGGCAACGAGCAGTTGGCTCGACTTGACGCGGCTGCGGTCGGCGAACCTCACGATCCGGGCGGCGCCGTCGAAGCCGACGGAGGTGACTTTGGCGCCGACGCGGACATCGACTCCTTCCTCGCGCAATACGCGCGCGATCGTCTCTCCCAAGCGCGGCTCCTCGCGTGAGATGAGCCGCTCATCAGACTCGACCAGCGTGACGGCCGTGCCGAACCGGCAAAAGAACTGCGCGAGCTCGACGCCGACTGGGCCCCCGCCGATGATCGCGAGGCTCGCGGGCAGCTCCGCTGCCGTCGTGGCCTCGCGCGTCGTCCAGAAGCCGTTCTCCGACAGGCCGTCGATGTTGGGGATCGACGGCTCGCTGCCGGTGGCGATGACGATGCGCTGCGTTCGCAGGTCCTCGCCCGCGACCGTCACCGTCTCGCGGTCGGCGATAGCCGCCTCGCCCCTGAAGACATCGATCCCCTTGGCGCGGTAAGCCTCGACCTGCTCGGAATCATCGAGCCCGCGGATCATGTAGTCGCGGTACTGCGCGAGCTCCCGCCAGCGCGTCGCGGGCATCTCCAGTCCGGCAACCCGACCCGCTGCGGCACGGACCTCCGCGGCGCGCAGCAACGTCTTGCTCGGGATGCATGCCCAGTAGGCGCACTCCCCGCCGACGAGCTCGCGCTCGATCAGCGCAATCCGCTGGCCGTGCGCGCGCAGGCGCTCAACGAGCGCCTCGCCCGCGGGACCTGCGCCGATGACGACGGTGTCATAGCGATCGCGCACGCGAGAACGGTACGCCATCACGGGACATAATCCGCCGCCAGCGCAGCGCAGCGCCGGCGCGAGCGCAGTGCGAGATCAATACAGCGGTCGTTCGCGCGGGTCGCGCTCGATCACGTGTTCACGGCGCGCCGGGGCCCAGATCAGCATGTAGAGGATCGACATGAGCATCCCCACGGCCCCAACGATCATCAGGATCAGACCGATCGTCGGCAGCGACACGCCTGAAGAGTTCACCGAAATCGCGTAGCGCAGGATCGCACCGACTGCGATTAGGAACAATGAGCTTCCTAGTGGCATGAAGTTGCTTTACCCGGCCACTCTGCCCGCAAAACCGGCCTTCGATCAACCGTCCACGCAACGCAGCCGGCTGTAGGGGTTCCTAGGCGCGCGTTCGCTCGCGCAAGCGCGCGATCGATTCGCGCAGCAGCCGCGAGACCTGCATCTGCGAGACGCCGACGCGAGTCGCGATCTCCGTCTGCGTGAGGTCCTCGACGAAGCGCAGGTGCAGGATCTGACGCTCGCGCGCGGGCAGTGCACGAAGCACGCCGGCGAGCGTGACGTCGTCCTCTACGAGGCCGTAACGATCGTCTTCCGCCCCGAGCGTTTCCCCGAGCGTGTCTTCGCGCTCGTCGTCGTCGTGCAGTTTGTGCGGCGCGTCCAGCGACAGCGTCTGGTACGCGTTGGCGGCCAGCAGCCCGTCGAGCACCTCCTCGGTGCCGATGTGCAGGTGCTCGGCGACCTCGGAAACCGTCGGCGTGCGCCCATGGCGGTTGGTGAGGGTCTCCATCGCCTGCTCGATCGCAAGCCCCTGCTCCTGCGCGCGCCGCGGGACGTGCAGCGACCAGGTCGTATCGCGAAAGTGTCGCTTGAGCTCGCCGACGATCGTCGGGACGGCGAACGCGGCGAAGCTCGTCCCCCGGCCTGGATCGAACCGTTCGACCGCCTTGATCAGCGCGATGCTCGCGACCTGCCGCAGGTCCTCCTCCGGCTCGGACGAGCGGGCGAACCGCCGCGCGAGGCGGTGGGCGAGCGGCAGGAAGCGGCGGACGAGCACGTCGCGTGAGTCGCGGTCGTGCATGCGCCTGTAGCGGCGAAAGAGCGCAGGCGTCGCGAGGCGCTGCGGCGATCTAGATGGTTCTTGGGCTGTCTCCATAAAGCGGTGTGCCGATGTCAGCTTGCCAGGGGCTTTGCTCGACGCGCTCCCATCCTCCTGAGGTGCCGAAACGCGCGACGGCCAGGCCGGGCCACGATGGCCGTCCCCGCTGTGCGGGGACGGCGAAGCGGGCGCTCACCGAGCGCCCTTTGCCCGCAAACACATCCGCGGGCGAGACGGAGCGATGGCTGATTCGCGACATTTGCAAAACACGGCTGCGGCATATTGGCGTTTATCTCACTCACTTTCGGATCCTCGCGGGTCGCAAAGAACGCCCCCGCGAGTATTCTCCCCGCCGCGCGGCTGGAGCGCGATCAGGCGCGGAATGGATAGTCGTGAAGGTGCGTTGCTCGGCGAGCGATAGCCCGTCGGGCTGTGCCGGCTTTGCGATGGCGGCCGAGCGGACGCTCGCATGCAGAAATGGCTCCGGAAGCGGAGGGTTGTGCCGCGGCGCGGGCTGATTGCGCAGCGCGCCGACGTCGGCGCCCGCAACGCGAGCCGACTTCGTCGATCCTCGCTCGTGCGGCTGCCTGCTGGTGGGTTGGCCGTTCGTCCATTAACAGAAACGACAAGGACGCGAACGACAGTCCGGCCGAGCCGAGAAGAAGGCTGCCGATGTGCTGCTCGAGACCGCCGAAAACACCGGTCCGAAGCACGATCCCGCACACCAGCGCAACGAGCCAAGCTCCCGCAGCGGCACGCTCGCCGAGGCGCTGCACCTCACTCCTCATATGCCCTTGCTACCCCGGTCGCAGACCCGAGAAACTATCCACGGAGACCCGCTTGATCCTGGCTGCGAAGGGGTAACTACGGAGAAGAGGCCGGTGCTGCTCACTACGGCTGGTGGGCGTGCCGGTCTCCTTCGCTTGCGCTCGGGCTAGCGCTTGCGTGCGTCGACCGCGCGCTGCAGCTGAGCCTTGCTCATGCGCGAGCGTCCGTGCACGCCTAGCTTGCGTGCCTCCTGGTACAGCTGCTCGCGGGTGCGTCCGCGCGGACCGGGTTTCCCCGAACGCTGTCCGCCGCGCCTGCCCGACGAGATGTCACCTGTTGATGAACGCGAGCGGGTTTTCGATTCGCCGCTGCGGGCGCGCTCCTTGTTGACCGTGCGAGCTGCGATCTCCTCGGCCCGTCGGTTCGAGACGCCGCGCCTTCGCTCGCTCTCCTTGATGTGCTCGTATTGACGCTCTCTCTTTGTGCCTTTTGCTACGCCGCGAGGCGGCATTTGATCACCTCCGGTTTCTCTACGTCGTGCCTGCGGGTAAGAGTTACCCGCGGTCCTACGACGGTAAGCCGAAGGTGCAGATCAGCGCCGGTCGTTCAGCTGCAGCGTAAGCATCCCGAGCGTGCCGTCTCGCTCCGACATCGAGGTCGCGTCGGTGAGCCTCTCGATGATCGAGCCCAGGGTTGGGATCTCGGCGGCGCCGAGGAGCCGTTCGCCCCCCGAGCGAGAGAGTGGGCCGACGGACAGCTCGAGCGAGCGCGGGGCGACAGTTGCTACGAGCGCCAGGCCATCGGCCTCGAGCGCTCCGGGCGCGTGCGCGGCGAGCGCATCCGCGAGGATGTGGACGTCCGAGAGCCGGTTTGTCGAGAAATCGGCGTGCGCCCCGAGAACTCCGAGCAGACGCGGCAGCATCTCGCGTAGCAGTCGCGCGGGGGCGAGCGTGACAGTCACGGAAGCAGGGTCCGGATGGTGCGGCATGGGAATCGCGGCGATCCCGCCGGCGAGCGCGTCGAAAGTATCGATGGGGACCGTGTCAAACTCCATCCGTACTTCCGTGCCGCGATCCGAAGCCGGTCGGCGGAACTCGACGCGTTGCGCGAGCGACTGGATCACCGGGATCCCGATACCCGCTATCTGCGAGCGCGATGATCGCAGTCGCGGTGATATGCCCACCCCGTCATCGCGGACGATCGCTTCCATCACCTGGTCACGCGCTCGCAGCTCGAACTGAAGCGGCCCGGTGCGACGCGGATACGCGTGCAGGACGACGTTGTTGCAAGCCTCGGTGACCGCGGTGAGGATGTCCTCGAGCGTGAGAACGTCGAGATCGAGGGCTCGTGCCAGCCCCACAAGCGCCTCGCGAACGAGCAGCACGTTCTCGTCCTGGCTCGCCATCGTCATGCTGATGATCGGATCGTCAGCCATCGCCAATCCCTGACTCGCGGCCAGCGTACCGAATTGATGTGAACCGGTTATCTCTGCCTCGTGTAGGAGCGTGGAGGATTCACTCATGGCACCCAGCTGCAGCGGGTGAGGTGCGAAGCCGCTCGAGAGCGCGCCTGAGAAGTCGCGAAACCTGCATCTGCGATACGCCTATCCGCTCCGCAATCTGAGTCTGCGAGAGATCCTCGACGAACCGCAGGCGAACGACGGCGCGTTCCCGTTCGTCCAGCTGCCGGAGTGCACCCGCGATCGCGGTACGAAGCTCGACGCGGCCATAACACTCGTCGTCTGCGCCGAATGTCTCGACCAACGACATCACGCTGTCGCCGTCGTCGCCGGGGCTCGGCGCGTCGAGCGACAGCGTTTCGTAAGCCTCGACCGCCTGAAGAGCATCGAGTACCTGCTCGGGTTCGAGCTCGAGATACTCGGCCAGCTGCTTGACCGTCGGCGCACGATCGCCGGTCGCGAGCTGCGCCTGCGCCTGCTGCACCCGCAGCACGCGCTCCTGTGTTCCGCGCGGGACATGAACCGACCAGCCGCAGTCGCGGAAGTAGCGCCGCAGCTCGCCGAGGATCGTCGGTAGGGCAAACGACGCGAACGCCGTGCCGCGCTGCGGGTCGAAGCGGTCGAGCGCCTTTAGCAGTCCCAACGCCGCGACTTGCTGGAGATCGTCCAGGGGCTCGGAGGACCTGCCGTAGCGTCGCGCGAGGCGCTTGGCGAGCGGCAGGTAGCGCGAGACGAGCGCCTCACGGGCCGCTTCGTCACCGGATCGGTAGCGCTCAAAGAGGCGCTCCTCGGTCTCTGCTCCAGGTGTGGCGCTGATGAACGATCGCATATGCGTCCCCGCAAGCTCGCCCGTCCGGCTCCCGCACCGGACGCAGCTCAGTCTTGCTTGAGTCTGGTACCCACGACCGCGCGAGAGTATTCACCGCCTTCCGACGGCGGTTTGCGGCGCTTTGCGCGTCCGGGCGCGTCGGCGGGAGCCGAGCATCGCCGCGGCGGTGTGCGGCGCGGGAGCTTGGAACGCCCGCGGCTCTAGTCCTGCGGGTCCTGCGCGTCCGTGCGCGTGAGCACGCGCAGCTGTTCGCTCGCGTGGGTGATGCTGAGCAGGCGCTGCACCTGACCGGAGCCTTCCGTGATCGCAAACCCCTGGCCGCGGCGATCCGCCACGCGCTGAGCGCGCAGGATCGCGCGGAGTCCGCTGGAGTCCAGGAAGCGAAGCTCTTGGAGGTCGAGCACTACGCCGGGCGCGCCCGAGACCTGAGGCTCCTCGAGCGCTCGATCGAGCAGCGGCGCATTCGGGAGGTCGAGTTCGCCGCTGAGCACTACGATCGCGGTCTCGTTCTCGACGCGCACCGCCGTCCCTAGTCTCTGCCCCACCATCCGCGAGCGATGTTAGCGGAGGTGCGCGCTCGAATGCGCGCTTCGCTCCGTTGCGCGGGCCCGGAGCCCAGAAGCCCTGGAATCACCGCGATTCGTCATCGCACACGTATGCCTCGGAGCCCGGGCGGATGGCGAACCGGCCGATTTACCCAGCTCCAGCTCGTCGACGCGGCGCAGCCGGCGCAAGTCACGGGCAAATCCCGCCGCCGGGGGGCCCTGCGTTTGCAAACGTGGCTGCACGGGCAAGTGAATCTGCGCAGCGGGCACCGCTGAGGCTGAATGGGCTCCATGCCCTGGGGTGGGAGAACCTCCAACTGTCTCGAGGAGTCTGAGAGTGGTACGAGGGTTGGAGATCGACGATCACACCGATTTGCAGGGGCACGTAACGCTCAGACTCTCGGGCGAGCTCGACGCGAGCTCGGTATCGATGCTCGAACAGGCGGCCGAGCGTCAGTTCGAGATCGGTGTGAGCGCCGTGACGCTCGACCTGAGCGAGCTGATGTTCATCGACTCGACCGGCCTCGCCGCCGTCGTGCTCGTCAGCCGACTGTGCGAGCGCGACGACCGGGCGTTGGAGATCGTTCCGGGGCCGCGGGCGGTGCAGCGCCTGTTCGAGATCACGGGCTTGGTCGACGTGCTTCCCTTCGAGGGCGCCCCCCGCCCGCTCACCTAGCGGGCTGCTGTGAAAGGCGCTCAGCGCTCAGCTGTCGGTCGACCTCGCGGAGCCGTGCGCCGGCTCGCGCTCAGCGGCGTCGAGCACGCCCGTGCGCCGTTTGTGCGCGCGCTCGTATGAGACGATTCGCCCGGCCGTCGAGCCGTCTCCCTCGCCGAGGACGGAGCGAACCTCCTGCTCGCTCAGCCCGTCGTAACCGGGCCACGGCTCCTGGCGGCGTAGCGCCGCTATGCGGGCGGTGATCGTGGCGCGGTTCTCGCTGCGGCGCTCGTAGGCATCGACCCTCGCGAGGTCGATCTGCGAGAGGTTCGGCAGCCGCTCGACGATCTGCGTGGCGCTTAGAGCGTGGTAGTTCGCGATCGGCAGGTCCGTCGCGGATGCCAGCGCGCTCTTGAGCTCGCCCTCGCCGCGCGCGACGCCGGGGACCTTGCGCGCGCGGCGGCCCGTCCGGCGCGCTTTCCTGTCCGCCGTCTTGGCTTTACCGCGCGCCTCGTGCGCAGCGTTGCGAATGCTGTCCGCCGCGCCGCGCTGCGACGCCTCGTACGCGGGCTTGTCGAAGACCTTGGCGTCGACGACCGCGTCCGCGAGGCGCGGCACTTCCGCGAGAAGACGATCGAGCATCTTCTGCTGACGCCCGCGCAGGCGCCGTGCGAGCTCGGCGGTCTTGGAATCTTCGAGCGTGCGCGCCACGTCCGCGAGCGCTGCGTGGCTCGCGACGGCGTGCGCGTGCCGCGCGCAGTCTTCCGGCGCCTGCTTGAGTACCTGCTCCTCTCGCGCGCCGCGGACGATGCGAAGCGGCGCTGTCCCGATGCGAAGCGGTGCGGCCCCCAGGGCGACCCCGCGTTCGAGGGCACCAGTAAAGAGCCCGAGCCCGGACGTGACCAGGCCGCGCCCGTACCCCATTTCGCGCAGGCGTGCGTCGATGCGCCGGACGTGGTCCTCGCTCTGGCGCAGATTCGTTTCGAGTGTGCGGCGGTGGCGGCCGCGCGGCGCGAGGGAGATGTGCGCGTGCAGCGTCTCCACCAGCGCCCGCTCGGAGGACCGCGACTCGCCCAGCTGCTGAACGACCGTTTGCTCGGCGCGCGACATGGTCCGTCTCCTCTCGTACGTGCGGTGAGGGTGTAGGTGGCGGCTACCCGCTCGGGGGGCGAGCAAACGAGCGCAGCGGTGAGGCCGGTTTGCCGTTCTAACGCCGAGGGTAATGCCGGTCCGACGCAGCAGGTCGAGGTCACCAAGCGTTAGGCGCTCGCTGACGTCAGCAATGCGCCCGCAAACAGCTAGGAGGCATTCATGCGCATCGCTCGAACAACGGGGGCCTTCAGCGGGTTGCTGATCGCGGTACTCGGAATTTGGGGTGCGCTGGTCCCGTTCGTCGGCCCTTACTTCAGCTACTCGTTCGCCACCAACGAAACGTGGCACTACACGTCCGACAGGCTTTGGCTGTCGATCCTCCCGGGCGTCCTCGCGCTCCTCGGCGGCCTTTTGATGATCGCCGCCGTCACGCGCTTGAGCGGGGTGTTCGGCAGCTGGCTCGCGCTGCTCGCCGGTGCGTGGTTCGCGATTGGCCCCGCCGTGAGCCGTACCTGGGAGACCGGCGAAGGGCCGATCGGTCGGCCGCTGTTCGGCTCGACTCGGCAGACGCTCGAGCTCGTCGGCTACTTCTACGGCCTCGGCGCACTGATCGTCGCGCTCGCCGCGTTCGCGCTCGGACGCTTCGCGGCCGCGGCGAGGGTGGCGCACAAGGCGCCGACGGCGCGCGCAGGCGAACCGGTCGAGCCGGCCGATGGCGCCACCGCGCCCGTAGAGGACGAGCGTGCGCCCGCTCCGCGCGCGGGGATCGCACGACGCAGGCCGTTGTTCGGTGGCTTCCGAACCGGTCGCCGCGGCGAAGCGCCCGCCGAAGCTCCGGTTCGTTCGGACGAAGAAGTGGCCGCGCGGTAACGCTGAGCTCAGCGCGACGGCGCGGTTCGCCGAGCTCAGGCCGGCGGCCAGAGCTCGCCGAGCTCGCGAGCGATGAGGCGGCTGTAGGGGCCATCGGCGAGGTGATGGTCCTGGTGGGTCGGGCGTAGGAAGCTCGCGTCGACGAGCCCGGTGCTCCGATCCCGATGACCGCTGGTAGCGTCGATGAACGGGACGCCGAGTGCTTCGCAGCGATCGCGCAAGCCGGCGTTGAAGCGAACGGTCAGCGCCGTCCGTTCGGCCTGAGAGGCGGTGACGGTGCTGCGCAGGCTGGCGATCTCGCCCCACTTGGCCGGGTCATCGCCGATCGTCGGCAGGGGAGCGCTGAGGACGATGACGCGGTCAAAGCCCCGTTGCGCGACCTTCGAGATGAAGCTCGCATAGGTGTCCAGCGTGTACGTCAGCTGCTGCTCGACGGCCACGCCCAGACGCTGGGCTCGGCGCCAGATCAAAAAGCCGCAATCGACCTCGCCCAGGTGCAGGAGTATCCCCTGCCACGGCTGCGCACGCGTGAGCAGCGCGTCGAAGATCGCCATCGCCTGGCTCGTGCTCTGAGGGTTCTGCAGGCCCGAAGCGGTCGCTCCGGCGACGGGCTTTGCGCGAAACCACACGCGTGCGACGCGAACGTGGCGCATCACGTCGACGTGGCTGTCGCCGAGGCAGAGCACGTGGTTGCGGCGCAACGCGCGCGCGAGCAGCCGGCGGTCGAACGCCCAGTCGGCGACTGCTTCGGCGGCTGCGGCAAGTCCGCGCCGGAGGCGCTGTTGGGCGAGCATGAGCCCGCGCAGGAGCGGCCAGCGCCAGCGCCGCCGCGCGGGCGTGCGCCGCGCCTTCGATGTGCTGAGCGCTCTCTGGCCCACGAGCCGTTCGGCGCGCTAGGCGGGCGCTCGCTCGGTGCGTGCGTTGGGCCAGACGTCCTGCGAGCCCGATGCGTGCAGCTCCGCGAGCTCGAGCTGCACGCTCCGTGGCTGCTCGCCGGGAGCGGGGGAGCGTCTCGTCCAGATCCCCTCGGCCTCGAGTTCCCACGAGTTCTGGTTGTCGGCGAAGGCGCGTTCGAGCGTGTCGCTCAGCTCCGCGCGCGCGTCCGGCGCCGCGACGGGCACCGCGAGCTCGACACGGTGGTCGAGGTTGCGCGGCATGAGGTCCGCTGAGGAGATGTAGATCTCCTGCTCGCCGCGGCGTTCGAACGCGTAGACGCGCGAGTGCTCGAGCAGCCTGCCGACGATCGAGACGACGCGGATGTTCTCCGAGATCCCCGCGACGCCCGGGCGCAGGCAGCAGATCCCGCGCACGTTGAGATCGACGCGCACGCCGGCGCGCGAGGCCGCGTACAGCGCGCGGATGCAGCGCCCGTCGACGAGCGCGTTCATCTTCATGGCGATCCGCGCCGGTTCCTCGGGCGAGTGCGCGGCGATTGTGCGCTCGATCTGCTCGATGATCCCCTCGCGCAGCTGGTTGGGGGCCGTCAGCACCTTGCGGTAGTGCAGCGGCCGGCCGTAGCCGGTGAGGTAGTTGAACATGTCCCCGACATCGGCGCCGATCTCCTCGTCACAGGTGAAGAGCCCGAAGTCGGTGTATAAGCGCGCGGTCGCCGAGTGGTAGTTGCCGGTGCCGATGTGCACGTAGTGGCGCACGCCGTCGCCCTCGCGGCGCACGACAAGCACGCACTTGGCGTGAGTCTTGAGCGCCGGCTGCCCGTACACCACGTGCACGCCCGCCTCCTCCAGCGCCTTCGCCCAATGGATGTTCATGCCCTCGTCGAAGCGCGCCTTGAGCTCGACGAGCGCGACCGCCTGCTTCCCGCGCTCGGTCGCGTCGATCAGCGCGGGCACCAGAGGGGAGTCGTCGCTCGTCCGGTACACCGTCTGCTTGATCGCAAGGACGTTCGGGTCGGCGACCGCCTGCTCCACGAAGCGCTCGACGGAGGTGGCGAAGGAAACGTACGGGTGGTGGACGAGCAGGTCGCCTTCGCGCATCGCCGCGAACACGTCCACGCGTCCGTCTTCGTGGCGGATCAGCCGCGGGTGCGTGATTGACTGCAGCGGTTTCTCGCGCAGCTCGGAGTGTCCCGGAAGGCGAACCAGCTGCCACAGCGCGCCCATGTCGAGCAGGCCGTCGACGCGATATACGTCCGCGTCGCGCACGCCCAGCAGTTCAACGAGCTCGTCGAGCAGCGGCGCCGGGCAGTGGGCGCCGACCTCGACGCGCACGATCTCGCCGAAGCGCCGCCGCCGAAGCTCGTCCTCGACCGCCTGCAGCAAGTCGGCGGCGTCGTCGGACACCTCGAGGTCCGCATCGCGCGTGACGCGGAAGACGTCGTAGTCGACGATCTCCATTCGCGGGAAGAGTGCGTCGAGGTGGTTCGCGATGACGTCCTCGAGGGGCACGAGCACGACCGGTTCTCCCGGCTCGGTGTCGAGCGCGACGAAGCGCGGCAGGATCTCGGTGGGGACCTTCACGCGCGCGAACACCGTCACCTCCGAGATCGGGTCGCGCACCCGCACGGCGAGGCTCAGCGAGAGGTTCGAGATGTACGGGAAAGGCCGTCCGGGGGCGACCGCGAGCGGCGTCAGCGCCGGGAAGATCGTTCGCTGGAAGTGGGCCGCGAGCTCCGCCCGTTGGCGCTCATCCAGATCGCGCACCGCCACGACTTCGATCCCGTTGTCGCTTAGCGCGCCGCGCAGCGTGCCTTCGAAACAGTCCGTCAGGCGCTTGCCGAGCGACAGCACTCGCTCGCGGATCAACGCGATCGTCTCCGCGGGCATGAGCCCGTCCTGCGTCGCGGTCTCGACGCCCGCATCGATCTGGTCGTGCAGGCCCGCAACGCGGACCATGTAGAACTCGTCGAGGTTCGTCGTGTAGATCGCGCAGAACTTCACGCGCTCGAGCAGCGGCACTCGGTCGTCTTCGGCGAGCTGCAGCACGCGATCGTTGAAGTCCAGCCATGAGAGCTCGCGGTTGAGGTAGAGCGCCTGGTCGTCCAGCGGCGCCGCGGCTGAGAGCGCGACATCCACGCTCGCCGCCGGCGCCGCGGCGGAGGGCGCGACGTCCACGCTCGTCGCCGGCGCCGCAGCAACGGCCGCTCGCTCGCCGCCGCCGTTGTCGCTCAAAGCGTCCATCTCGCGCTCTCCACGCTACACGCTCGCGATGCTTTTGCCGGCCGGAGGGTGCGGCGGATGCGATGGCCCCGGAGGGGCGGCCGCGATCGGCGCCGGCTGCGCGCCGCAGTGCTCGAATTTGCAGGCACAACTCGGTAGTGTGGCGCGCGGTCAAATGGCGCGCCAGCTGTGGGTACTACGTCACGCGGAGGCGGAACCGCACGGTGTCGCGCTCGACGCCGCGCGCCGGCTGACCGCGCGCGGAGAAGACCAGGCGCGGCTCGCGGGCGCGGCCCTCGCGCGCCTCGGCGCGACGTTCGAGGCCGTGCTCTACAGCCCCAAGGAGCGCGCGCGACGAACCGCCGAGCTCGCCGTCGAGCAGTGGGACGGCGCGGCCGCGCACGTCCTGCGCGAGCACCCGCCGCTATCCGACGGCTTCGACGCCGCAGCCGCGCTCGATGCGCTCGCCGGACTCGGCGAGGACGCCCGTCTGCTGATCGTCGGCCACGAGCCGGATCTCTCGATGACGGTCGCCGAGCTGACGGGCGGCGGCCACGTGGATCTGAAGAAGGGCGGGCTCGCGGTCGTGCGGCTAACCGGGATCAGCGGCGAGCTCGCGGTCCTCATGCGCCCGCGCGATATCGCGCTCATCGCCGGCGCCCCAATCCTCGCCAGCTGAGCGCGCCGCGCCGGCCGTCTCCTGCTGGGGATCGAGCGATTCGGCGGCGAAGCGGTAGCCGATGCCGAAGTGGGTGTGTATGTACCGCCAGCGCGGCGAGGCCTTCTCGAGCTTCTGGCGCAGCTTGCGCACGAACACGTCGACCGAGCGGTCGCCCCGCACCATCGTGTAGCCCCACAGGCGCGAGTAGATCTCCTCGCGCTCGAGAACTCGGCCCTCAGCCCCCGCGAGCAGCTCGATCAGCTCGAACTCGCGGCGCGTGAGGTCGAGGCTCGTGCCGCAGGCGAACGCCTGGAAGCGGTCCGCGCGGATCTCGACTTCGCCCGCGAGCAGCGGCTTGGACTCCGCGCGGCTCGCCGGCGGGCGGCGGCGGCGCACTACGCTCTGCGCGCGCGCGATCACCTCCTCGGGGTGACACGGCTTGGTGATCCAATCGTCGGCGCCGAGGCGCAGGCCGCGCACGCGCTGGGCAACCGTAGACGGGCCCGTGCAGACCACTATTCCCAGCTCGGGGAGCGTCCCGCACAGGCGCTCGAGCCACTCCCACGCCTGCGGGCCGAGCACCGCGAGGTCGACCACGAGCGCCGAGAGTCGCATCGCCACGACTGCGTCGGGCGGTACGGGGCTCGCGAGCACGCGGTGCTCCCAGCCGAGGCGCTCCATGCGCTTCCCGAGTACCTGAATGAAGCCGCTGTCGCGGTCCAGGACCGCGATGCGAAGGGCTCCCGAAGTGCCCCCCAGGCCCGACGGCGCCGCCGCGTCCGCGACGGTGGTCGTCTCCGTCATTGCCGGGGAAGTGTAAAGGTCGGCGCCCACGTGATCATGGGGCGCACCGATAGTCACAGGATCTTCACAGTCCGAGTGCGCAAATTGCGCCGATGTGGGGGCCTGTGGGCGGACTGCGGCATGCGCCGTGCGTCGCGATCGATGCCGCGCCGCGCATGCGCGCGGCCGCCCGTCAGCCGCCGCCGGGCCCCGGGTTGCGGGCCGCCGGTCCGCTCGAGCCGCCGGCGGAGGAGTCCGAGAACTCGCGGAACAGCCCGGTGACGACGAACGCGACCTGCTCACCGATGTCGACCGCGTTGTCGCCGATGCGCTCGAGCGCGCGCGCGACGAGGATCATGTGCATAGCCCACTCGCGCGTGTCTGGGTCGTCGCCGATCTCGATCGCCATCCTGAAGATCTCGCGGTTGACGCGGTTGATCTCGCGGTCCTGGCGCACGAGATCCTCGGCGAGTTCGGCGTCGCGAGTGGCGAACGCTGCGCGGCACTGCACGACCTCCGAGCGCGCGAGCGCGCCCATGCGCGCGAGCGCGCGCAGCACCTCGGGGCGCACCGGCGGGTCGTATCCCGACAGCGGGATCAGCTTGGCGATGTTCACGCACTGGTCGCCCATGCGCTCGATGTGCTTGATCAGGTGAAGCAGCGCCGCGACGAGGCGCAGGTCGCCCGCCACGGGCGCTTGCAGCGCGAGCAGCGAGAGGATTCCCTGGTGGACCTCCAGGTAGCGCCCGTCGACGCGGTCATCGTCGTCGATCACCATCTGCGCGAGCTCGACGTCCTGGTGGTGCAGCGCCTCGAGCACACGGTCGAGCTGCTCGATGATCAGATCGAGGCCCCCGAGCGCGTTCGTTTCGAGCTCCTGGAGCTGCTGCTGGAAGTGTGCCCGCCCGGAATGCGGGGCCGCGCTCGCCGGCTCGGCCGCCGCGGTCGCCTGGCCGTAGAGCGAGGATTCGATGCCCGCGGCGTCGGGCTTGCCCGACTCGTCGGGACCGCTAGCCGAACTTGCCGGTGACATATTCCTCGGTGCGCGGGTCGCTCGGCCCGGTGAAGATCCTCTGGGTCGCGTCGACCTCCACGAGTTCGCCGCCGAGCATGAACGCGGTGCGGTCGGCGATGCGCGCGGCCTGCTGCATGTTGTGAGTGACGATCACGATCGTCACGCGCTGCTTGAGTTCCTCGATCAGCTCCTCGATGCGCAGCGTCGCGATCGGGTCGAGCGCCGAGCACGGCTCGTCCATCAGGATCACCTCGGGTTCGACGGCGAGCGAGCGGGCGATGCACAGGCGCTGCTGCTGGCCGCCCGACAGGCCCGCTCCCGCCTCGTCGAGGCGGTCGTGGACCTCCTCCCACAGTCCGGCTTCGCGCAGAGCCGCCTCGACCCTCTCGCGCAACCGACCCCGCGAACGCCCGTTGCGCCTGCCGGCGCCGGCGAGGCGCAAACCCGAGGCGACGTTGTCGAAGACGGACATCGTCGGGAACGGATTCGGCTTCTGGAAAACCATGCCGATCGCCCGGCGCACCGCGACGACGTCGACGCCTGCCCCGTAGATGTCGAGCTCGTCGAGCAGCACGCGTCCCTCGGCGCGCGCGCCGGGGATCTCCTCGTGCATGCGGTTCACGCACCTGATCAAGGTCGACTTCCCGCACCCCGACGGCCCGATGATCGCCGTGACCTCGTTCGCCTCGAATTCGAGGTCGATGCCCTTGACGGCTTCGGCCTGCCCGTAGAAGGCTCGCAGCCCGTTGAGCGTTATCCGCAAACCCACTTTCTCAGCGCCCTGTCGCTCCCCGGCACCGTCTGCAGACGCGCCGTCGCGGTTACGCGGCGCGATCCGCGGCCCCGCGTAGGTGTCCTCCGAGGCCTCGCGGCGCTCGGTCTCCAGGCGGCTCTCGGCGTCCATGGATCGAGTAGCTGAAGGTAGTCCGTCGGGCTCGGTCATGCAAGCCGGCTGCGCCGCGCGAACAGCCGCGCGGCGAGGTTGATCAGCAGGATCAGCGCCACCAGCGTCAGCGCGGCGCCCCACGCGCGCTGTTCGACACGCGGCGTCGGCGAGAGCACGTCGTTGTAGATCTGCACCGGCAGCGAGTTCATGAACCCGCCCAGGTTGGAGGTCGTGGCCTTCGCGTACGCCGCCGTGAACAGCAGCGGCGCCGTCTCGCCCGCCGCTCGCGCGACGGCGAGCAGGACGCCCGTCACCATCCCCGGGGCCGCCGTGGGAAGCACGACGCGGGCGATCATCCGCCACCGCGGTGCGCCCAGCGCGAGCGCCGATTCGCGCAGCTCGTTCGGCACGAGCAGCAGGATCACCTCGCCAGAGCGAATCACGATCGGCAGCATCAGCAGCGCGAGAGCGAACGAGCCCTTGTACCCCGCGAACGTGCTGCCGGTGCCGACGACCAGCACGATGTAGATGAACAGGCCGAAGACGATCGAGGGGACGCCGGTGAGCACGTCGACGAAGAAGCGGACTGCGTGCGCGAAGCGGCTCGCGCGCCCGTACTCGACGAGCCACAGCGCGACGCCGATGCCGACCGGGACGGAGATCGCCGCTGCGAGCCCGACGATCTCGAGTGTGCCGAGGATCGCGCTCTTGATCCCGCCGATGCTCTCGTTGCGGAAGAACGTGTTGCCCGTCGGATCGGTCGTGAAGAAGCTCGACGACCACGACCCGAGCCCCTTTTTGAGCAGGTAGTAGATGATCAGCGCGAGCGGCACGAGCGCGATCAGCGTGCCGGCGAGTATCAGCGCCCGCGCCGCTACGTCCTTGCGCCGGCGGGCCGGGCTCACGGCGAAGCGCTCGAGCGTGCCCGGCTGCGTGCTCATGCGCCGGTCGCCGCCGCCGCCGTGACGGTGCCGCCGCGGGAGGCCGAGGGTGAGATCGCCGTGCCACGGGCGGCCCTCCTCACGATCGCGCGCGCGAGGCCGTTGACGAGCAGTGTGAGCACGAACAGCACGAGCGCGGCCGCGAACAGCGCCGAGCGGTGCAGACCCTGCGCCTCGCCGAACTCGTTCGCGATCACGGCCGCGAGGCTGTACCCCTGCCCGAAGAGATGGCTTGGAAGCCGCGGGGCGTCGCCGACGAGGATCGTGACCGCGATCGTCTCGCCGATGGCGCGACCGAGCCCGAGCATCGCACCCCCGACGATGCCCGCGCGGCAGAACGGCAGGATCGCCGTGCGGATCATCTCCCAGCGCGTCGCGCCCAGGCCGAGCGCCGCCTCCTTGTGATCGGCAGGCACGGTCGCGATCACCTCGCGGCTGATCGCGCTGACGATCGGCAGGATCATGATCGCGAGGATCAGCCCCGCGATGAAGAGATTGGGAATCGTCACCGTGCCGCCGCCGATGAACGGAATCCACGAGAGCCGATCAGCGCCCCACTGCTCGGCCCCCAGGAGCTTCGGGGCGAGGAAGAAGATTCCCCATAGCCCATAGACCACCGACGGCACCGCCGCGAGGAGCTCGACGAGAATCGTCAGCGGAGCGCGCAGCCGCGGGCTCGCGAGCTCGGCCGTGTACAACGCAGTCGCGAGCGCGACCGGCACACCGATCAGCAGGGCGAGTGCGGAGGTGACGAGCGTTCCGACGACCAGGGGGAGCGCGCCGAAGCGTTCCGCGTTGATGTTCCAGTCGTTGTTGAAGACGAAGCCGAAGACGCCCTCGTGCGCGAACGCCGGGCGCGCCTGGCCGACGAGCCGCACGAAGAAGTAGACGATCAGCGCGAGGATCAGCGCCGCGAGCAGCGTGAGCACGGCGCGCAGCGCGCGGTCGGGCAGGCGCGCGAGCGGCGAGCGCGAGAGAACCTCGCGCCCGCCGCCCTTAATAGCTGCGCTCTCCACGGCCCGAAGGGAGATGCCTTACAGGCCGCCTTGCGCAATCACCCGCCGAGCGCCGCGCCGTTGCACTCGAGCGCCGCCGCGGCCGCCTTCGACTTGGCGAGAATCGCCGCCGGCAGCGCCGCGTAGTCGGCCTGCGAGAGGATCGCCTGACCCGCGCCGAGGCCGTAGGCGATGAACTTCGCGACGCCCTTCGCCGCCGTTTCACCGCCCGGCACGCCGGCCTTGCAGAGGTCCTTGTTGACGACGATGAACGTCTGCGAGGTGATCGGATAGCTGCCCGCTCCACCGGGGTTGGAGATCTTGATGCCGAGGTTCGCCGGGACCGTCACCCCGGCGGCGGCGGCGCTCGCGGACGCGAGGCTCGGCGCGACGAAGTTGCCGGCCTTGTTCTTGACCGCGGCGTAGGTGAAGTTGTGCGCGAGCGCGTACGCCTGCTCGACGTAGCCGACCGCGCCGACCGTTTGCTGGACCGCGCCGGCGACGCCCGCGTTGCCCTTCGCGCCCGTGCCTGTCGGCCACTGGACGTCCTTGCCTTCGCCGACCTTGGAGTTGAATTCGGGGTCGACCTTCGCGAGGAAGCCCGTGAAGCCGGCGGTCGTGCCGGAGGAGTCCGAGCGATGGATCACCGTGATCGCCGTGCTGGGCAGCGTCACCCCGGGGTTCAGAGCCTTGATCTCAGCGTCGTTCCAGCTCTTGACCTTGCCGAGGAAGATGTCGGCGATCGTCTTGCCGTCGAGCTTCAGCCCGGTCTTCACGCCCGGCAGGTTGTAGGAGACGGTGATCGCGCCGAGGAACATCGGGATCTGCACCGCGGGGCTCCCGTTCTTCGCTATCGCCGCTTCGTCGGCGGGCTTCAGCGGCGGGTCGCTCGCACCGAAGTCGACGGTCTTTGACTCGATCGCGGTGATCCCCGCGCCGGAGCCGACGGACTGGTAGTTGACCGTCAAGCCCGTTTGGGCGGACGCCCACTGTTCGTAGACGGGCGCCGCGAACGTGGAGCCGGCCCCTGAGACGGTGCCGGACGCAGGCGTCGTGACCGTTGGTGTGCTCGTGGTGCTCGCCGGCGTCGTCGCCGGAGTGCTTGCCGGGGTGCTCGAGGATTTGCTGCTCCCGCACGCCGCAAGGCCAAGCGCGAGCACGGCGATGCCGGCGAGCGCGCCAATCTTGTTCTTGATCACTGCGTTACCCCTTTGGGTTGTGGTCATTGGTCGAGATTCGTCAATTCGTCTCTCGACTGCCCGTCCGTGGCGCAGTCTTGTTATGTCCCGGTGGCCCCGATGTGAAGATCGTGTGAAAGGCCGTTCGCGCTGGGTTCGGCGCTCGCGGTCTCCGCGCCGCTTGCGGCAGCTGCCGCCTCGCGCGTCGGTTGCGCCTGGAAGCGATAGCCGAAGCCGGGGTGCGTGTGGATGAAGCGGCGATCGGGCATCGCTCGCTCGAGCTTCGACCGCAGCTTGCTCACGTACACGTCCACCGATCGGTCCCCCGTTCGCAGCTCGCCTCCCCACACGGTCGCGAACAGCTCTTCGCGCGTGAGGATCGTGCCCGCGCGCCGCGCCAGTGCCACGAGCAGTTCGAATTCGCGCACCGACAGCGTCATCGGCGCGCCGGCCGCGAGCACGAGCCCGTCGGCGAGCCGGATCTCGAGCTCGCCGACATTAAGCGTCTCCGGGCTCGCACGAGGGCTCGCCACGGTCGCAAGCCTGTCAGCGCGGCGGCGCGGCGCGGGTTGCGAACTCGTGATCGAGCGGTGAAGAAGTCGTGAAGGCGCGCGGACGCTGGCGCCGGGCAATAATCTCGCCTCGATGAGCTTCATCCACCGCAACGGCGACGCGACCGTCATGGGCCTCGTCGAGGAGGCGGGGCGCAACGTGCAGCGCTGCGGACTGCTGCTCCGCGACCTGCTGGCCGAGTACCCCGAGCACGCGACCGTCGCCAAGGACGTGAAGGTGTGCGAGCAGGAAGGCGACCGCATCACCCATGACATCATCCACCACCTCGCCACGGGGCGCCGGCGCGCGCCGTTCACCGCGGGCGACGGCCACGCGCTCGCGACCGCGCTCGACGACATCGTCGACCACTCCGAGCACGCCGCCGCCCAGCTCGGCCTGTACAGCGTCGAGGCGCCGATGGAGCAGGCGGTCGAGTTCGCCGACGTGCTCGTCGGCGCCGGCGAGCAGATCGCGCAGGCCTTGCGCGCCCTGCGCACGGGCTCCGAGCTCGGACCGCACCTGGTCGAGATCCACCGCCTCGAGAACGAGGGCGACCGCCTCCAGCGCGACGCCGTCGCGTCGCTGTTCGCGGGCGGCATCGACCCGATGGTCGTGATCCGCTGGAAGGACATCTTCGAGTCGCTCGAGGCCGCGGTCGACGCGTGCGAGTCGGTCGCGCACGTGCTCGAGGGCATAACGCTCAAGCGCCGCCGCCGCTGGCGCGGCTAGGCCGCAGGGTCCGGCTGCAGTTCGACGCTCGCGCCCTTCGCTTCGCCGATGAAGTAGACCTGCACCGGCGCCGAGGCTCCGGCCGCGACTTCGGGCACGACCGCGCGGCCGGCGGCGAGGATCCGGCCCCCGCGACGCGCGATCGCGTATACCACGAGGCTGTGCAGGGCGACCGCCGAGCGGTCTGAGAGCGTCGCGCGCGCGCCGACTCCGTTGCTCGGGTCTTCGGTCTGCTGCACGCCGGAGATCGACACCACCGGGAGCCCGCCGCCGGACGAGGCCGCTTCGCCTACGCGCGCGCTCGCGCGCGAAGCGCCCGCGCCCGCGGTCACCTGGTCGTCGATCCACGTCAGCGTCTGGTGCGGTGCGAGCGAGGGCACCGAGGCGAGCGCCGCTTCGAGCCCCGCCGCGTCGTTCTGATACAGCGTGTGCCCGCTCGCGTCCGCCACGGTCACCGCGATCGGCACCCCGTGCAGAGCCCGGCCTGTGCGGTTTCGCAGCGTGACCGCGACCGCGTCGCCTTCCGAGCCCGTCACGGTCACAGCCGAGAGCACCGCGACCTGGGTGCTCGTGCGCGTGATCGCAAGCCCGCTCGAGGCGAGCGCGACGTGCTTGGCCCGCGCCTTGAGCTGGGCGCTCTTTTCCTGGCTCGATTCGCACCCCGCGAGCGCCACGGCGGCCAGCGCGAGTGCGAGCCTCCTCACCCGAAGGCCCCGCTCACGTAGTCGCGCGTGCGCTGCGCCAGCGGGTGTTCGAAGACCTGCTCGGCAGGCCCGTACTCGACCAGCTCTCCGAGGTGCAGGAACGCCACGTGGTCGGCGACGCGCTGAGCCTGCTGGAGGTTGTGCGTGACGATCACGATCGCGACCGTCTCGCGCAGCCCGACGATCAGCTCCTCGATCGTCGCCGTCGAGATCGGGTCGAGCGCCGAGCACGGCTCGTCGAGGAGCAGGACCTCGGGGTCCGCCGCGAGCGCGCGCGCGATGCACAGCCGCTGCTGCTGGCCGCCCGAGAGCCGCAGCGCCGAGCGCTCGAGGTCGCCCTCGACCTCCTCCCACAGGCCCGCGCGCGTGAGCGCGTCCTGTACGGCCGTCCGGAGCGCCGGCGTGCGCCGCCGCCGCCGGCCGCGCGCGGGCCGCTCGGCGAGCGCGTAGGCGACGTTGTTGAAGATGCTCATCGGGAACGGGTTCGGCTGCTGGAAGACCATCGACACGCGCCGGCGCAGGTCGTTGACCTCGAGCCCGTGGATCTCGCCGCCGTCGAGCGTGATGCGCCCCGCGCGCGCGGCGCCCGCGGTCACCTCGGTGAGGCGGTTGAGCGAGCGCAGGAGCGTCGTCTTGCCCGATCCCGAGGCGCCGATCAGGGCGAGCACCTCGCCGGTGCGCACCGGCAGGCTCACGTCGCGCACGACCCAGTTGGTGCCGTACGCAAGCCAGACCGATTCCACTCGCATACGCTCGACCACGCGCGCCGGCACGCTGCGCGAGGCGAGCGCGCGCGCCCGCGCGGCGGGCCGCGGCGAGGACGCGCGTTCGCCCGCGACCGCTGCGCCAGGCTCGACGACGGTCGGCTCGCGCTCGACGACGATGCGCCGGATCGGGGGTGGCATCTCGGTCGCGCTCATGCGCGTCCCCAATACTGGAGCGCGGCAAACGCCGCGCGCAAGCGCCGCGCCCCCGTTCGCTGTCCGGCTTTCGTCAGGCGTGTCACGATCGCGTTCAGGACGAGCACGATCACGAGCAGGACGAACGCAGCCGCGTACGCCTTCTCGTGTGAGTTGCCTTCGCCGGCGGGCGAGTTCGTGTACACGTAGCTCGTCAGCGTCGAGCCCGTGCCACGGAGCGTCCCGATGAGAGCTGTGTGACCGACGGGTTCGAGCTTCAGCGTCGCGCCGAGCAGAATGACGATGATCGCGGTGTCGCCGATGATTCGGCCCATCCCGAGCACGATCCCGCTCGCGATATCGGCGCGGACGTTCGGCAGCAACACGCGGCGGATCGTCGTCGCCTTCGTCTTGCCGAGCGCATAGGACGCCTCGCGGGTTCGGTCGGGGACCTGCGCGAGCCCCTCACGCGTGGAGCCGACGATGAGCGGCAGCGCGAGCACGCCCATCATGATCCCCGCGTTGAGGAACGAGCGGCCATAGACCGAGCCGTTTGCGGCGTTCTGGGAGAGGAGCCCGAGGAAGCTCTGCGAGAAGATCAGCAGACCGAAGATCGCGAGCACGACGCTCGGCGTTCCCGCGATCATGTCGATGCCAGACTCGACGGCGCGCGCGAGCGCGCGCGGGCGGCCATACTCGGACAGCCAGGTCGCGAGGGCGATGCCCGTGGGCGCCGCGAGCGCCGTGCCGATCACGGTGATGATCAACGTGCCCTCGATCGGGTCCAGGAACCCGCCCGACTGGCTCTGCGACACCGACGGCGCAGGCGAGGTCACGAACAGGCTGAAGCTCAGCGCCGAGAGCCCCTTCACGAACATGTAGAGCACGATCGCGACCGCCGCGAGGCAGAGGCCGACGCCCGTCGCCCAGCAGAGCCAGTAGCCGACACGGTCGATCAGCGGCCACGACGAGGTGCGCGTGCGCGGAGGCCGTGCGATCTCGAGGTCGCTCGGCAGCGTGAGCGACGGAGTGCTCACGCCCTGATCCCGTAGCGCTTGAGCGGCTGCTTCGCGGCCCAGCCCGCGAAGGACAGCATCGCCGCCGAGACGAGCAGCACCGCTCCCATCGCGTAGACGACGTGCTCGAGCGGGCCGACCGTGAGCCCGCCTGCGTTCGCGATGATCGTCGCCGCGAGCGGACGCACGGGCTCGAAGAAGAACGTCAGCCCGTCGAGCGGGTTGGCCGCGAATCCGCGGCTGCCCGAGACCATCGCGAGCATGATCGCCTCGCCGAGCGCGCGCGCGGTCGCGAGCACGGTCGCGGCGATGATCGCGGGGCGCGCGGTGCGCAGCGAGACTCTCACGATCGTGCGCCAGCGATTGACGCCGAGCGCTATCGATCCTTCGCGCCAGGACGCCGGGACGGAGGCGATCGCGTTGGCGATCAGCGCGACCATGATCGGGGTGATCATCAGCGCGAGGATCAGCGTCGCGGTGGTGAGGTTCGCGCCGTTCAGCTGGACGACGTAGGCGACGGATGCCTTGCGCCCGTTGGAGATCAGGTGTTCGTTGATCCACGGCGCGAGCGCGAGGACGCCGATCAGGCCGTAGATCACCGAGGGCACTCCCGCGAGCAGGCGGATCACCGGGTCGAGCGCGCGGCGCATCGGCGGCGGCGCGAACTCGACTAGGAACACCGCCGCGAGCGTCGAGACGATCAGCGCGAGGATGACCGCGATGCCGGTCGTCAGGATCGTCCCCCAGATCAGCGGCCAGGCGCGGAAGTAGTCGACCGAGTGTCCCGGCAGCGCTTTGTCGGCCTGCATCGCGCGCAGCTGTTCGTCGACGTCGCCGCCCGGGCCGAACCAGTTCAGGCCGTTGGTGTGAAACGACGGCCACGCCTTGATGAAAACCGTGACGACCATCGCCGCGATCAGTACGAGCGTCGCGACGCCGAGCGCGCCGAGCATCGGCTCGACGCGCTCGTCACGGCTGAAAAGCGCGCGGCGTTTGGGCGCGTGGTCCTCGCCGCGCGCCATCGCTACCTCAGTAGATCGCGATCCACTGCGTGTTCACGATCCTGCGCACGGTGAGGTTGCCCGGCTTCGTCACCCAGCTGATGAATTTCGCGGCCTGGCCTTTCGGCGCCCCCTTGGTCACGAACCAGAAGTTCCTCACGCCGCCGTACTGGCCGGACTTGGCATTGCGCAGCGTGCACGCGACGCCGTTGTAGCCGACGGCGTTGACGCCGGAGGTGAATGCGAACGACACGAAGCCGATCGCCTGCTTGTCGTTTTTCACGTTCAGCTGCTCGAGGCCGTTGGACACCTCTTCCGTCGCGCTGGGGGAGATTTTCTGTTCTTCGCCGAGGAAGATGTGCTGGAAGGCGTCCTGCGTACCCGACACGCCGTTGCGGTCGAAGAGGTCGATCGGGCCCGAGATCCTCGCGCCGGGGATTTCGCTCCAGTCGCGGTATGCGCCCGTGAAGATTCCCGTGACGGCCTGCGCGGAGAGGTTGCCGATCGGGTTGGCGTCGTTGGTGATCACGCAGATCCCGTCCTGCGAGACCTTGCGGAATTTCAAGCCGTGGGGGTCGACGCCCGGGATCGGGTTGCGCGAGGAGTCGCCGATGTCGAACGTGCCGTTGGCCGCGCCCGCGATCCCGCAGTCACTCTCGCAGCCGCCGACTTTCGGCGTCGCGGCGTGCGTCGCCTGGTGGTAGGCCGCCGCGAGTTTCTGGACGAGCGGAAGCATCGACGTGGACCCGCCGATGATGAGCTGCTTGGCCCCCGCCGTCGCCGGTACGGCGAGGACGAGCGAGACGACGAGGGAGACGATCAGGCTGCGGTGCGCGCGCACGTGCTTTCTCCTTTTATGTGTCGGCTTTGAGTTGCGCTGTGGCGCTCGGCGCCGGGCTTTCAGAACAACCCTCCGCGTGGATCGATGCGGTTGCGCTTCAGACGCACCCCGATCGCGCAGCCTGTCGCGCAGGCGGGTGGGCGGTGTGTCGTTTTTGTGAACGTCCTGTTGTGTTTTGTGAACCTCGTCTTGTGACAAATATGTATAAAAGTTGTAAACGCGTCGACGATCCGGCGCGTGCGTGTGTCGTTTTTGTGAACGACATTGCAATTCCGACTCGGGCGTGTGACGCTGCCCGCGGTTGGATCGCGGCGAGCCCCCGCTGGGTGCCAACTCGAGCGGTCACGCGCAGGCCGCCGGCGACCTTGGCGCCGCGCGTGCTCGACCGCATCTGCCGCCAGCCACGACAGCCGCCGAGCCATGACAGACGATCACGACCCCCCGCAGCCTTCGAGCAATGGCGCTGCGGCCAACCCCAAAACCGCAGTGCGCTCGGGCCTCGCGCGTAGGCGCAACCCGTACCTGAAAGCGCTAAGAGAGTTCCTCCACAGCGCGAGGCGGGTCACCTTCCGCGACCCGATCGCGCTGTTCCTGCTGCTCGCCTCGATCGGCCTCGGCGTCACGTTCGCCGTCCTTCTGGGTGACATAAAACCGGCGAGCTCGGGCACCGAGGTGCCGATCTCGACGATCCAGACGCTCGCCAACCACCACGAAATCGCGACCGCGGTCGTGCTCGACCACGACGCCCGTGTCGAGGCCACGCGCACCGAACCGGTGCTCGAAGCTGGCTCCGCGGGCGGGGCCACGGTGAGCGGGGGAGTCGGCCCGGCGGGCGCAGCCGCGAGTGCCCCCGTGCACCTGTGGGCAGCCTACCCCGCCTCCGGCGCCCAGACCCAGCAGCTGCTCAAAGAACTCGAGTCAAGCGGCGCCACCGTGACCGTCGAACAGCAGGCCGGCAAGGGCACCAAGGCGATCATCGTCCAGTTCCTGATCCCGATCCTGCTCTTGGTCTGCCTGTTTTCCCTGTTCATGCGCTACGGCGGCGACAGCGCCGCCTCGGGGATCGCGGCCTTCTCTCAATTCACGGGCAAGGGCAGAAAGAAGGGCAAGGGCTCACTCGAACGCATCACCTTCGCCGACGTCGCCGGCGCCGGCGAGGCGGTCGCCGAGCTCAGAGAGATCCGCGACTACCTGGCCGACCCCTCCAAGTACCTGGCCGTCGGGGCGGCGGCGCCGAAGGGCGTGCTGCTCGTCGGTCCCCCCGGCACCGGCAAGACGCTGCTCGCGAAGGCCGTCGCGGGCGAGGCCGACGCCGCCTTCTTCTCGCTCTCGGGGAGTGACTTCGTCGAGTCGCTCGTCGGAGTCGGCGCCGCGCGCGTGCGCGACCTTTTCCGCAAGGCTCGCAAAGCGGCCCCGGCGATCATCTTCATCGACGAGCTCGACGCCGCCGGGCGAAAGCGCGGCGCGGGCATCGGCCAGGGCAACGACGAGCGCGAGCAGACGCTCAACCAGATCCTCGTCGAGATGGACGGCTTCGCCGGCGACGGCGGCCTCGTCGTGATGGGCGCGACCAACCGCCCCGACATCCTCGACCCGGCGCTCCTGCGCCCCGGGCGCTTCGATCGCCAGGTCACGATCGACACCCCCGATGTGCACGGGCGCATCGAGATCCTGCGCTTGCACGCGGGCAAGCGCCCGCTGGGCCCGGACGCGTCGCTCGAGGAGGTCGCGCGCCAGACGCCCGGGTTCTCCGGCGCGGAGCTCGCCAACGTGATCAACGAGGCCGCGCTTCTGTCCGTGCGCGATGAGCGCGCACAGATCGATCAGGCGGCGCTCGAGGAGGCGATCGACCGCGTCGTCGCCGGCCCCGCCAAACGCCACATCCTGACCGAGGAGGAGCGCTGGCTGATCGCGATCCACGAGTCCGCCCACGCGGTCGTCACCGACGCCCTCGGCCACACCGCCTCGACCCGCAAGCTCTCGATCGTCGCCCGCGGGCGCCAGCTGGGGACGGCCGCGCACATGCTCTCCGACCGCGACCAGCTGATCATGAGCCGCGACGACCTCCTGCGCCAGCTGATCGTCATCACCGCCGGGATCGCCGGCGAACGCATCGCCTTCGGTCAGTCCTCGACGTCCGTGAACGACGATCTGCACGCCGCCACCAACCTCGCCCGCAGGATGGTCACCTCGTTCGGCATGTCCGAGGCGCTCGGCCTCGTCACGATCGGCGAGCGAGGCGGGGAGGTCTTCCTCGGCGCCTCGCTTCAGGACCTCGGTTCTGTCGGCCCGGAGACGCTGAACGTGATCGACAACGAGGTCGAGCGCTTCGTCGGCGACGCCGAGGCCAGGGCCTCGGCGGTCCTCGACCGCAACTGGTCGGCCGTCGAGGAGACGGCGACCGCCCTGCTCGAGCAGGAGACGCTCTCCGGGGTCGCGCTCGACGCCGTGCTCTCGACCGTGCACGAGGTCACGCTCGATGAGCTCAGAGAGGTAAGGCGCGCGACGCCGCCGCGCTTTACGCAGAAGAAGGACTCGCTGTGAGTGCGCCGCCGCGGCGCCCCGGCGAGCACGACGCGTCCCCACAGCGCCGGCGTCCATCGCCGGCGCTCCTCATATCCCTGATCGCGCTCGTGTTCTCGACCACGGGTCTCGCCGACGCCGCCCGCAACGCCGTGGTTGCGGTGATTGCCGGGCACCCCGTGAGCGCCAAACCGCACGCCGGTGCGCTGCTCGTCCTCGGGCGCAACGGCAAGTTCCCGGCAGCGGCGATCCCGACCGTGAAGAACGCGACCCACGTCGACGGGAAAACGCCCGAACAGCTAGCGGGGACGTGCCCGCCGACGACGGTCGACCTCGGAAGCTGGTGCCTTGAAACGGCGGCGTATCCGGTAAGCAACGCCGACGCCGGCAAGAACAACTACATCTGGGCGGCGAAAAAGTGCGTCGAAGAAGGCGGCTGGCTGCCCACCGCGGCGCAGCTGCTCGGAGCGGCCAATCGCGTGAAGCTCGAGTCGACGATCCACGACTCGCGCCTCACCGCGACGATCCCGCTCGACCCCACGCGCGGGCTCAAAGACCAGCGCGAGATGTCCTCGACGCTCGTCACGACCGAAGCGGGCTCCGCAGCCGCCGGCTTCGAGGGCGTGAGCGAAGGCTCGACGGGCAACCCGCGGCAGGGCCAGGCGAACCCCGTTCCGCTGCCCGCGAACCCGCTGCCCGAATCGCTCCAGTACGTGACCGTGTACAGCAACGGAACCAAGGGAGGGTTCGCGGGCTCGGAGCCGGTCGTCGATCCCGAGAACTTCCGCTGCGCGTACAACAAGACACCCGGCGCGGTAAACAACGCCGCCTCCTGACTCACCATGCCTGCCAGCGCGACGGCACGCATGAGCTCAGGACGGCCCCGCCGGCACCTCGCGATCGTCGTCGCGGCGAGCGCGGCGATTCTCGGCTCGCTGGCGATCGGAGCGCCGGCGGCCGACGCCGTCATCCTCCCGGCGGTCACGCTCGACGGCCCCAGCGAGGACATCGTCGGCTTCGGAGGCGCCGCGATGGCCGCAGACGGGACCGGGGGAGTCGTCTACCTCAAGCGTGTTGCCGGAGTAGCCCACGTGTTCGTGCGGCGTTACGTGGGCGGCGAATGGCTGCCGCCGATTCGCGTCGACACGGAAGATCCGTTCGCCGCGAGCTGGCCGCGGATCGGAGCCGCAGAAGGCGGGAAGCTCGTCGTCGTCTGGGCGACGCCGTTCGCGACCGAAAACAACCGTCCGGTGGATGAGCTGCTCGGCGCCACGCTCGGTCCCGGAGCCTCCGCCTTCGGTCCCGCGGTCCTGATCGATCCCGATGTCCGTGACGGAACCGGGATGACGCCCGAGCTCGCCATGAGCTCGACCGGCCAGGCCGACCTCGTCTACCGGGTCGTCTTCAACAACCTCAACGCTCAGCAGGCGAGCATCCCGCTGCTGCGCCCCGGAGACGTCATCGAGGACGTACGTATGGCGCATTACGACGGCGAACAGTGGGCGCGCCTCGGCGCGATCAACCGCAACTCGGGCGTCTCCATGCGCCCACCAACCCAGGGAAACGCTCCCCGGATCGCGATCGGGCCGACAGGCAACGGCGTCGTCGTGTGGCAGGAGCCCGAAATCACAGGCGTAGCGCGGATCTGGGCGCGGCGCCTGTTCGGCAGCACGCTCGATTACGTGCTGCCGGTGAGCGCGACGACATACAACGGCGTGCCGATCGGCGACGACGCAGACGCCCCGAGCGTGGCGATCTCGCGGCTCGGGCAAGCCGAGGTCGCGTACCGCCAGGCTGCGTCGCTCGGCTCGCCGCTGCCGGGCCCGCGAATCTTTCTGAACACGCTCCCCGACGGCGAATCCGCCAACGGCGCGCAATTCCTCGGCGCCAAGATCGTCGACCAAGCCGTCAGCGGCGGCAAGGCCGCGACCGTCGGGCCACCGAGCGTTGATCTCGACGAAAAGCAGGACCTGCGCCTTCTCTACGACGCGAACGGCACACCCCGCGTCGTCGAGGGCACCGACCTCGGCCTCTCCCGTGCGCTCTCGCTCGGTCCTTCGTTCGCGGCCGGAGAAGCGCTCTCCGCCAGCGTCATGAACCCCGTTGGCGGCGGCGTCTCCGCGTGGCCGAGTGCCGATGCCCACGGCGCACCCGGACTGGCCATACGCGAGGACTTCCCGAACGGCGCGGTTCAGACCGGGCTCGTGCGCGGTGGGGAGGGCGGCCCCGTGGGCGAACTCGCCGTCGGTCGCTCGGGCTTGGGCGATGGACTCGTCGCGTTCGAGCAGGGGCCGGTGGGCAACGCGGCGATCGTCGCCGCCCGCGTCACGGCCCCGCCCGAGCAGTTCGTCGTCGAAGCCCCCAAAGGGTGGGTGCGTCCGTCGGGCGCCCACGTCTCGTGGCTCCCCGCGGCGAGCGCCGACGGTCCTCTCACGTACGCCGTAGTGCTCGACGGGCGCCTCCTCGCGACGCCCGCGGGTGCTCTGAGCATGCACCTGAGCACACGCGGCCTCGGCAGTGGGCGCCACCTCGTGCAGGTGCTCGCAACGGACCTCGACGGGGAGGCCACGCTCAGCGCCGCCGCGACGTTGACCGTCGATGGGCAGCCGCCGTCGGTCAAGCTGACGCGCACCCGGAGCGGGCGAACTATCCAGATACGGATCAGCGACGGCGGCTCGGGCTTGGTGCACTCCTCCGTGCGAGTCAGCTTCGGCGATGGCCGCTTTGCGCGGCGTCGGGCGCGCATCACGCACCGGTACACACGCGGCGGAACCTACGAGATCACGGTGCGCGCGCGGGACCGGCTCGGCAACCAGGCCCTCGTGCGCGAACTGGTGAACGTGCGATGACGCGCACGGCACGCGTGTGGCCCCCACGCCTGCTCGTCGCGGCTGCAGCGATGCTCGCGCCGTTCGTCCTGTGCGAGCCCGCGCTCGCCGACGTCTTCGGCCCGATCGCGCTCGCGTCCGCCGACCCGCACCAGCAGGCCGACTATGCAGCCGATCCCGCGATCTCCGAAGACGGCCGCTACGTCGCCTTCGACGGCTCCTTTGCCGGTCGTCCCGGCGTCTTCCGGCGTGACCTCGCGACAGGCCAGGTGCAGCTCGTGGCCGAAGGCGACGCGATGCTCCCCTCGATCAGCGAAGACGGGCGGTATGTCAGCTTCACGACCACCGCGCGACTCGACGAGCGCAACGACACCAACAGCGCGCCGGACGTCTATGTGCGGGACATGGACAAGCCCTCCGCGAATCCCTGTCCTGAAGACTGGGAAGAATCGGAACAGACACGCGCGGAATGCTCGTTCACGCTCGCCTCGGCCGCGGACGGCTCTCGAACCGGGCTCGCCTACGCATACGGGTCGAACCCGAGCTTCGAACAGACTCACTACGGCTCAGTCGCAAGCGGGCGCTCTGCGCTCAGCCGAGACGGGCGCCACGTCGCGTTCGTGACGACCGCGCTGTCGAACCTCGCAAATCCCGGCCGGCCCGCGCCGCCGCGACCGCTCGAAGCACCCGAAACCCCCGCGCTCCAGGTCGCGGTGCGAGATCTCGCGACTGACAGCACCGAGCTCGTCAGCGTCCTCTACGAACACGGCCGCGTCGTCGAGTCCGCGTCCGGACAGACGCAGCCGGTGCCAGCGACCGTGTTCGAAGGTCACACCTACGGCGCGGTCTATCCCGGTCAGGGGCTCGTGCCGCTGTTCCCGAGCCCCGAAGAGGGCGCATCGATAAGCGCGGACGGGTCAACCGTCGCATGGCTTGGACAACAGATCGAACGCCAGGCGCCCACGCTGCCTGCCGAACCCTCGATGAATCCGTCGCAAGCCGAGCCACTCTGGCGCCGCATCGCCGACGCGCCGCTCGCGCCGACGCGTCGCGTCACCGGCGGTGGGGATCCCGCGAGCGAAGCGTGCGCCGCCGGCGGAAAACTGGGGCCAGTCGAACCGCCGACCCTGACCGATCCCTGCCAGGGCCCCTTCAACACGAGCCCGAATCGCCCGGAAGGAAGCGAAGGAGAGAACCGTGGCATGTGGACGCTCGGCGTCGGCGCCGCCGACTACCTGCCCAGGCTCAGCGCGGACGGCCGGACGGTCGCCTTCGTCTCCAACGCCCCCGTCGTCGGGAGTGGGGAATTCGGTGGAACCGGCGAATTCACGGACGACCTCTTCGTTGTTGACATGAATGAACCGGAACGCGTGACGCGCGTGCAGGCGTTCCGGCGACTCACCGAGGTTGCCGGCGGCAACTCCGCCGAACCCGAACGCACTGCGCGAGTGGTCGACCTCGGAGTCTCGCCCGACGGCAGCGAGATCGCATTCTCGACGCAGCGAACCGTGTTCCCGCTCGGCTCGCCGACGTATGTGAGCGAAACGGCGCCGAATGCGGCGGCGCAGGAGCTGTACGACGTGGACCTCGCAAACGACACGCTCACGCGTGTGACGGCGGGCTACGAAGGCGCCCCGAGCGCGCCGCGCAGCGCTCTGACCTCCTCGCCGTCGTTCTCGGGCGACGGCAACACGCTCGCGTTCGCCTCGACCGCCGACAACCTCGTCTATGGCGACGGCAACGGCGCGAGCGACGCGTTCGTCGTCGCGCGCAGGCTCTTCGGGTCCGAATCCGTGCAGCAGTACATCTCCGAAGCGCCGGAGAACCCGCTGATAGTGCCCGAATGGCGACTCGACGTGACGGCATCGTCGCGCCCGGACGGCAGCGTGCGGCTGGAAGCACAGGTGCCGGGCGCGGGGTCGCTGCACGCCGCCGCGCAGGCCGCTGTTCGGGTTCGGCGTTGTGCCGCACGGGCGCACCGCTCGTGCCGCCGCGCGCGCCGCGCGGCTGTGACACGGACGGTGGGCGTCGCGACCGTTGGACCGCAGACCGCCGAGCTCGTGCCGCTCACGCTGAAGCTGGCGTCGGGCTACTCCACGCTCGCCGCGCGTAATGGCGGCCTGTCTGCATCCGTGAGCCTCACCTTCAGCGCTCCCGGGCACGTCACCCTGCACGATCGCATAGCGGTTACGTTCCGCCGCCGTACGCACCGCTCGCGTGTGCACGCGCGCGGCAAGCGCGCTTCTTCGACCGCCGGACGGAGCCAGCGATGAGGGCCGCTCGCGCTGTCGCGCTCGCCGCAGCGGTCCTCGGTGCGCTCGCGCTCGAGCCCGGGCCGCTCGCTGAGAGCGCGGCCGCCGAAGAACCCACCTGGCGGCTGGAACAGCCGCTGCCGCCGAGGCTGCCGACGGGGCAGGAATCGAAGGTCCCGATCGGGCTGGGCAGGATCGGCGACATCGAGTTCTGGGCGCCGAACCGCGGGCTTCTCATCACCGCCGGCAACCCGCCGTCGATCCCGCCCGGCGTGTGGGCGTACGACGGCCAGGGGTGGCACCAGCTCGCGACCGTCTGCGGGGCGACCGACGGCCGCATAGCGTGGGCCGGCGCGGACGAATTCTGGACGGTGTCGGATGGGCGACCCGGACAGGCGATCAGCGAAACCCCGCCGCCGCTCGCCGATAACACGCTCTGCCGCTTCGACAAAGCGGCTTCTGAACGGGGAGAAGTCGCCAACTCGTATGCCTCGCTGGCCTTCCGTCCCGACTCCTACCAGGCGATGCACGCGGCGGGATGCATGTCGCCAAGCGACTGCTGGTTCGCAGGCGACCCGCTACCCGAAGGCCAGATAGGAGCGTTCCAGCTCCATTGGGACGGCAGCTCGCTGACCGAGGTGCCCAACCCGCAGGGCCACGGCGTGCGCGACATGCGCCTGTTCGGGGAACGGCTGTACGAGAGCGTCCGCCTGCTCCCGGAAGATCGCGTGAGCGAATCGGAACCGCCCTTCGAACCGTCGGTCCTGCACCTGATCAGGCCGGCAGGATCCGGCGAAGCACCGTTCCTGTCGCTGAAACCCGGCGTGCCGCGGTACGCGTCAGAAGAGTTCCCCACTGCGCTGGATTTCCTGCACCTGGGGGCCGACGAAGAATCGCTGTGGGGAGCCGCCGATCCAGTCGAACATCCGCCCGCGGGGTCGAAGGCCGGCGAGGTCACGATCGTCGCCGATCAAAGCGGGGTCTGGAGCCAGCTGTTTGGTCCCGGCAGCGACCCCGCGGGCGGCAACCCGTTCACCAAATTCATTCCCCGCGGCGAAGGTCCGCCGACCCAGGAAGAAGTCGAACAGGAACGCCGCAACGAAACCGTCGATTCGATCGCGCTCGAACCGCGCGCCGAAGCGGCGTGGGTCGCGCTGACCTCGCGCGACAACAGCGCTCTCGCAAGCACCGCTCCCGCGATGGTCGCGCGGGTTCACGTCGACCAGACGGTGACCGATCGTCAGACGCTGCCGACCGCGCAGGAAACCGCCGAAGGCGTCGGTCCCAAGGGAGTCGCCGACAAGATCACCTGCCCCGCGCCAAACGACTGCTGGCTCGCAACGACCGAGGGCTGGCTATTCCACCTCGCCGATGAAAGCAACCGTCAGCTGCCAGCGAACGGCGACCCGGCCTTTTCGACGCCGATCACCTTCCGGCCTGCCGACGCCGGAGTCCCGTCGATCTTGCCCGACGCGCCGCCGGTTGACGACTCGGGTCTGCTCGGCGAACCGCCGCCGACTCCCGTTCTGCCCGAAGCCTCGCCCGAAGTAGGACCCCGCGCCACCGTCGCGCTCGTCTCGCGCGTGCGCGTTCGGATCCTCCGGGGCCTGCGGCTCGAGCTGAGCTTCCACCTCGCGGCGCGGGCGCGCGTTCGCCTCGTCGCCAAGCGGCGGCGGACGGTTGTCGCGTCGACCCGGGAACGGACGCTCGGAGTCGGCAACCACTCGTTGACGCTCCGTCTCAACAGGCGGCGGTGGCCGACGAGCCTGGATCTGAAGACCCACGCGTTGGGGAAGCTGCCCAGCAAGCCCGTCTCGCTCAACGGTGCCGGCAACACGAGCGTTGAAACCTCGGCGCGCGTGCTTCCGCGGCTCCCGCGTGCTCTGACGTGGCGGTCTCTGCCTTGAGGCGCCACCTCGCGGCCGCTCGCGGATCGTGCACCCGGCTACTGGGTCGCCGCGGCGTGCTCGCGGCGGTCCTGCTGGGCGCGCTCGTATCCGGCGCTCACTGGCTCGGCTCGCTCGGCACGCCGCGCGCGGCCGGCGCCGACGAAGCGCCGGTGAGCGTCCAGACCGACGATGCGGTGCCCGCGAGAGGACCGGTGATGATCGGCTCCTCTGCTGCCGAGGCGCCAGGGGAGACGTGGGGCATCGGCGAAGTCGGACCCTTCAACAGCGGCTCGTTCGCCATCGTCCGGTACGCCGAAGGAGACGGCTGGTCGATCTCTCCGTGGGTGGACGCGGCCGGGCAGCCGCCGTCGGAAGAGATCCTCAAACCGGTCGCGAGCCCGCTCACGGGTGCCGTCACATCAACCGGCGCGGCGGCATTGCTCGCGACCGTGACGGGTGAATCCGGCGGTACCCCTCGCGAGGTGGTGCTCGTGCGGGACCCCGGCGGCGACTTTCGCGAAGTGCCACCGGTGCACGAAGAAGGAGAAGGCGCGCTGATCGGACCCGGAGAATCCCTCTTCAGTCGCACTCGCGCGCCGCTGGTGGCCGCGCTCGACGAAGGCGAAGGACGCGGCGGGGCGCTCGTCGTACCGGTCAACAGCCACGAATCGGGGGTCGACGAGGACGGCGTCCTTCACTGGGACGGCCGCAAGTGGACGCGCGAGCAGATCGAAGTCCCTCCCACCAGCAGGGAACATCATGGCTTCCGCGTGCTCGCGATCGGCGCGTCCTCGCCCACCGACGCATGGCTGCTGGGCCAGCTCTCGCCGCAGGTGAGCCCCGGTGGCGTCGAGCTGTTCCGCCGTCACGTCCCCGGTTCTGGCGCGCCCGTGTGGTGGCCCGTTACGCGCCCCGGCGGCTTCGCCGGCGAACCGCTCGCCACGCCGGTCAGCGGCGGGTCCGAAGCCCCGTTCACCGTCGAAGGCACCGGCGAGCCACCGACGTCGCAGGGCCAGTCGCTCACCGTGACCGGCGAAGGCGTATGGCTCGACGGCCAGACCTCCGGCACGGCGCTGACGATGTTCCTGGGGCCCGAAGGCGAAGAAGCCGCACAACAGCGCTACACCGGCCGCGTACGCGCCAGCTGGTGCGAAACGGGCTGCACGTACCCGCTTCCCGAAGGGCTGCCCGCGGGTCCTTCGCGGAGCTTCGCGTGGGCAGACCCGGCGAACCCCTACGGCTTCGGGCAGCGCGTTATCACGGGCTTCGACGAAGGCGTGAGCCTGCGCCTCGAAGGCGCGTCGTTCGCGCGGGTGCTCGCCCTCGGCGCGGGCGCACAAAGCTTCGAAGATGTCGGCGGGACTCACGGCGCGGCGTTCTCGAGCCCGACCGAGGGATGGCTCGGCAACGAAAGAATGCCCGTACACATCACCGAGCACCCCGCGCCGAACCGGCTCGCGCCGTACCCCGTGCCCTTCCATCACGCATTGCTCGCCGTCGCCGCGCAACCGGGCGCACCGGTCGGCGCGCTCTCGAGCCAAGCGCTCGCGGTCGGCGAGAAGGGCGAGGTTGCGCGTTACACGCCCGGCGAGGGCTGGCAACCCGAAACGCTCTTCCGCGCCGGCGGCGCCATTGCACGGCCGACCCTGCGCGCCGCGGCGTGGCCCGCGCCGGGTCGCGCGTACGCGGTCGGTCAGCTCGACGAAGCCGGTGACGCCGAGATGTGGCTGTGGCGGGGCGAGACGGGGCTTTGGGAACCGGACCCCGCGATGCCACGCAACTTCCGCGGCAACCTGCTCGGCGTCGCCTTCGACCCCAACAACCCGGCGCGGGGCTACGCGGTTGGTCAGGGGGGTGTGCTGCTGCGCTATGGCAAGAGCTGGGTTCAGGAAAGCCTACCCGCGGAAATCCTGCCCGCGGAAACCCCCGGGCGACGCTCGCCATCGACGCTCGTGAACTTCACCTCGATCGCGTTCGCGGGCTCCGAAGCACTCGTGGCATTCAGGGTCGCGCATCCTGAAGAAGCCGGGCACGGGGCGTTCTACACCGGCGGCCTGCTCGTCAACGGCGGCTCCGGCTGGCACGTGGACGCGAGCGCGGGCGCGGCGCTGGCCGGCGGCATACCGTGGGCGGTCGCGGCGCTCCCGGATGGCGGCGCGGCGCTTTCCGGCATCAGCGCGCACGAGGAACCGCTCGTTCTCGAGCGCGACGGCCCGCACGCCACCTGGCAGCCCACGCCGGTGCCGTACGCGGGTGGCGAACCACCGGGCTCGTTGGCGCTGTTCCGAGAAGGGGGGGCCCTACGCGTCGTCGGGTCGGGGGGCATACCGAATACGGCCGCGATCGACTTCCCCGCAGAACACGAACCGCCCGTCGGCTTTCCGGCGCAGCTGATCAAGCCATATCCGCCCGCGACGGGCTACGTCCGCCGCCAGACTCCGACAGGCTGGAGCGACGAGGAGCACGACCGCGACGAAGTCGGGTCGCCGATTCACGAATTCAAGCGCTACGACGAGCCGTACAAGCCCGACCCCACCGGCGCCGTCCTGCTCGACGAAACCGGCACTCACGGCTGGGCACTCGGCGGCGAGCTCGAAGCCCGCGAAGGGCTCGACACGGCCGACGTCGCCCGCTACCCCGCCGACGGAGTCGCGCCGCCGGGCTCGGCGCCGGCTCCCGTTCCCGTCGAGCCCGGTGTCGCGACATTCGCGATCGCGGGGGGTGCGCAGTGCGCCGCTGCGTGCGCAGATCGCGCGAACGCGCGCCTCGGTCCCGACGTGTGGCTTGCGTCGGCCCTCCAGGAGGCCTCGCAGATCGGCGGCGTGAGGGCGTTCTTCTACACGGGCGCGCGCGTGAGCGCGGGTGAAGGACGCATTCACGCAGCACCCGTGCCTCACGCGCGCGAGCTGCAGCGTTACGCCGGGCTGCTCTCGGCTGGCTCGCTCGCCAGCTACGCCGCGCCGTCTGCGACCGACCTCGCGGGCGGTGAAGGCGAGTGCGTCTTCAAGCAATTCTTCGCCGGGTTCCACGCGCCCTTCGGAATGGGAGAAGCGGCGGCCGGCCTCACCCCGGCGGGCGGCTCGAGCGAGAGCTGCTCGACCGGGCAGTCGGGCTATTACGCTCTCGACTCGAGCGGGTCGAGTGACGAAGTGCGCGTCATCGTGCTCGACGAGACGGTCGCCGTCGGCAGCGAACAGCTCGCGTGGCTCGCGGCCGAACTCGCGCAGGCGCGCGCGCGGCACGAGCCCGCGATCGTCATCGGCAACGGCGCCCCCGGGGGCGCCGTCGCGCAGGCGCTGATCGCCGGCAGCGCATCGGCGTACTTCTATGACGCGCCCGAAGAGAACGTGACCGGGCGCGTCGGGTCGAGCACGATCCCGAGCTTCGGCTCGGGCACTCTCGGCTACGTCAGCTCGGTGAACGCCGAACGACAGAACTTCATCGGCCACAGCGGGCTGCTGCTGGCACAGGTCGGCGCGTTCAACCCGGCAATCGGCCGCGCAGCCGTCACCGCGCGCCTCATCCCGGCGATCGGTGAGCTGGCGCTCGAAGCCAAGGAAGGGATCCTCCTGCATCGCAGTCAGGCGGCGCTGTTCGCTGCGCTTGCGCGCCGGCCACGCGCCGGCTGCCTCGCAGACGGCGAAGAAACGGCGTGCACGACGAGCCAGTACGTGCCGATACCCGCCGAATGCGTAGGCAGCGCCTGCGCGAGCGGGATCTTCCCCGAATACAGGTTCTCCTCCTCGCGCACGGATATAGGCAACTTCGTCGAGCCCAACCTCGCGAGCGGCGACCCGCACGCGGTGCTGCTGGGCGCGGAAGAAAAGCCGATCCCGGACCCGAGCTCCGGCCTCTTCTGCGCATACAACGCGGGCACGACGATCGTCACGATCAGCGCCGGAGGCCTGTCGGCGTCGCTCCCGGTCACGGTGCAGGCGGGCAGCGTACGGCGGCCGTGCGGGACCACGAAACTCAATGAACTCCCGTCCAAACAGAGTGTCACAGCGCCCCCGCCACCGAACAATCCACCGCCCCCCGGAGGACAGGCCCCGGCTCCGATCGTTCCCGTCCCGCCGCCGCCGGCGCCGACGGCGTCACCCGCTCCGCCGCCCGTCATCCACCCGGCGGCTCTGCTGCCGTTCACAGTTCCGGGGTCAGCGACGAGCTCCCTGATTCCGTTCGTCCCGCCGCCGCCCCCCACACCCGCGCGACCGACCCCGCCAACGGGGATGTCGCAGGTGGTCCAACACGAAGAAGAAGAGGAGGAGGCCACTGAGTCAGTCAGCAACCAGGCGGTCGCTTATCGCGCGGCGGAAGACGAGCCTTCGCCGCTGTTTGTACTCGGAATCGTGATCCTGGCCGCGTTCGCCGGCGCTTCGGCGCGCAAGCGCATGCGCCGCGGACGCCGTGCGCCGCGTGTCGCACCCGCAACGATTGTGTCGAGTCAGGCCCAACGCAGGGCCGGCGAGCGCCGCTGAGCAAGAGAGCCCGCTTCACCACTCCTTCACCTTCGCTTTACAGGTTTTGCGCTTCACCTCCGGTTCACCGGTTGACAACACGATCGTGCTCGAGGGTTGTCAGGGTGACGGGTGTAGGGGGTCTGTTACGTGCGGGCGGATCGGGGTGGCTTCACAGCCGAGATCGTGCCCGCGCAGTCGCGGGCCCCGGGTACGGACTTGAGATCGGAGCCGAGCTTTGCACGCCCACCGATTCACCCGCAGCGCGCTGCTCGGGAGTTCTGTGCTCGTTCTCGTTCTGTTGCCCGCAGCCGTCGCGCGCGCCGATTCCTATGGGGAAATCCAGCCGCGCATCGGCAGTAAAGAACCAGGTACGGCCAACGGGCAGTTCAGCTCCGAACGCACACGGCTGCTCGGCGTCGACCCGACCGACAACAGCGTCTACGTCCTAGATGAACCGGAACGCTACTCGCAGGAAAAAAGGGAAGTAATCGATCCCGAAACAAAAACGTGCGTCATCAATGAAGTGACCGGGAAATGCGAGCTGGAAGGGTTCGGACCGGTGACGCGGCACTTCCGCATCCAGAAGTTCACCGCGGGGAAAAGCGGATACGCATTCAGCGCGTCGGTCTCCTTCGACCAGGTCTCGCCCGAATCGGAGTTCTATGAGAACGGGTTCCTGCAGGCGGGCGTGGAGGGAATAGCGATCGACCCGGAACTCCACAGGCTCTACGTGCTCACCGCCGACAACCGCGAGGCAGGGCTGACCGTCGACGACAAATACGGAACGAGCGGCCAGGGTATCGTCGCCGCCTCAACGCTGTACGCCTTCTCGACGAAAGAAGAAGCCGGCAAGCTCGTGCCGGCAGCCGGAACCAAAGAAGGTGTGCTGACGGGTCCCGGTGGCGGCGGGTTCGAAGCCCAGTCGTCGACCCCCGGCAAGGCCCTGCTGCAGCCGGCGGGCATTACCGTAGATGCCAAAACGCACGACATTATCGTCCTCGGCCACATCGACGAAAAAGGCGAAGCGACCGACAACATCACCAACTCCGGTGACCATTACGTGCTGCAGCGAATCTCTTCGAACGGAGAACTCGGTCCGAGGTACGTCGACAAAACCGGCTTTTTCAAGAGCGAGGCCCCGGAAACGCTGCCCGACTCTCCAGCTGTCGCTGCGATCACGGCCGGCAACGAGCGCGTGTACGTCAACTTCGACGGCCTCGTCGAAGTGCCGTACGAATTCACCTCCGAAGCGAGCCCTCACCGGGTTTCGACGCGCCTCGTCGCTCCGCTCGGCAACGGGATCGCGAGCGGTCCCAAAGCCGGGTTCCAGAAAGAAACCGAAGCCATCTCCGGCGGCGCCCTGGTGGCTGCAGTGAATGGAACTCTCTATGCGATGGGCGACATCAAGACCGAAGAACTCGGCGTAGGCACCGACCATCGTGTCGGCGTGCTCGCGTTCTCCGGGAACGACGGCTCGGAGCTCGGCTGGAGCGGCGGACAGACGCCGCTACTCGAAGGGGCCAAAGATAAATGCGCGACGCAGCCCGAACTCGCCCAATTTCCGGAACTGCCGCTGAGGATTGCGGCGGGCTCGGAAGAAAAGGTGTTCGTGCTCAACACTGAATTCCTCAAACGCTGGGAAGGAGAAGAGGCCCAGACGCTGGAAGAAGAAGAAGAACGCGCGATCGAAGGCGAAAAAACCAAAGGCCCCTTCTTCCCGGCTGTGATCGAGCTCGGCCCCGGCGGTTCCGGGTGCCCGCACGCCGGCGGCGAAGAACTCGCAGCCGAAGCGAACGGCAAACCGCTGACAGAAGCGCAGTCGATTCCAGCGGGCTCGTCCGTGAAGCTGTCCGCATTCCTCAAGCAGGGCGACGCGCTGAGCGTCGAATGGGAATTCGGCAGCGGCGGGGAAAAGCAGACGGTGTCCGGCGACGAGCTTCAGATGGTGAGCGTGACGCACAAATTCGGACACGAAGGGCTCTTCGCGATCAGGGCGACGATCCGCACCGACAACCTCGCGACCCCGAGCGTCACGCTGGAATGGCCCGAAAAGATCAAAGTCACCGGCTCGCCCCCTCCGGAACGGCCGATCGTGGAAGGGCCAGCCAGCGCTCTCGTAGGGCAGGTCGTGACCTTCAGCGATCCCCAATCGGGCGGGATCGCGAAATACAAATGGAACTTCGGGGACGGCGTCAAAGAAGAAACGGTCGTACCGCACGCAAGCCACGCCTACGCGCACTCCTGCGGATGCAAGGTGGAACTGGTCGTCGCGAACGCCGAAGGCAAGGAAAGCGAACCGGGATCAAAGCTCGTCACGGTTACGGAACCGGAAGTCCACAAAGAAGAATCGAAACCGGAAGAACACAAAGAAGAACCGAAACCGGAAGAACACAAAGGCTCCGGCGGGACGCTCGCGTACGCGGTAAGCGTTGCAAGCACGACGTTGACCGTCAGTCCCAGCGGAAGCTTCGCCATCAAGATCGACTGCGCCGGAACAAGCGCGTGCTCGGGCACGATCACGCTGAAGACGCTCACGGCGGTCGTCACCTCGCACAAGCACAAGGCGATCCTGACGCTCGGGAGCGGCTCGTTCAGCCTCACGGCGGGGCAGGTCAAGTCGGTTACCCTGCACCTCTCGGTCAAGGCGCGCGCCCTCCTCGCTCACGCGCACGTCCTGCGCGCGCGCGTGACGATCGCCGGGCACGACTCCGAAGGCAAGCCTCATACGACGGTGCTGACGGTCACGCTCAAGCCCGCGCGGCGCCATCACTGACGTACAGCGCCGGTGGGTAGGTCGACAGAGCTCGCTCGGTCGCGACCGCGCACGCGCGCGCACGGCTGTTCGGCGGCGCGTGCGCCGACAGTTGTGAACGGCGCGTGAGCTGCGCGTGAAAGTCACGTAACGCCGATGGCCTCGGAGGCGTAGAAACGCTGCCTGCAGCGGTGAAAAATCGGTGACCAGCGCACAAGAAACAGGATGTTCACCCATACCGTCCGGATACCTACGAGGGTATGCACGCGGGCCTTCCCGCGTAGGGGAAAACTCCCAACAAATCACGGAGGTAACGAGATGCATGTGTATACCGCCCGCCGCCTCGCGGGCGCGTGCGTCCTCTCGGCGGCGTTGGCCGGCACCCTGGCTCTACCGGGCATGGCGAGCGCCGAACCGGGCGGCGAACAATGCTCGGGTGCGAACATCGAAGGCAAAGGGTCCTCGCTGCAGAAGCTGGCTCAGACGACCGTCTGGAATCCCGACTTCAACACCTCAGGCAACGCGCTCGCGTGCAACGGCACGCAGGGCTCGACGGGCAAACCGACGGTGAAATACACCTCAACGGGCAGCGGCGCCGCGCTGCGCTCGTGGGGCGTCGAACCGAAAGAAGCCAAAGAAATCAACTTTGGACCGAAAAACGCCTACACCGCGACGGATCTTCCGCCGAACGCGAAACAGAAAGAAGAACTCGAATCGCACAGCACTGCGACCAAAGGCAAGCTGCTACAGACGATTCCTGTCGCCCAGGCGGCGATCACGATCGCGATCCACCTGCCCAAAGGCTGCAAGGTCGAAGGCGGACCCATCCCCGGACGCTTGGGTCTGCTCGAGAAATCGCTTGAGAAATTCCTCGCGGGCGAAATCACGACGTGGAGCAAACTACTGAACAAAGCGAAACTCGTGAAAAGCGGTACCGAACCGTGCGAATCGACGGCCCCCATTCAGCGCGTCGTGCGCAAAGACGGGTCGGGAACGACGGCGACGCTCATGAAGTACCTGGACCTGCTGTTCAAAAAAGAATTCGAACCGGGCGTGACGTGGAAAACGCTCGCCGAAGCCGCGACGAACACGAAGTGGCCTAAAGAAACGGAACACCCGGTCCTCCGCGGCGAAGGCAACGGAGGCGTGGCGGCTGAAGTCGCGGCGCATCCGAGCACGATCGGCTACGTCAACCTTGCCGACGCGCGTGCCAACGGGACCTTCACACCCCCGACGGGCGGCGCGGGAACGGCGACGTTCTGGGCGTCGGTGGAAAACAACAAAATCACCGTCGAAGGCAAAAAAGTCGCGACGTACTCAGACCCGTCCGACAACGGTGATGTTGCCGCGAAAAGCAAATCGAACTGCGCGGAAACGCTGTACACGAACGGCAAAAAGAAATTCCCGCCAGAATCGACCACGGAACCGTGGAACGAAGTGACGTCGTCGATCAAAGAGAAGAACTACGTCATCTGCGGTCTGACGTATGACCTCGGACTCGAACACATGGGCACGTTCACGAAAGAATTGCCCGAAACGGCCGAACCGGTCAGCGAAGCCGAGGTTCGCTCGACGTTCGACTACCACAGCTTCGTCCTCGCGGAAGGAGTTGGAGGCGGCCAAACGCTAATCGAAAACGAAACCGACTACATCGGCGACCCGACCGCGAAAGAAGCGAAAGAAAACGTTCTGCTGATCGCCCGCGCGGGCGTGAAACGGATTGGCTTCTAGAGCGGAGCTGGTTTCGGCTCGACCATAGGACGAGAAGCCGCGAAAGGGGTCCGAGCCGCTCCGGGATGGAGCGGCTCGGATCGTTTCTGGGGGGCCGCGGACGGTGTGCGAGGCGAGGGCCGTGCGCGGCCGGCGATGACGCAGGAGGCCGGAGCGCTGTACTGACACAGCGCTCCGGCCTCATCCTTTCGCCGGCGCGGGTCCCCGCCGCTGCGCGGGCCCTTCCACGCCGCTGGCCCCGACGCCGCCAAACGGCCTTTGTAACGGAGCGCTGAGCCTTCCGCATTACCGAGATCGTCACCACGGGATAACGCGATCGCGACAACTGCCCGGAGCCCGGCGAGGAGGATGCCGATTCAGGTTGGTCCGCGAGATGGGTGGGGTGGCCCGGCCAGCCGCGACAGGCGGAGACCGCGAGATCGAAGGAGGCGCGCGAGGAATGGGCGGGCGAGCTCGCTTTGGGGACGGGTCCGGACGACTCAGGCGCCGGAGCGCGGGGCACTCCCGCGCTCGGTGCGGTCGGGAGCGGATCCACTCGCTGGGCCGCCTGCTCGCGCCAACCGGTGACGCCGACGGGCGCTGCGGACCCAAGCGTGCCACCGCCCACGCACGCTCGCGGCCAGGGAGCCGGCGCCGGGACGGCGAGGTGCCATGCCTCGTGCGCTTCCCGCGCTGCAGGGGGGCGAACGGATGCCGCAGCGCGAGCTAGCGGCGCAAATGCGCCTGGACGGCCTACGCCGGCGCGGATTTGTGGCCAGTTTCGCCCATCTTTTGGGCGCGATCGGCGCCAAAGCTGCGCAACCGATTCGAGATTGTTATGACGCCCTTGACATGGGATCCGGTTTCGGTGCATGATGCGGGCCTTGAGCATCAGTCACGCGGGCTCGACGAGGGTTCGGGACCGCTTGGGCCATCCTCCGGGGAAAAGCGATGGCGAGCAAGGAGGCGGGGAGCGGCAATGAGCGTTGAAGCTGCGAGGGGGCGCGATAGCGGTGCCCAATGGGGAGCGACCCTTGGCGGTCGTGGAGTCGGATCCGAGGCGGTCGTCGAGCGCGTACCGCCTGCTGCGCTGCGGCGGCGACGCACGCTTCCGCGCGAGCTCTCCGAAGCTCGTGGCCCGGCGGCGGTCATGCGCCGCGACACGCTCTTCCGCCGCTCACTGCTCGTCGCCGATGTGATCGCGATCCTTATGGCGCTGACGTTGACCGTCGCGGTCTCCGCGCGGCGCGTGCCGCTGCACCTGACGTGGGAGAGCATGGCCGGTATCCCGCTGCTGCTGATCGGCGCGAAGCTCATGGGTCTGTACGACCGTGACGAGACGCTGCTGCGCAAGACGACGCTCGACGAGGCGCCGCGGCTTCTGCAGCTCGCGACGCTTTCAACGCTCGTCGCGTGGCTCGCCGGACGGCTCGTCGTCGCCGGCGCGTTGGATCGCAGGGAGGCGCTCTTCTTGTGGCTGTCGCTTGCCGCCCTGCTCGTGCTCTGCCGTGCGGCGGCGCGCGCATTCGCGCTTCGCATCGCCCCGCCCGAGCGCTGCCTGTTCATCGGCGATGAACGCTCCGCCGAGATGATTCACGACAAGCTCTCAAGCCACGGTGGCGTGAACGCTCGTGTCGTCGCGCACCTCGACCTCGACAAGGTCGCCCCGTGGTCGACCGACACCGTCTCCTCGCCGAGGCTCTCGGAGATCCGCGACCTCGCACAGACGCTCGACGTGCATCGCGCGATCATCGCTCCGGGCTGGGAAGCGAGCGCCGACTCCGAGCAGACGCTCAACCTGGTGCACACGCTCAAGGCCGTCGGCGTCCGCGTCAGCCTGCTCCCGCGCATGCTCGAGGTGGTCGGGTCCTCGGTCGAGTTCGACGACCTGCACGGCGTCACCCTGATGGGCGTTAGGCGCTTCGACCTCACTCGCTCGTCGGCCGCGATCAAGCGTGCGTTCGACCTCGTCGCCGCCTCCTTCGGGCTGCTCGCGATCGCTCCGTTGATGATCGCGATCGCGATTGCGATCAAGCTCGACAGCCGCGGGCCCGTCTTCTTCCGCCAGCTGCGCGTCGGCAGGCACGGTCGGCGCTTCTACATGCTCAAGTTCCGCACGATGGTCCCCAACGCCGAGGATCTGAAGGATGGGCTCCGCGACCGCAACGAGGCCAAGGAGGGCCTGTTCAAGATCGCGCAGGATCCCCGCGTGACGCGCGTCGGGCGCTGGCTTCGCAGGACGGCGCTCGATGAGCTGCCCCAGCTGTTCAACATTCTCACGGGCGAGATGAGCCTCGTCGGCCCGCGCCCGCTGGTCGTCGACGAGGACGAGTGCATCGCGGGGTGGCATCGGCGACGGCTCGAAATCACTCCCGGGATCACCGGGCCGTGGCAGATCCTCGGGCCCGCGCGCGTTCCGCTCAAGGAGATGGTCGCGCTCGACTACCTGTACGCGGCGAACTGGTCGCTGTGGGTCGACGTCAAGATCCTCCTGCGTACGATCCCGCACGTTCTCGGCCGTCGCGGCCTCTAGCGCCTGCAGCGCAGCGCGTCGCGATTGGCCCGCTTATCGCCGCGCGTAAGGCGCTTGTCGCGCGCGCGTCAGCGAAGGGAGTGGATGCTCGCCAGTCCGCGGGCCCGCGAAGCGGCGTTCCGTGCAGGGCGCGGGTGCAGGCGCCTGCGAGCGCGCGTGCTCGCAGCCACGTGCTCGAGCACGATCACCTCGGCGTACTGTCCGCGCCGAGGCCCGCGTGGTACCCCGTCGGCGTCCGCCAGCGCGGCGGCGCGGCAGAGGCAGACTACGAATGTCGCGATTGCTAGCCACACGACCGCGATGGGGATGAAGATCAGGAGCATCGTTGCACTCCTCGGCCACGCCAGTTCTGCGCAAGCGAGGTGTATTCCTCTCCTCGGACGTCATCACCTCTGACTTGAACGCGAACCCGGGCGAGCACGACAGGCGTCCACCGACGGTTACCCGCGTTCTGGCGCGCCGCGCGCGCCGCGAGACGACACCCGGCCCCTCCGCGGAAGCGGTCAGGCGGTCGGATCCGAGGCGGCGGTCGTCACCAGGCCCGAACCGTTTCGCGACGCTGCGCCGTCGCGCGTCGCGACGAGCCCTCGGAGCGCGTCGGAGATCTGAGCGCACACAACCGGGGTCGCGAAGCGGCGCTCCGCCTCGGCGCGCGCTGCGCGCCTGAGCGTCTCGGGATCCTCGCGCAGGCGCCGCAGCATCTCTTCGATCGCGTCCGTCATCCCCTCGATGTCGGCCGGCTTCACCTCGATCACGACTTCTCGGTCGACGCCCTCGATCGACCCGACCTCGCTCGTCGCCACCACGGGCACGCCCGACGCGAGCGACTCGATCACAGCCATCGGGCAGGGGTCGTACTTGCTCGCCTGCAGCATCACGTCGGCGTGCGCGTACTCGGTCGGCATCTCGGTCGGCGGCACCTTTTCCACGTATTCGGAGTTCTCGCGCGGCAGGTCCTCGAGCAGCTTGCGGTAGTCCGACCACAGGCTCGGCCCGCCGACCACCCGCACCCGCACGTCGACGCCGCGCCGCAGCAGCAGGCGCGCCACCTCGACCACATCCTCGATTCCCTTGCGCACCGACACCCGCCCGGGGACGCTGATCGTCGGGGGATCGCCGATCGTGCGCGTGGACAGCGGAAAGCGCTGCAGGCGCACCGGGTTGGTCACCACGACGGTGCGCTCGAGCGGGAAGCGATAGTCGCGGACCATATGGTCGCGGAAAACGCTGCTCAGGCAGATGAGTAGGCTCGCGCGCCGGATCGCGCGCACCTGCACCAGCGTGCGCAGCGTCATCACCGCCGCCACGAGCGCGAACACGTAGGCCGGCTGCGAGCGCAGCGCGAGCCGCCGCTCGCGAAGCAGCCAGCGCAGCTCGCCGGCCTGGTGGCTGTCGGGACGTATCACGAGCGGTACCGTGCGCAGCAGCGTTCGTGGCACTGCCAGGCTCTCGATGCTCGAGGCCTGAAAAAGCAGGTCGTATGGATCGCTGCGGTGCCGGCGGACGACATCGCGACGAAGCCGCATCGACACCAGCCCACGCGAGATCAGCCCGGAGATGAACGTCGTGACCTGAGTGCGGTTGTACCAGGCATTCCAGCGCCAAGAAGTCTTTCCCCACACGAACGTGAGGTTCTCGTTCTCGGCCAGCCGCTGGGGCAGATGGCGGCCCGTGCCGGGCAGGAAGCAGTCAATGCGGTGTCCGAGCTCGGCGAGCCCTTCGAGCAGCTCTGCGGCCACGCCGGGAGCGCCCCCAGTTTCGAGCGGCAGCGATCCGAGCCATGCGATGTGAAGCGGTCGCTCCGCGGGCATGACTGCAGACCGTATCAACGGCTTTGCGCCGTGCCGCGCTCGCGCGTCCGATCGAGCACGCCGGCGACATGGCTCTCGAGGGCCGCGCGAAACGCCGATACCGAGAAGCGCTCCGCGTTCTGCACGGCGCGCGCCGGATCGAACTCGAACGAGTCCAGCGAGCGGATCGCCTGAGCGAAGGACGCAGCATCATCGAGTGTTGCCAGGAGTCCCGTCTCGCCCTCGACCACCGTTTCCAGAGCGCCACCCGCGCGCGCGGCGATCACGGGGCGCCCCGCCGCCTGCGCCTCGACGGCCGCGATACCGAACTCCTCCATGCTCGGCACGATCAGCGCCCGCGCCGTCGCGTACAGCTCCGCCAGCCGCGCATCGTCGACGCGGCCGAGAAACTCCGCCTCGGGGAAGGCATCTCGCAGCGCGTCGACATCGGGGCCCGAACCCGCGACCTGGATAGGCGCGCCCGCCAGGCGCGCAGCTTCGAGCGCGACCGCGACCCGCTTGTGGCGCACGATCTCGCTGACCAGCAGCAGCTTCTCTGACGGGACCCCGACCGAGAAGCGATGCGTCTCGACCGGCGGGTGGATGATCGCCGCCTCGAGGCCGTAGAAGCGCTTGATCCGCTCGCGCGTCAGCTGCGAGTTGGCGATGTAGGAGTCCACCCGCCGCGCGGCGGCGCGGTCCCAGTGGCGCATGCGCCGCAGCGCGAGCGACAGCGCGGGGCGCAGCGACGCCGCAACCTCGCCGAGCGCCCGCTCCTGCTCGTACCAGGCGTAGCGAAAGGGCGCGTGGCAGTAACACACGTGCACGGATCCCGCGGGCGCATGGACGCCGTGCGCGAACGCGCTGCTGCTGCTCAGCACGATGTCGCACTCCGGAAGGCGCAGCCGCTCGATCGCGAAGGGATAGAGGGGAAGGAGGGTGCGGAAGCCGTCCTGGGATACGCCCAGCCGCTGGAGCGCAGAGGTTGTCACCTTGCGTCCCGCAAAGCGCCCGCCCGTGCCCAGCTCGTCGTAGAGCAGCGTGAATATTGGCGCCGACTCATACATATCTGCGATCACCGCGAAGACGCGCTCCGCACCGCGCGTGACGAGCAGGTAGTCGTGCACGAGCACGACCCGCGCGCGCGCGTCGCCGACCGCGCGCGATGGGTCTATCGACAATGTCATCAATCGGTGCTGGCGAAGGGCGCGGTGCGGCGCGCAGCCACAGATACGATCCGTCGAACCGGCATGCGCGTGCTCGTCACGATACCTTGGGGGGAGCGCTTGGGGGGAGCGGAGGCGATGCTGCAGACGGTGCTCGACGGTGCGCAGAGCGTCGAGCACGAGATCGAGCCGGTGTTCCTGCAGGACGGGCCGTGGGCGGCGGAGCTCGCGCGCGCCGGCCTGCGCGTTCACGTGCTGGAGGCCGGCCGTCTGCGCCACGTTCACCGCTACCTGGCGACGGTCGTGCGGCTCGCGAGGATCTTGCGGGCGCGCAAGCCCGACGTGATCCTGAACTGGTCGGCGAAGACGCAACTGTACGGCTCACCTGCGGCAGCGCTCGCGGGGATGGCGAACCGGGTGATCTGGTGGCAGCACGACATCCCCGCGCCGACGGCCATCGACCTGGTCGCGACGCTGCTTCCGGCGCGCGCCGTCGGCGCCACGTCGGCGAGCGCCGCCGCAGCGCAGCGACGCCTGTTTCCGCGCCGCCGGACTTTCGTCGTGCACGCCGGCACCGCTCCCCCGGGCGCGAGGAGCGCCGGCGAGCGCCCGTCCATGCAGTCGCCTCCCGGCGTCCCCGTCGTGGGGATCGTCGGCCGGCTGCAGCCCTGGAAGGGCCAGGACCGACTCCTTCGAGCGCACGCGCTGCTGCGCGAGCGCGGCGTTCCGATGCACCTCGTGATCGTCGGAGGCGACTCGTATGGGCTCTCGCCGGAGTACGCTCGCTCGCTGGATCTCCTGATCGAGCAGCTGGGGCTCTCGGGCGATGTCACGATGACGGGCGAGGTCCCCGACCCGGGTCCCTATATCGAGCAGATGGACGTGCTCGTCAATGCGTCGGACCCCGAGCCGTTCGGGATCGTCCTGCTCGAGGGGTTTGCGCGCTCTGTCGCGGTCGTGGCGGTTGACGCGGGCGGCCCCCGCGAGCTGATCGAGCAGCGGCAGACCGGTGTGCTCGCGGCATCGGGGGAGCCGAGCGCGCTCGCCGACGCCCTCGAGCCGCTGCTGCGCTCGGCGGAGCTTCGCCGCACGCTCGGCGAGGCCGGGCGCGCGCGCTTCGAGCGCGATCTCACCGACGTGGCGATGCGCGAGCGGTTCTTCGCAGCGCTTAGGCGGGCCGCAGCGCGGAGATGATCACCGACACCGAGCCGAGCTGCGCGAAGCGCCTGCGCAGCGGCTCGGGCCACAGCCGGCCACCGGTCGCGGGGATGACGTCGGCCCCCGCGTAGCGCGGTTCGTCCACGACGAGACCCTCGTCCGCGAGGACGCGCGTGGTGACGTGCGGCAGCGCGGGCGTGCTGTGCGGCTCGTTGTCGGGGCGGAAGCTCGTGAGCTGCCCTCTCACGGCGAGCTCCAGGCGCGTGCGCAGGGTCGCGATGTTGGGCGTCGAGACGACGATCCGCCCGCCCGGCGCCACGAGCCCCGCGGCCGCGCGCAGAGCGCTCCAGGGCGCTTCGAGGTGCTCGACCACCTCGATCAGCAGCACGCGATCGGCGCTCGGCAGCTCGTCGGCACGCTCGGCGGGCAGCTCGGCGAACTGCACCTCGTCCCGCAGGTCGTCATCGAGCCAGTCGATCGCATCGATGCCGCTGAGCTGAGCCGGCGCCCACCGCTCTTTGACCCTTCTCAGCGCGTCGCCGCGCCCGCAGCCGATGTCGAGCCAGCGCAGCCCGCGCGCGGGATCGGCCGCGGCGAGCGCGGCCTCGATGATCGCGTCCATCGAGGAGCCCGCCGACGCGACCTGGTCGGAATACGTTCGAGCCGCGGCCACCGCACTGACACTACACGGCCCCACTCGGCGCCGCTGGGCATAAATCCTCCTCCGCTAGCCTCCACCCGAGGAGCTCATGGCCAGGTCTGCGTTGGAACCTGTTATCACCGCGCGGCCGCAGCCGCGCTCGACGCCGTGCGAGGTGACGATCGTCGCAAACGACATCGGGGGCGTCGGCGGCATGGAGCGAGCGATAGGCGAGCTGATCGCCGGGCTGGGGCGCCTCGGACACCGGGTCACCGTGATTGCGAGAACGTTCGAGGCGCCCCCCCTCGAGGGAGTGACATTTCACCGCGTTCGCGGCCCGCGAAGACCCGCGCTGGTCGCCTACCCGTGGTTTCTGCTCGCCGGGTCGCTCTCGGTTTGGAGGTGGCGACGAGGCGTCGTGCAGGCAACAGGCGCGATCCTCGCCAACAGGGTTGACGTGATCGCGGTTCACTACTGTCACCAGGTCGGGCCGGCGAACCCGAGTCGCTCCAGCTGGGGATACCGCATGCACGCACGGCTGCTCGCGGTCCTCAATCGCGCGACCGAGCGCCTGTGGTTTCGCGCCCGCGACGCGACGACGTTCGTGTGCGTCTCCGACGGCGTGGCGCAGGAGGTGGAGAGGTATTACCCCGACCTCGCCGCGCGCGTGATGACGATCCACAACGGCGTCGACACGGTCGCGTTTGCTCCCGGATTGCGGGTTGCGGAGGCCGCCGATCTGCGTTCGCGCCTGCGTGTCGGCGAGGGACGTTGCGTCGCGCTGTTCGTCGGCAGCGAGTGGGACGGGAAGGGACTCGCACAGGTACTCGGTGCGCTCAGCGAAGCCCCCGAATGGGAGCTGCTCGTGGCAGGACGCGGCGATCGCGCGCGCTTCGATGAGCTCGCGCGCTCACTGGGGGTCGCCGACCGGGTCCACTGGCTGGGGGTCGTGCGCGACGTGCAGACGCTGTACGAGCTCGCGGACACGTTCGTGCTGCCGTCGGAGTACGAGACGTTCTCGCTCGTGACCTTCGAGGCGGGCGCGAGCGGCTTGCCGATCCTCGCCACGCCGGTCTCGGGCGTGCGCGAGCTGGTGCGGGACGGAGAGAACGGTTACCTGATCACGCGCGAGCCGCACGTGATCGCCGAGCGGTTGCGCGGGCTCGCCGACGACGCGGTCCTGCGCGCTCGCCTCGGAGCCGCCGCGCGCGAGGCGGCCACGCGTTTCACCTGGGGGGAGATGGTGACGCGATATCACGAGCTCTACGAACGTCTCGCACGGGGCGAGCGGGACCCGCTCGCGCCCGACCACGGCGCCCCGGTCGGCGAGGGCGCTGCGACAGAGCCGGTGGGAAGCTAGCGGGTCGACCCCTCAGCCGGCGGCGCGCGCGCGATCCGCGAGGATGTCTTCGATGAACGCGTGCACCCTTCGCTGCTGGGACTCCTGGTCGAACAGCTCGCGCGCGTGTGCCTGGGCGGCTACACGCCGTGCGGCGACGTCGTTCGCGGAGACGTGCTGCAAGAGCCCGGCGAGTGCGTCGACGTAGCGCGGGCTCCATGGGGCATCGCCGGGCAACCGCCACAGGAATCCCTCATCGAGGTCGTATGCGGCCGGGATCTCGCCCGTGATGATGGGCAGTCCGACGGCGAGGTACTCGCTGAGTTTGGTCGAGTAGCGAAACGACCCGAGGCGGTCGACGCTCTGCGGGAGGCTCGCGATGTCGAACGCCGCGAGATGGTCGGCAACGTCTGCCGGCGCGACCCTCCCGGTGAAGACGACGCGCACTCCACCATCCTCGGCCGCGATGCCTTCGAGACGCTTTCTGCCCGAGCCGTCGCCGACGATGCAGATCGCGAGGTCGTCTCGCGCGAGGGAGCTCGCCGCGCGGACGAGCTCGAGGCCGTAGGCGTAGGAGGTGCTGCTGGTCCAGTTGAGCGTGCCGACGATGCCAACCACCAGATCACCCGGTGCGACGCCAAGCCGCGCGCGGATACGCTCGCGCGCGCCCGGCGACGGCGCAGCGCGGCTCCACCCCGCCGCCGTCATCGCGCGCGGCGCGCCGAACGTCAGCGCGCGCCCGGCGAGGTAGGGAGTCCAGGCGATGTAGCCCGAGCAGCTTCGGCACAGCAGGCGCTCGTAGAGCGCCCCGATCATGCCGGCGGCGCGCGAGTGCAGCCTCAGGAACGGCCCGACCGCGTCGCCGCTGCCGACGACGTAGGGGATCCCGAGCAGTGCGCGCAGCGCGATCAGCGCAGCGCCGCCGCCGAGCCCGGTGCCCTCCATCACGATCAGGCGCGGCCGCCGCATGATGGCGGCTTTTAAAAGCGCGACCGCCGAAGCCAGCTTGCGGTCGTGATCGAACCGGAGCTCCTCCGGATGGAGCGGCGCCAGCAGGTAGCGCAGCCGCGCGGCGTCGAGGTGGTCGCTGCCCTGCGTTGCAAAGCAGAGCAACGGTCTTGAATCTGGCTCCCCCACGTCGCTATCCTGTCCTGCGGTCGCACGATAGAGGATCGTCTGTGCACCTCGGGGGAGCCGCGCCCGACCGCGCCGAATGGCGGGATGAGTCGTGCGCCCTTAACGTTTAGGACCTTGTTAGCCGAAGCTTTATGATGGCTGGTTCCGGCCAATTTATGGACACTACTGTCGATGAACGAGACCGATGCCAACGCCATCTTTGCGCCGCTTTGGAGACGAAAGTGGTTGATTCTCGCCGTCGCAGTCCTGGTGGCGGCCGGTAGCTACCTGTACTACCGCGGCCAGACCAAGCTCTTCTCGGCGAGCACGGTTATCTACCTCGGCGCGGCCGCCGAAGAAGGCGTCGCCGGCGAAAAAGGAACGCGCAGCACGAGCCAGAGCTCCGCGACCCAGGTCGCGGTGATTAACTCGATCGTCATCGGGCAGGTACGGCAGGCATTCAAACGCGCGGGCGACCCCGCGGCGACCAGCAAGGTCTCCGCGAAAACGAAGGAAAAGAGCCAGTTCATCACGATCGCCGCCGAATCGCACACGGCCAGGGGTGCGGCGCGCCTAGCGAACGCCGTCGCGACGGCGTTCATGAAACGCGAGAACGCAGCCCACCGCCGGGGGATCAACACCGCGATCGAAATCGCGCGCCGCCAGCTGCGCCGGATCGAACTGACGTCGGCTCCCGCGCCGACCACGAAAGGCGGCTCGGGAAGCGGCAAATCGGCGAGTCCCTCGACTTCAAGCGTGCTGCAGCAGGCGAACCTCACGACTCACATCAACCAGCTCGAAGCGCAGCTTGCTCTTCCCGGCGCTCAGCAGATCACACCCGCCCGCCCGGGGAGCGCACAACTGCTCTCGCCGAAACCTCGACAGAACGCGATCTTCGGATTCGTGATCGGCCTGGCGCTCGCGAGCATCTTCGCCTACGTGCTCGGAAGATTCGACCGGCGAATTCGCACCCTGCAGACCATCGAGAGCGTGTTCGGCGTGGCGGTCATGACCGCGCTCCCGCGAGTGAAGCGCCCGATCGTCATGCGCGACGGCGCGCCCGCGCCGTCGCGGAACCTGCTCGAGGCGCTGCGCGGGCTGCAGGCCGGCCTCAAGCTCCGCGCGCTGACCGCGCCGCCGAGCACCGCACGCGGAAATGGGGCGTCGGCCGCGGCGCCGCGCGCGCCGCGCATGATCCTCGTGACCAGCGCGGATGTCGGCGACGGAAAGTCGACGCTGGTCGCAGATCTCGCACTCGTCGGACGAGAAGCGGGCGAGCGAGTTGCGGTGATCGACGCGAACATGCGCCGCCCCGCCCAGGCAAGCCTGCTCGGGGTCGACGACGCGCACGGCCTTGCCGAGGTGCTGATGGGGAGAATGGAGGCCGAGGAATCGATGCGCAGCGTGGGGGGAGCGACAGCCGGCGGGGGGCAGATCGCGGTGGGCGGAGGCACCGCCACAGCCGTGGGGGCTGGTTCGATCTCAGTGCTTGCCGGTGGCGCCGCCGGTGTGAGCCCGCCCGCGCTGCTCGCCAGCGAGGCGACGGCGCAGCTGCTCGCGTCGCTCAGCGAGGAATTCGACTCGGTGCTGATAGATGCACCGTCGCCGCTCGAGGTGAGTGACGCGATGGGGCTGCTCTCGCTCGTGGACGGCGTGCTCGTAGTCGTGCGTCTCAACCACACACGCGAACCCTCCGCCGAGCGTCTCGCGCAGCTGCTGCGCGACCACGCGCGCGCGCCGATGCTGGGGGTGGTGGCGAACTGCGCCAGCTCCAAGCAGATACAGCGCTATGGGCTGTCATCGGCGAACGGGAGACGGTGGGCGAGCACGCTGTTCTCGAGATGAGCACCGGGCAACTGCGAACGGCGGCACCGGCCGGCGTTCATCCGGCGGTGCTGGAACGCCGCGTTCAGGACCTGTCGCGCGCGGGTCTGGGCGCACTCGCTCCGCTGGCGATCGGCCTCACGATCGTGATCGCGGTGCCGAAGCCGAACGTTGCCCTGGTGCTCGGGATGATCGTCGCCGTCGTGGGGCTCGTGTGGCTGATCGCAAGCCCGCGGCTAGAGGTGACGGTGACGGTGCTCGCGATCTATCTGGGGATGCTCGACGGACCCGTCAAGCTGCTTTCCTCCGGCGGCGCGGTCGCCTCGGGCCTGCGCAACATCCTCGTCGTCGGCGTCGCGCTTGGCGCGCTACTGCGCCTGGTGGTCAAACGCGAGCGGATCAGCTTGCCGGCGATGTCTGGGTGGGTGCTAGGGCTCGTCCTGATCGTCGTCGTGGAGGCATTCAACCCCCAGACCCCGAGTGCCCTGAGCTTCGTCGGCGGCGTGCGCCAACAGCTGCAGTGGGTCCCGTTCTTCTTCTTCGGCTACGTGCTCGTACGCTCGACGGGCCGGTTTCGCAAGATGTTCATCATTCTCGGCGTGCTCGCGCTCGCGAACGCGATCGTTTCCACTTACCAGACTCGGCTCTCGCCGGGCCAGCTCGCAAGCTGGGGCCCTGGATACAACAACCGAATCTACGGAAGCGAAGCCGAAGGCAGCGCCGTCTCGGGCAAGAAAATCGGCGGCCACCGCGTGTACGCGGCCGAAGGCGAAGCGCACGTGCGCCCGCCCGCGCTGGGCTCGGACAGCGGGTTCAGCGGCGGTATGGGCGTGCTCGCGCTGCCCGGTACGCTCGCGCTGCTCGTCCTCTGGCGCGTGCGCCGAAGATGGATCGCCCTCGTGCTCGTGCTGGGTGCCTTGGTGGGTGTCGCGACCGGGGGAGGACGCACTCAGCTGATCGGCGGCGTGATCGGCGTGCTCGCCTTCGCTGCGCTGTCGTCGAGTCTCGGGAAGCGCATGACGCGGCCGGTCATGGCGCTTCTCGCGGTAACACTGATCGCGGTACCGCTGGGAGCGGTGTTCGTCGCGGCGGTGGGCAGCGGGACGTTCAAGCGCTACGAAAATATCGCCTCGCCCGAAAAAGCCGTCAACGCGGGCACTGGCGACAAGGCCGGGTCGCTCAGCCTGCTCCCACACCAGCTGTCGGTCGCTCCCTTCGGGGTGGGCCTCGCCACCGTCGGCGTCGTCGCAGGGTTCGGCGGCAAAAACAGCAGCCTGCTAGAAGGGCACAACGTGAGCGCCGAGACGCAGTTCAACTTCATCGCGGACGAACTCGGTCTGCCCGGGCTCATCCTCTTCACCGTGTTCTCACTCGACGTGATCTTCCTAGCCGCGCGACGGCTGCGGCGTATCGCCGACCCGGAGCAGCGTCTCGCTCTCGCGGCCGTGACCGCTCCCCTGATTTCACTGTTCGCGATGGGCTTCGTCGGGCCGACGACGGTCGGCACGACCGGCGGTCCCTACCTCTTCTTCGCGTCGGGGATCGTCGCCTACTGGTTCGCGGGGCCCGGTTGGCGCAGCGCGCGCATCCCACGCGGCCGCGAGTTGCGTCCGCCCGCGCCCGCGCGCGCGCTCGCAGGAGTGGCCGGCTGATGCCGCGCGCACCCGTCGGACTCACGCCCGAGGAACGAAAAGCGGGACCCCGCGTCCTTGCGCGTCGCGCGAACATCCTGATCGGCGACAGGCGCCGGTACGTCGTCGCGCTGGCCGGTCTGTCGGTGATCTCGGGGTTCATCGAAGCGTCGATGCTCGTCCTGATCGCACAGATCGCGGTCGTGCTCGTGCGAGGGGGGAAGGTGCTCTCGATCCACCTCGGGTCATTCCACCTTCACGCACATCTGCTGACGCTCATCTATGTCCTCTTTGGCCTCACGATCGTGCGCCTGCTGCTCCAGTTCCCGATCGCCCACCTTCCCGCACGCATCGTCGCCGACGTCCAGGCCTCCGCGCGCCGGCGGATCTTTCACGCATACACCCGCGCATCCTGGGACGTTCAAGCGCGTATACGCGAAGGTCAGCTGCAGGAGACCCTGACCAGCCAGGTTCTGCAGGCCACCGGCGCCGCGATGCAGTTCACGACGTTCATTACCTCGCTGATCAACTTCCTCGTGCTTCTCGTCGCCGCTTTCGCGGTCAATGTCGTCGCGGCGTTCGCCGTGCTGGTGATCTCGGCGTCCGGGTTTGCGATCCTTCGCCCGGTTCGCGGACGCGGCGTGAGGTATGCGGAGCGTCTCTCTGACGCCCAGGTGCGCTTCGCGGGCGCCGTCGCCGAGGCTGTGCGCCTCGCGGAAGAGACGCACGTGTTCGGCGCCGAGGAGGCGCAGCGCCGGCGCGTCGACGGCTTCATCGCGCGCTCGCGCGGCTTCTTCTACAAAACGCAGCTGCTCGTCAAACTCGTGCCCAGCCTCTATCTGGGCCTCATCTACCTGCTGCTTTCGATCGGCATCTGGGGCCTGTACACCTACGGCCGCGGGCACGCCTCGTCGCTCGGCGCGATCGTGCTGTTGCTGCTGCGCGGAAGCCAGAGCGGCCAGAACGTTCAGGCGGCCTACCAGGGCCTCAACCAGACCACCCCGTTCGTCGACCGCATCCAGAAAGCCGAGGCCCAGTACGTCGACAGCGCGCCGGATTTCGGAGAGCAGACGCTGCCCGCGATCGACACGCTCGCCTTCGAGCACGTCAGCTTCGCCTATCGCCCCGAGGAACCCGTGCTCGAGGACGTCAGCTTTGAGGTCCGCGGTCGCGAATCGATCGGGATCGTCGGGCCCTCGGGTGCTGGAAAGTCGACGCTCGTGCAGTTGCTGCTGCGTCTGCGCGAGCCGGGCGGGGGCGCCTACCTCGTCAACGGCGTGCCGGCGACCGACTACGGGGGCGCGGATTGGCACACGCGCGTCTCCTACGTGCCGCAGGAGCCGCGCGTCCTGCACGCGTCGGTCCGCGACAACATCCGCTACTTCCGCGACATCGACGACGAGGCGATCGAACGCGCCGCACGGCTCGCGCAGATCCATGAAGACATCATGGGCTGGTCGGCCGGCTACGACACGATCATCGGTCCGCGCGCCGATGCCGTCTCCGGCGGCCAGAAGCAGCGCGTGTGTCTAGCGCGCGCGCTCGCCGCCGAACCGGCCGTACTGGTGCTCGATGAGCCCACGAGCGCGCTCGACCCCCAGTCGGAGTCGCTGATCGGGACCTCGCTCTCGACGATCCGCCACGAACTGACGCTGTTCGTGGTCGCGCACCGGATGTCGACGCTCGATATATGTGACCGCGTGATGGTCATCGTCGACGGCAGGCTCGTCGCGTTCGACACGAGGGAGATGCTCGAGGCCGAGAACCTGTACTACCGCACGGCCTCGGCGATCGCGACCGGCTCTCCCGGCGGAGGTCTTCTCGCTTGAGCGCCCGGCGCGGGCGCGTACCCGACTTCTTCATCGTCGGCCATGCCAAGAGCGGCACCACCGCGCTCTACGAGATGCTCCGCCGTCATCCGCAGGTCTACATGCCCGACTTCAAGGAGCCGTGGTTCTTCTCCACCGACATGCGCCCGCGCTTTCAGCCGCCGCGCGCGGGCACGCTGCCGCAGACGCTCGAGGAGTACATGGCGCTGTTCGCCGACGCGCGCCCGGACCAGGTTGCCGGCGAGGCTTCGGCCTCGTATCTGTGGTCGCGGACCGCGGCGAACGGCATCGCCGAGGTCCAGCCCCACGCGCGCATCGTCGCGATCCTGCGCGAGCCCGCGAGCTTCCTGCGCTCTCTGCACATGCAGTTCCTCGAGAACCACGTCGAGTCCAAGCGCGACCTGCGCACAGCACTCGCGCTCGAGCGGCCCAGGCGGGAAGGCAAGCAGATCCCGCGTGGGTCGCACCGGCCGCAGCTGCTGCAGTACTCCGACCATGTCCGCTACGTCGAGCAGCTGCAGCGCTACCACGAGCGGTTCGACTCAAAGCAGGTGCTGATCCTGATCTACGATGACTTCCGCAGCGACAATGAGGGCGCGGTGCGCTCGGTGCTACGCGTCCTCGGGGTGGACGAGGCAGTCCCCGTGAACGCCATGGACGTCAACCGGACCAGTCGCAGCATGCGCTCTCAGGCGCTCGACGATCTCGTGCACGCCGTCTCCGTCGGGCGCGGCCCCGCGTCTCGATTCGCGAAGACGACGCTGAAGACATTGACCCCGCAGCGGCTGCGACGCGACGCGCTGTCCGTGGCTCAGCGCAGGTTCGTACACGCGTCAACGCCCCCCGTCGACGAGTCGCTGATGCTCGAGCTTCGCCGGCGCTTCAAGCCGGAGGTCGTCGCGTTGAGTGAATATCTCGATCGCGACCTCGTCGGCTTGTGGGGCTATGACAAGCTCGGCTGAGCCTGTCGTGCAGCAGCACGCCGAGGGCTCTGGCCTTCCCGACTTCTACATCGTTGGAAGCGCTAAGAGCGGCACAACCGCGCTCTATCAGATCCTGCGCGGCCACCCGCAGATCTTCATGCCCGACAGCAAGGAGCCGTGGTTCTTCGCCTCCGAGCTGCAGGAACACACGCCTCCGCGACCGGAAGGTACCCCGCGCACGCTCGAGGAATACCGCGCGTGGTTCAACGGCGCGCAGCCGGGGCAACTCATCGGCGAGGCCTCCGTGCTGTATCTGTGGTCGCGGACGGCCGCGCGCGCGATCGCGGAAGTGCGCCCAGACGCGCGTATCATCGCGATCCTGCGCGAGCCCGCGAGCCTCCTGCGCTCGCTTCACCTCCAGTTCGTCGAGACATACATCGAGACCGAGCTCGACTTCGCGAGGGCGCTCGAGCTCGAGGGCGACCGCCGCGCTGGTCGTGGGCTGCCACGCAACTCCTACTGGCCGCGTGCGCTCATGTATTCCGAGCACGCGCGCTACGTCGATCAGCTGCGCCGCTATCACGAGGCCTTTGGCGAGGACCAGGTGCTCGTCCTCGTGTACGACGATTTCAGAGACAACAACGACGCGACCGCGCGCCGGGTGCTGCGCTTTCTCGGCGTTGACGATCAGGTGGCACTCGAGGCCGTGATCGCAAACCCCACCGTGCACGTACGCGCGCAGCGACTGCACAACCTGCTGCGTACGCTGACCGTCTCGAGCGGGCCGGGTATGCGCGCGGTCAGGGCCGCGGTGAAAGCGCTCACGCCGCGAACGCTTCGCTACAGAACGATCGAGGCGGCGAAGAGGCGAGTGGTCTACGGTGAGGCACGGCCCGCCGACGAGGAGGTGATGGCCGAGCTGCGACGCCGCTTCGCCCCCGAAGTCGCGGCCCTCAGCGCGTACCTGGGCAGGGACCTAACTAGACTTTGGGGCTATGACCGTATCGCCTGATCGGGTCGCTCCCGAGGTGCCGCGGAGAGCCGACGTGGCCCGTGCGGGCCCCTCGCGCATCCCCGACTTCTTCATCGTGGGGCACGCGAAGTGCGGCACGACGGCGCTCTATGAGATGTTGAAATCGCACCCGCAGATCTTCATGCCGGAGTACAAATGGGGCGCGGGGAAGGAGCCGTGGTACTTCTCGCGCGACAACCCGCAGCCGCAGACCGACAACGTGCGGTCCGTGAGCTTCACCGGCCGGCGCGCAGTCACGCTCGAGGAGTACACGGCGCTGTTCGCCGACGCGCGAGGCGATCAGCTTGTCGGTGAGGCCTCGACGTCGTATCTGTGGTCGACGACCGCGGCAGAGCGCATCGCGCAGGTGCGCCCAGACGCGCGCATCATCGCGATCTTCCGCGAGCCCGCGAGCTTCCTGCGCTCCCTGCATCTGCAGCTGTTGCAGAATCACCACGAGGTGGAGCACGACTTTCGCAAGGCCGTGGAACTCGACGAGCCGCGGCGCGCAGGGCGTGACATACCCGTTCACTCATATTGGCCGCAGGCGCTGATCTATTCGGACCGCGTGCGCTACGTCGACCAACTTCGCCGCTACGAGACGGTGTTCGCGCCCGAACGGACGCTCGCATTGATCTATGACGATTTGAGGAGTGACAACGCTGGAACGCTGCGCCGCGTGCTTCGGTTTCTGGAAGTCGATGAGGACTTCGCGGCGCCGGCGCTCGACGTGAACCCCACGATCGCGGTCCGCAAGCCGCGGCTCCACCGCGTGCTCAGGAATCTTCACGCCGGACCGGGACCCCTCCTGCGGCCGGTGAAGGCAGTCGGCAAGACGCTCACGACCAACGGGCTGCGCCGCACGATCTATTACCCCGGCCTTCGACGTATCGGCGTCTGGGGTGAACCGCCCCCGGCAGACGCCGCGTTCATGGAAGAGCTCCGTGTCCGTTTCAAGGGTGAGGTCGTCGCCCTGAGCGAGCACCTCGGACGCGATCTCGTGTCCCTGTGGGGCTATGACCGCGTCGGCTGATCGCGCGACCCCGCGCGAGGCGCCCGCCCAGGGCGGTGCCCGCATACCCGACTTCTTCATCGTGGGGCACGCGAAGTGCGGCACGACCGCGCTGTACGAGGCGCTGCGACGGCACCCGCAGATCTTCATGCCGAGACTGAAGGAGCCGTGGTATTTCGCGCGCAACAACCCGCACCCGCAACTGGATCGCGAGCGCTCCATCGAGTACACCGGGCGCAGGAGGGAAACGCTAGAGGAATACCTCGCGAACTTCGCCGACGCGCGGGCCGACCAGCTGGTAGGTGAGGGCTCGACGTCTTATCTCTGGTCGAAGGTCGCTGCCGCTGAGATAGCGAAGGCGCAGCCGTCGGCTCGCATCATCGCGATCCTGCGCGAGCCCGCGGCATTCCTGCGCTCGCTTCACCTTCAGCGTCTGACCGATCACATCGAGTCCGAGACCGACTTCGCGAAGGCGCTCGCGCTCGACGACGAACGGCGCGCCGGTCGCATGATCCCCCGGTACGCGTTCTGGCCGCAGTCGATCATCTACTCCGACCAGGTGCGCTACGTGGAGCAGCTGCGACGTTACGACGCGGTGTTCCCGCGCGATCAGATCCTCGTTCTGATCTATGAGGATTACCGCCGCGACAACGACGCGACCCTCGGGCGGGTGCTCGACTTTCTCGGCGTCGACGCGCACCGTTCGGTTCACGTCGCCGAGTCCAACACCACCTCCAAGCGCGTTCGCTCGAACCGCGTCAACGACCTCGCGCGCATGCTCAACCAGGGCCGCGGTCCGATCTCGGGCGTGCTGAACTCGACGATCAAGGTCGTGACGACGCCTCAGTTTCGCAAACGCCTTTTGTGGCCCGTGTACGACCGCGTGCTGTTCGGAAAGCCGCGGCATACGGAGGACGCGCTCATGACCGAGATCCGCCGGCGCTTCAAGCCCGAGGTGGTCGCGCTGAGCGAGTACCTCGGACGCGACATGGTGAAGTTCTGGGGCTATGACGCGATTGACTGAGGCGCGTCTCCCGCGCGCGAGTACTCGCTGAGCGCATGCAACGCGTGGCCGGCCCCGTCGAGCTCGACGCCGACTGGTTCGCAGGCGCCGAGAGCGCGCAGACGCGGGCGATGCCCGGCGGGCGCGTTGCGGTCTCATGTCCTGCGCCCTTTGGCGTTGGCGGCCTCGGGCGCCATGTGCGCGAGATCGTCGAGGCGCTGCAGCGCAGGGACGCGGACGTCACCTACGTATGCGAAGCGAGCGCGCCGTCTCACGGGTCGCCGGCGGGCGCCGGCTCGGCGCGCGGGCATGAGATCGCTCCCTCTCGCGCGATCGCGACCGCGCTATCGCCGCTCACGCGCATCTCGCCGCCCGTGCGGATGTGGGCCGCCCTCGCCGAGTTCGATCGCCGCGCTGTGCGGGCGCTCGGTGACCCCGCGGCCGGCGGCTACGAGCACCTGATCGCCTTCACCGGCGCGGCGCGACACCAGCTCGAGCGCGCCGGCGCTTCGCCCGCGCGGCCATCGCTTGGGCTCGTGTCCGCCACCACGCACATCCGCACCGTGCTGCGCCGGCACGAGCTCGCCTACAGGCAGTACCCGCTCGAGCGCTCTTGGGCCCCGCTGCTCGCCGCTCGCACGCTCGACGAGTACGCGCATGCGCAGGTCATCTACGTGTCCTCGCAGCGTGTGCGCGAGTCGTTCCTCGCCGAGGGAGAGCGCGAGGAGCGCCTCATCCACTTCCCGCTCACGCCCGACCGCCGCTTCGCGACGGCGAGCGCGTCGCCGCAGCCGGCGGCCGCGTCGGATTCCTTCGAGATCGTCTACGTCGGCGGGCTCTCGGTGGTGAAGGGCGTGCCGCTGCTGGTCGACGCGCTCGAGCGTCTGGCGCACGCCGATCTGCGCCTCGTGCTCGTCGGAGGCTATGGAACGAGGGGCATGCGGCGCTTCATCGAGCGGGCGTGTGCGCGCGATCAGCGGATCGTCGTAACTCTCGGCGACCCGCTCGAGCACCTGCGCCGCGCAAGCGTGTACGTCCACCCGAGCTACGACGACGGCTTCGGCTACTCGCCCGCGGAGGCGCTCGCGGCACGAGTGCCGGTGATCGCGACCGACAGCACGGGCATGGCGGACCTGATCACGCCGCAGCGCAACGGCGCGATCGTTCCGGGCGGGGATGTGCGGGCACTGGCGGAGGCGATCGACGCCGCTTACCGCGGCGAGCTGCTGCGTGCCTGATCGCGGTCCCGGCGAGCAGCTCAAGATTGCCGTCGTCGGCGTATCGGAGGGCGCCGTGTGCGGCGTGCGCGACTACGCCGCGGTCCTGACGGCGGCGCTCGCCGCGGAGGGATCAACGGTGACGACACACTGGCTGACACGCGCGCAGGCGGGGGCGACGGCCGCGAGGGCCGAGATCGCCGACTGGGCCGCGAAACTCGAAGTGGAGCTGCGCGGCGAGGCGCCCGACGCGGTGCTCCTGCACTACTCGGTCTTCGCGTACGCCTATCGCGGGGTGCCCGTGTTCGTCCCGCGGCTGCTGCGGGCAGCACGAGTGCCCGGCGCTCCCGTGATCTCGGTCCTGCACGAGGTCGCGTACCCGTTCCGCCACCGCGGCTGGCGCGCGAAGCTGTGGGCGGTCAGCCAGCGGACGCTGCTGATCAGCGTCATGCGAGCGAGCGCAGCCGTGCTCGTGACCGCCGACTTCCGCGCCGCATGGCTTTCCTCGCGCCGCTGGCTCCCCGAGCGCCCGATCGCGCTCGCGCCGGTGCATTCGGCGCTGCCGCCGCCGCGGCACGGCTTCCGCGACGACGGCGCGGGGCAGCGGCTGGGGCTGTTCGGCTACGCGTATCAGGGAGCGGTCGTCTCGCTCGTGCTCGACGCGCTGCGGGCGGTGCGGGAATCGCATCCGCAGGCACGGCTCGTGCTGCTGGGCGCGCCCGGCGCGGACTCCGCGGTCGGCGAAGAATGGCTTGCAAGCGCGCGCACGCGCGGCCTCGACGATGCGGTCTCGTTCTCGGGAACGCTCGGCGCGCAGGAGCTATCCGACGCGATCGCGGCGTCTGAGGTGCTGCTATTCGCCGACGAGACGGGGCCGGCGTCGCGCAAGAGCTCGCTCGCAGCGGCGCTCGCGTCAGGCCGCCCAGTTGTCGCGATCGACGGCCCGCGACGCTGGCAGGAGCTCGTGGATGCTCGCGCGATCTCGCTCGCGGCTCCCGTTCCCGACGCGCTCGCACGCGCGGTGGGCGCGCTGCTCGAGGACGGCGAGCGCGGCGACGCTCTCGGGGAGCGCGGGCAGCGGTTTGCGCGCGAGCGGATGAGCCCCGAGACGGGAGCGCGCGCGATCGTCGATCTGTACGCGAAGCTGCGCGCTGCGCCCGGCGGGCGAGCGGCTTAGTCAGGTGCGTGGCGAAGCGCGCACGGCGAAGCGATCTTTTGCGCGCGCGTAGCCGCTCAGCAGCATTTGCAGGTGGCGCTCGGGCGAGAACTTCGGAAGCGCGCGCTCGCGGCCCGCAGCGCCCATTCGATCCTGGCGCTCGGGGTCGCTGAGCAGCTCCTCGACCGCGCGCGCGAGAGCGCGCGCGTCGCCGGGCGAGACGAGCAGGCCGGAGATTCCGTCCTCGAGCCAGTCGGAGATTCCGCCGGTCGCCGTCGCGACCGCAGGGCGTCCCGCGGCGAAGCCCTCGATCCCGACGATCCCGAACGGCTCGGGCCACACCGAGGGCATCGCTACGACGGACGCCTCGGCGAGCTCGTGCGCGAGCGCGTCGGCGGCGAGCCACCCGGTGAAGCGGACGCGGTCCTCGAGCCCGTAGCGGTTGGCAAGGCGGCGCATCGCATCGAGCTCGCCGCCGTCGCCGCAGAGGACGAACTCGGCCTCGACCTCGCGCGCGGCGCGGATGAGCACGTGCACGCCCTTCGCGTGCGCGATTCGCCCCGCGAACACTACGCGCCGGCGGCCGGCGGGGGCGCTCGTCGTGCGCGCGGCCATCGTCGGGAAGTACGGCACGATCACCCGCTCGCGGATCTCGTTCGCCGCTAGATGGCGGTCGACCGAGGTCGAGTAGGAGACGACGAGGTCGGCGAGCTCGAGCGTGCGGCGCCCGCGGGTGGCGCTGGCATACAGCGACGGAAGGCGCGCGAGGTTGCGCATGTGCGCGCAGCCGCGCAGCGTGAGGTTCGGGACGCATCCCGGTCCGTGGCCGCGCGTGCACTCGCTTCCCGGCCGGAAGTAGTACACGCCCGAGGTGCACGCCGGGTACCCGTGCGCGCTCACGACGACGGGCGCGCGCTCGCGCAGAGCGGCGATGAGCGCGGGATCGTCGACCTGGTGGACGTGCACGATCTCCGCGCCGGTCGAGAGCGCGTCCCCGAGGCGCGCGGCCGCGGTCGCGTCGCGGTCGAACAGCCTGGGGCTCTCGAGCACGGCGACGTCGTCGATGCGCTCTTCTGACTCGACGCGCGCGACGAGCACGGTGACCCGCGAGCCTTCGCGGGCGAGCAGCTCGGCGCTGCGCTGCACGTGGGCGCCCACGCCGCCGTCGCGCGCCCACCGCGGCGTCAGCATCAGTACCGAGCGTGGGCGTGCGGGCTCCCCGTCCTCTCCTCCGGCGTGCACCCGATCCGCCCCAGTGGAAGGGACCGTCGCGGCCATGCGAGCTCGATGATAGCCGGGCGCTGTTGCCCTCGAGCGAAGGCCGATCGGGCGCCGCCGGCGATCTGAGAGACTTGGCGACATGCCCGCGCCGGCGGCCTCGAGCGAATGGTCAGCGCGGGATCGGATCCGGCCGAAGGTGCTCTATGTGATGGGTGCGGGGCGCAGCGGAAGCACGATCCTCGGCGTCGCGCTCGGCAACTGCGACGGCTTCTTCTTCGCCGGCGAGCTCAACAAATGGCTGGCGCGCTCCGGGACACCTTCGATCCCGGACGCGGAGCGCGACCGCTTCTGGAGCGAGGTGCGCGAGCGGATGCCGGACGCGAGCGACCTCTTCGGTGGCGCTGCGAGCAGGCTCGAGCGCTCCTCGGCTCTGTTTCATCCCAGCTGGTGGCGGACGCGGCGGCGCCTGCGCCCGCGCTACCGACGCGTCGCGCAGGATCTGTATGACGCGATCGCCGCGGCAACCGGGGCCGAATATGTGGTCGACACGTCGCACTACCCGCTGCGGGCGCGGGAGCTGCAGGCGATCGCGGGCATCGAGCTGTACCTGCTGCTGCTCGTCCGCGATCCGCGCGCGGTCGTCGCGTCGCTTGCGCGTAAGGACGTCGTCGAGCGAAGCTTCGGGACGTTCACCGCGAATGCGTACCTGCTCCTCACACACGCGCTCTCCGCGTGGGTCTTCCTCGCGCATCCGCGCTCTCGCCGGCTGGTCGTGCGCCACGAGGACCTGCGCGCGGAACCCGAGCGCGTGCTGCGCGCGATCCTCGACTTCGCGGGGTCGCACGCGCCGCTCCCCGATCTCGCCTCGCTCGACACGGGCGTTCCGCTGCACGGGAATCGTCTCGCCCGCGGTCGGACGGTTGCGCTCGAGCGCTTTCCCGAGCCGGTCCAGGTACCCTCGGCCGTGACGCGGATCATTCAGCTTCCGGCGGTTCTCGTCCTCTCGAGCCTGCGGCCGACCGCGCGCGCCCGCGGCGGAGAGCCGCGGTAGAGCGGCGGATCTCGTCCGCTACACTCGCGCCCGCATGGCCGAGGCATCAGTGCAGCGCTTGGCCCGGGAGGGGCTTGGGGAGGACGCGCCGCGCAAGCCGAAGGTGATCTACGTGATGGGCGCGGGCCACAGCGGCAGCACGATCCTCGGGGTCGCGCTCGGAAACTGCGACGGTGTGTTCTACGCGGGCGAGCTCGAGGAGTGGCTGGTCGCATCGGGAGAATCGCCGATCGGCGGGACCGATCGCACGCAGTTCTGGAAGCGCGTGGGGGAGGGGGTGAGCGACGCGCGCCCGATCTTCGGTTTGGAGGCCAACCGCTGCATCGAGCGCTCCTCGTCGGTCCTTCGCGTGGGGCGATGGGCCGCCAGGCGTCGCCTTCGCGCGACCTACCGCCGCGTCGCGCAGGAACTGCTGCGCTCGGTCGCGCGCGCTTCGGGGGCATCGACGATCGTCGACAGCTCTCACTTCCCGCTGCGCGCGCGGGAGCTCAAAGCGCTCGGCGGCATCGAGCTGTTCGTGATCTTCCTCGTGCGCGACGCGCAGAGCGTGGTCTCGTCTGAGCTGCGCGGGATCCACCGCCACAACGTGGCCGAGCGCAGGGTTCGCACGCTCGCCCTGAACGCCAGCCTGTCGCTCACGAACCTCCTGTCCGCGCTCGTGTTTCGCTCCCACCCGCCGGCGAAGAGGCTGTTCGTGCGCCACGAGGACTTCCTGGCCGACCCCGCGGGAGCGATCCGTCGCATCCTCGACATGGCGGGGTCCGACGCTCCGCTGCCCAACTTCAGCGCCCTTCGCACCGGCCTTCCGCTGCTGGCAAACAAACTGATCGACTCCGATCTCGTCGCTCTGCGCGAGGCGGCTGGGCCGCCGCCGCGGCAGTCGCTGCTCACGGCGGCGGTCCAGGGCGTGTGGGCGCGCGCGCTCGCACCGCTGCAGCCCAAGTTCGAGCCACGCGCGAGCACACCGCCGGCGCGGCGCTAGTCTCAGCGTCCCAGTGTCCGAATCGCCGAAGCGGGCCGCCGGGAGCTGATCGCGATGGCGCTCATGCGAACGGCGCTCGGTGCGCTCTCGCGCCGGCTGAGCAGGCCCGAGCTCGTCTCGGCGTTCTATCCGCTCGCGCGCCGCGACGAACACGAGGCACTGGCGATCCGTGCTGTGCTCGCGAGCGTTCTGCGCACCGACGCCTCCTACGTCGACGTGGGGACGAACCGTGGCCAGGTGCTGCGCGAGGCGATGCGGATTGCGCCGGCGGGCCGCCACCTCGCGTTCGAGCCGGTCCCCGAGCTCGCGGCTGTCGTGGAGCGGGACTTCCCCGCGGTCGAGTGCCGCCGCCTCGCGCTCGGCGCGCAGCCCGGCGAGGCGCGGTTCTGCCACTTCCGCGCGCTGGACGGCTTCAGCGGCCTGCGTCGCAGCCCGGAGGTCAGCGACGAGCGCGGGCGCCCGGAGTTCATAGACGTGACCGTCTCGACGCTCGACGCCGAGCTCGACGGCATCGAGCCGAGGGTCGTCAAGATCGACGTCGAGGGCGCCGAGCTCGACGTCCTGCGCGGCGGCCGCGCGGTGCTTGCCGCGAGCCGGCCGGTGCTCCTGCTCGAGCACGTCGCCTCCGCGGCAGCGCTGTACGGCGCAAGCTCGGGCGAGGTGTGGGACCTGCTGCGCGACCACGGCTACGAGATCTACTCGGTCACGGGCGACGGGCCGGCCGCGCGCGCCTCGTTCGGCTCGAGCGAACGCGTCGTGAACTGGCTCGCGCGGCCCCTACGATAGGCGCCGTCCGCCGTGCTGTATGTCGCGACTGTCCATTTTCGCTCTCCGCGCTGGATCGAGATCCAGACGGAGCGCCTGCGCAGGCACGTGCGCGTGCCGTTTCAGACATGGTCGTCGCTCGAGCACATCGACCCGTCCTACGCGACATACTTCGACCGTGTCCTGGAGCAGCGCGGGACTCACGCCGCGAAGCTCAACCACCTCGCGATGGAGATCTCGCACGAGGCCGGCGAGGACGACCTGCTGATGTTTCTCGACGGCGATGCATTCCCGATCGCCGATCCGATGCCGCTGATCGAGGAGAGCCTCGCGCAGGCGCCGCTGCTCGCGGTGCGGCGCGCGGAGAACGCCGACGAGCCGCAACCGCATCCGTGTTTCTGCGTGACGACGGTCGGCACGTGGCAGCGTCTCGGGGGCGACTGGACGGCGGGGTGGACGTGGACCGGTGCGCAGGGTCACCCGACGAGCGACGTCGGCGGCAACCTCCTGCGGCGCCTGGAGCTGACGAAAACGCCGTGGGTCCAGGTGCTGCGCACCAACCGGCGCGACCTCGACCCGCTCTTCTTCGCGATCTACGGCGACGTCATCTACCACCACGGCGCGGGCTTTCGCACCGGTGAGCTGAGCCCGGTCGACCGCGCGAGTGCGCCCAAGCCGCTGCTCGCAGGCACGCCGGGGCGCTCGCTCGCGCGGCCGCTGAACGCGCTGCGCTGGCGGCTGTGGGAACGGCGCGTGCGGAGGCGTCACCTCGAGCGCTCGAACGCGCTGTACGAGCGCATTCGCAGCGGCGACGAGAGCTGGCTGTCCGAGCTGCGCGGCGAGCCCGAGCGCGTCTAGCTCGAGGCGCGAGCGAAACGGAGCATCGTCTGGTTGTCGTGCACCCGGTCTCCGGTGCGGTGACCGAGCATGCCCAGCTTGCCTACTTCGTCCAGGACAAGGCCGTAGCTCGCCGCCACACGCTCGTAAAACTCGCGCGGCCGGGCGACGTTCGGGAACTCCATCCAGCGGCCGTCCGGGCGCTGGCCCAATTGGACGTTCGCGTAGAACTCACCGGTCTCGCTCAGGCTACGAGCGATCAATCCCAGGCACGTTTCGGCGATGTCGTCATGCATGTGGATGAGCACGGAGAAAGCCCACGCGAAGTCGATCGGGGCGTCTAGCTGCACCTGCCCCAGATCGGGCGTGTGGATGAGCCGCGGCCGCTTGTCCTCCAACCCCGACTCCGCCAGCTCCTTGCGGCCCTCCTCGAGCACCTCGGCTCGAGCCTCGACGCCTACGTAGTGGCCTGCATCGAGGTAGGCGATGAGCGGAATGCCCCCGCGCAGCGTCCCGCACCCGATGTCGAGCAGGCGGTGCTCGGGTTGAAGGCCGCGCGCGGTGAGGAACCTGAACTGGAATCGGCGCTTCATGCGCCAAAGATCAGCTGGACCGACGAGCGCATGGCGACTCGATCGTCGCGTCGTGATCCTGTACATGAGCCGGCGCCCGCCGCCGCGTTTCAGGAGCTTTTTCGCGGTCCTGCGGCCCTTCTTGGACAGCTCGGCCGCTCTGGCCAGGTCAGCCATCGGGGTGCCACCGAAACGGACAGCCGCGGTCGCCGAAGCCGCGACCATGTCGGCCTGTCCTGGCGCTGAGCGCAAACTGATGCGTCGACGACCAGGTATAAGCCGGATATAAGATAAGAGGAGTATAAGTCCGGCGATCGGCGGTTGTCGCGGCGCCCGCACCGCTGCCACCGCGGCGGCGACCACGGGTCGGGCGCGGGTCGAGGCAAGCCTCTCTTAGCGCCGAGCAGGGTCCGTGCCGCTAAATGGCCGACGCGCGGCGCACGTCAGCCGCGCGGTAGGCGCCGGGCGGCGATGTGCGATGCCCGCTGCGGCCGTGCGAGCGGTTCGATCGTGTAGATGAGCGTCTGGGACACGGCGGGAGTGAGCGCGCCGTCCGAGTGCACGACGATCCTTACGCTCGCGCGCCCGGGTCGTCTGAAGGTGTGGGTGATCGCGTAGTGCCCAGATTCGTCGACGTGGGCGACGGCGGTCCTGCGCCACCTGCCGCTGCCGGTGGGACTTTCACGCTGCAGCACGACGAGCTCGTTCGGGCTCGCGGGCGTCACGACCCCGCTGAACGCGACGGTGTTGGTCGCGGCCTGGCTGCCATCGCGGCTCGCGGGCGCGAGGCGGGCGCCGTCCAAAGGCGCGAGGAGGCTGACACGCGGCTCGACGGCGACGCGGCGGCGCGGACTATGCCCCCTAGCGGCGAGGCGCACCAAGAAGATCGTGTTTTCTTCGAGCGCCGGCGACTGCATCCGGTAGGAGCCGCCGGGTTCGCTCGTGGCGGTCGCGACTTCGGCGAAGCCGCGTTCGCCCTTCGGCGTGTGCGCGAGGAGGGTCACCGTCTGGCCGCCCGCTTCGGTGCCTTCGGGGCATCGCAACGTTCCCGAAACAGTCACCGTTTCGCCCGCGAGGACCTGTTCCGCCCCCACTTCGATGTTCGCCCTGCAGCGGCCGGTGTGCGCGGCACGGGGCGCGGCAGGCGCCGAACGCCCGGATTCGGCCGCTTCACCCGACGCGCCGGTGGGTTCGGACGCGGCGGTCGCTGGCGCGGCGGCGGCGAGGCCGGCGAGCAGCGCGGCGATCGTGGCGGCGTGTGCGCGGAGCGGGCAAATGGGAAGGCGAGTCTTCATGGGGGCTTTCAGAGCGCGCTCGGCGCTCGCGAGGCCCCTCGACTGCGGGGCGCCAGATGCTCAAGCGCCGCGGGCGCCCGTTGGACGTTCGTATGGGTGGGTGCGGTGGCGCGCTCGCGGCTTCGGCACGGCGCGGGTGGGGCCTTTGATGCGAAGGCGATGATCTATTTTGGTTCGCATGTGTGGGATCGCGGGGAGCACGGATGATCCAGACGCGCGCACGACGCGCGCCATGTGCGCGCTTCTGCGTCACCGCGGGCCCGATGACGAAGGCACCCACTCGGACCCGACGACGGGTGTCTCGATCGGTACGCGCCGGCTCGCGATCATGGACGTCGCGGGCGGACACCAGCCGCTCTGCAACGAGGACGGGACGGTTTGGGTCGCGTTCAACGGCGAGATCTACAATCACCGCCGCCTTCGCGACCGGCTGCGCGAGCGCGGTCATCGTTTCGCTACGACGACCGACACGGAGGTCATTCCGCACCTGTACGAGGAGTACGGCGACGCGTTCGTCGACGCGCTCGAGGGGATGTTCGGGCTCGCGCTGTGGGACTCCGCGCGCGGGCGCCTGCTGCTCGCGCGCGACCGCTTCGGCGAGAAGCCGCTGTTCGTCCACGAGCGCGACGGGAAGCTCCTGTTCGCGTCCGAGCTGACGGCGCTTCGGAGTGTCGCGCCGCACCTGGGTGAGCTCGACCGGGCGGCGATCGACGCGTTCTTCGTGTTCGCATACGTGCCCGGCCCGAGGACGATCGTCCGCGGTGTGCGCCAGCTGCGACCCGGCTCGATGCTCGTGTGGGACGCGGCTACCCGCCGCAGCAGCGAGCGGGCGTGGTTCTCTCCGCCCGCGCGCGGCGATGACGCGAGCGAGCCGTTCCGGCTGGTGGCGGCCGAAGCCAAGCGGCTGTTCGAGGACGCGGTGGCCACGCGGATGATCGCCGACGTTCCCGTCGGGGTCTTCCTCTCGGGCGGAGTCGACTCGACGCTGGTCGCGATCGCCGCCGCGCAGCAGTCCTCGCAGCGCTTGAAGACGTTCACGATCGGCTACGACGTGGGCTCGGTCAACGAGACGCTCAAGGCGCGCAGCGTCGCCGAGCGGCTGGGGGCAGACCACCACGAGGTCACGCTCACGTTGGCCGACGTCGCCGAGCTGACCCCGGCTCTCCTCGCCGGCATCGACCAGCCGCTCGGTGACCGCGCGCTCGTGCCGCTGAGGGCGCTGTCGGCGTTCGCGCGCCCGCGCGTGACGGTCGCGCTCGGGGGGGAGGGCGCGGACGAGCTCTTCGGCGGCTACCCGCGCTACCGCTGGCTCGAGCGCGCGACGCGCGCGCAGGAGCGCCTGCCCTCCGCCGCTGCGCACGCGCTCGGCGGCCTACCGCGGCGCAACGGCCGCACGCCCGCGGTGCTCAGGCGCGCTGGCCGTCTCGCGCCGGCGCCGCTGCTCGAGCGAAACCTCGATTGGGTCACCGACGCACGACGACACGCGCGCGCGTCGCTCTACGGGCCCGCGATGTCGGATGTCGCACCCGGCCTGGTGCTCGAAGAGCTGGCCGCGTTCGCCGGGGAGCGCGACGGCGCCTCGGTGGCGCGCTGGGCGATGCACCTCGACCAGGTTCACTACCTCCCCGACGACGTGCTGGTGAAGACCGATCGGGCGAGCATGCTCGCGTCGCTCGAGCTGCGCACGGTCTTCCTCTCGCGCGAGCTCTCCGAGCTCGCGTCGTCCGTCGGAGCGCCGGTCCACCTGAGTGGCGGCGGCAAGGCGCTGGTGCGCGACATGCTTCCGCCGGACTTGCAGCTGCGCCGGCGCGCGCGCCCGTACCGCAAGACCGCCTTCCGCGTCCCCGCGGCGGAGTGGCTGCGCGGGCCGCTCGCGCCGGTCCTCGACGATCAGATGCGCTGCGGGGTGATCTACAGCGAGGGCTACTTCGACCGCGATGTCGCCGCAACGCTCGTGCGCGAGCACGCTGCGGGCACGCACGACCACAGCGACCGGCTCTGGCCGCTGCTCTCGCTCGGGCTATGGGTAGACGCGTTCAGTGGGCTCGATGGGGCCTAGCGGCTCGCGACACGGGCGCGAACCCAGGCTTCTGATCCTCACGCCGGACTACCCGCCCGGACCAGGCGGGATCCAGGTGTCCTCGGAGCGATACGCGCAGGGAATCTCGAGCTTTCAGACGCACGTGCTGACGCTCGACTCGCCCGGCGCGCGCGCGTTCGACGATGCCCACACGGCGACGGTGACGCGCGTCGGTGCGGAGCACCTACCGCGCGGCGCTCGCAACGTGCTCCTCAACGCGGGCGCACTGCGGCGCGCGCGCGCCTTCAGGCCCGATGTGATCCTCAGCATGCACATCGTCACGAGCCCCGCGGCGGCGGCGATCCGCCGCCGGCTCGGCGCGCGCTTCGTGCAGCTGTTTCACGCCGAAGAGCTCGGCATCCGCCCGAAGCTCGCGGCATTCGCCGCGCGCGAAGCGGACGTCGTGGTCGCTGTGAGCACGTACACCGAGTCGCTGATCGCCGCGCTCGGTCCCACACGCGCTGCGATGCGGATCGTCTCGCCCGGGGTCGACCTCCCCGCCGACCACGCGCAGAGCCTCGCGGCCGCACCGACGGTCCTGACGATCTCGCGCCTGACCGAGCGCTACAAGGGCCACGACACGATGGCGCGTGCGTGGCCGCTCGTGCTGGCGAAGGTGCCGGACGCGCACTGGGTCGTGATCGGCGAGGGACGCCTGCGCGCCGGCGTCGAAGCGCTGCTCGCCGCCTACGGCGTCTCGGGCTCGGCCAGCTTCACGGGCGCGGTCGACGACGCCGAGCGCGACCGCCGCCTGCGCGAAGCGCACGTGTACGCGATGCCCAGCCGGCTGCCGGGGCCGGGCTTCGCCGGCGAGGGCTTCGGGATCGCCTACCTGGAGGCGGGTGCCTACGGCAAGCCCGTCGTCGCGTGCAACGTCGGCGGTGCGCTCGACTCGGTGCTGGACGGTGAGACCGGCCTGCTCGTCGAGCCCGATGAACCGCTCGCGCTCGCGGACGCGATCGCGCGACTGCTGCTCGACAGCGAGCTCGCGCGGCGGCTAGGGGAAGCGGGCCGGGCCCATGCGCAGGAGTACGAATGGCCGCGCGTCGCTGCGCGCATGCGCGGCGTGCTCCTCGAGGCGATCGCATGCGAGCGATCTACGTAAATCACACCGCAGAGATCAGTGGTGGCGAGCGCTCGCTGCTCGCGCTGCTTGGCGCGCTCCCCGATCACGTGCAGCCGCTGCTCGCGGCGCCCGAGGGGCCGCTGCGCGAGGCGGCCGCTGCGGCCGGGATCGAGACGGCGCAGATCACCGGCACGGCGGGCAGCCTGCGCCTTCACCCGCTGCGCACGCCGCGCTCGGTCGTCGAGCTCGCGACCGCGGGCGCGCAGGTGCGACGCTTGGCGCGCAGCAGGCACGCCGAGCTCGTGCACGCGAACTCGATCCGGGCGGGGATCGCTCTCGCGGCGGCGCAGCTGTCGCGCCCCGCGCCGGGAATCGCGCGGATCGTGCACGTCCGCGACTGTCTCCCGCGCGGAGCCGTGAGCGACGCGACGCTGCGCCTCATCGGCGCGAGCGCGACGCTGGTGCTGGCGAACTCGCGCTACACCGCGCGCTCCGTGCTCGCGGTCGCGCCGCGAGCACGCGTGGAGGTCGTCTACAGCCCCGTCGACCTGGATCGGTTCGATCCCGCGCGCATCGACCGCGCGCGGGCGCGCGCGGCGCTGGGCGCCGCGGGGGAGCGCGAGCTGCTGCTGGCGGTGGTCGGGCAGCTCACGCCGTGGAAGGGACAGGACACCGCCATCCGAGCACTCGAGATACTGCACAAGGACGGCGTCGACGCGCACCTGCTGCTGATCGGCTCGGCGAAATTCCTGGCGCGCGCGGCACGGCACGACAACGCCGCCTACGTCGAGCGGCTGCGGGCGATGGTCACCGCCGCGGGCCTGGACGATCGCGTCTCGTGGCTCGGCGAACGCGAGGACATACCCGCGCTGATGCGCGCGCTCGACGTGCTGCTGCTGCCTTCGACCGAGGAGCCGTTCGGGCGAGCGGTGGTGGAGGCGATGGCGATGGAGGTGCCGGTCCTCGCGACGAACGTCGGCGGGCCCGCCGAGGTCGTACGCGACGGACGCGACGGCCGCCTGCTCCCGCCGCGCGACCCGCAGGCCTGGGCGCGGGCGCTCGAGGAGCTCGCCGCCGATCCGCAGAAGCGCGCCGCGATGGGTCGCGCGGGGCGTGAGCGGGCGCGGGAGCACTTCAGCCTCGAGCGTCACGTCGAGACGGTCCTCGCCGCCTACGAGCGCGCACTCGGCCATCTACAATCTCGTTGAATGGATCGCGCGGGAGGCTCGCACGGAGCGGTGGGGAACGGGAGCGGTAACGGAAGCATGTCTGCCGCGGCGGAGGCGCACGTCGTCGTCGAGGATGACCGCGAGGTTTTCCGCCGCCTGACCGATCGCCCCGCCGACCTGCTGCGGTTCGCGACCGCGGGGTCGGTCGACGACGGCAAGAGCACCCTCATCGGGCGCCTGCTCTACGACTCCAAGCAGGTGTTCGTCGACCAGCTGGAGCACGTCGAGCAGACGAGCCGGCGCATGGGTCACGACTTCGTCGACCTCTCGCTGCTGACCGACGGCCTGCGCGCGGAGCGCGAGCAGGGGATCACGATCGACGTCGCCTACCGCTACTTCGCAACCGCGCAGCGGCGGTTCATCATCGCCGACACGCCCGGACACGAGCAGTACACCCGCAACATGGTCACGGGCGCATCCAACGCGGACCTCGCGATCGTGCTCGTAGACGCGCGCAAGGGCGTCATCGCGCAGTCCAAGCGACACGCGTTCATCAGCTCGCTGCTCGCGATCCCGCACGTCGTCGTGTGCGTGAACAAGATGGACCTCGTCGACTACGACGAGGCGGTGTTCGACGCGATCGTCGAGGAGTTCGACCGCTTCGCGGCGCGATTGGAGATGCCGGACGTGACGTTCATCCCGATCTCCGCGTTGCACGGCGACAACGTCGTCGAGCGCTCGCAGGCGATGCCTTGGTACCAGGGGCCGCCGCTGCTCTACCACCTCGAGCACGTGCACATCGCGTCCGACCGCAACCTGATCGACGTGCGCTTCCCCGTGCAGTGGGTCATCCGGCCGCAGTCCTCGGACGTCGCCGACTACCGCGCCTACGCGGGCCAGGTCGCCGGCGGCGTGATCCGCGAGGGCGACGAGGTGCTCGTGCTGCCGGGTGGGTACCGCACCACCGTAGCCGGGATCGATACCTTCGACGGTCCCGTGGCGGAGGCGTTCCCGCCGATGTCGGTCGCGCTGCGCCTCGCCGACGACATCGACGTCTCGCGCGGCTCGACGATCGTGCGCCCGCACAACCAGCCGACCGTCGCGAGCAACTTCGAGTGCCAGATCTGCTGGATGTCCGAGAACGAACTCGACAAGAACCGGCGCTACATCGTCAAGCAGACCGCGCGCAGCGCGATGGTCGGTTCGCTCGACGTCCGCTACCGGATCGACGTCGAAACCCTGCACCGCGACGAGAGCGCGACGACGCTCGGCCTCAACGACCTCGGGCGCGTGCACGTCGAACTGAGCTCGCCGCTCGTGTTCGACTCCTACCGGCGCAACCGCGCGACCGGGAGCCTGATTTTCATCGACGCCGCGACCAATGAAACGGTCGCCGCGGGGGTGGTACTCGACACCGAGGTCGACGAGCGCGAACTACGGCCCAGCGAAGGCCGCAGCCCGAACGTCCGCTGGCAGGGCACGCGCATGACCCGCGAGCGGCGCTGGCAGTCGCTCGGCCAGGTTGGAGCGACGGTCTGGTTCACGGGGCTCCCCGGCGCGGGCAAGTCGACGGTCGCGGCGGCGGTCGAGGAGCGGCTGATCGCTGCGGGCCAGCGCGCGTTCATGCTCGACGGCGACAACCTCCGCCATGGTCTCAACGGCGATCTCGGCTTCGATGAGGCCGCGCGGCGAGAGAACGTGCGCCGCACCGCGCACGTCGCGCGCCTGGTCGCGGAGTCCGGAACGATCGCGCTCGTGAGCCTCGTGAGTCCGTACGCGTCCGATCGCGAGGCCGCCGCGGCGCTGCACGCGGCCGACGATCTCGAGTTCGTCGAGGTGTTTGTCAACGCTCCGCTCGAGCTGTGCGAGGAACGCGACCCGAAGGGGCTCTACGCGCGCGCACGCGCGGGGGAGCTGTCCGGGATGACGGGCGTCGGCGCGCCCTACGAGCCTCCTGTGAACCCGGCGCTGATTCTCGGCACGTGCGATGAATGCGTCGAGGACTGCGTGCAGAAAGTGCTCGACCTGCTCGCGGCCCGCGGCCTCATCGCTGCGGGCGCGTAGCCGCGCTCCGCGCGCGCGCCGCGCGCGGCCTCAGCCTCGAGGCCATATATAGCGTCCTCGGCCTCTAGCGGCGTTTGCGTTTGCTCGACACCGGCGCCGCGCTGAGACGGACGGTGTTGCTGGCACCCGACACGAGCGCGCCTTTTTTCGGCTGCACGTAGGCGCGGTAGTAGCCGCGCTTTCTGATGCTCGTGATGAAGCTGAAGCGCGAGACGGAGTGCGTGCCGCGTTTGCTCGTCGTCGAGAACTGCGTCGAGAACTGCGTTTCCTTTTCGCTGCGCCCCGGGCGCACCGCTTTGAGCAGTTGGAAGGACACGCGCGCGCCGACCACCGCGGGAGTGACCGTGCCGTACAGGCGCACGAAGCCCTTGCGCGCGGAGGAGCGCACCTTGAGCGTCACGCGCACCGACACGTGCGCCGTGATCACGGGGCTCAGCAGGGGCCGCGGGTCGAGCGTCGCGACGCGGAACTGTGTGCTCACGGTCATTTGCGTCACCTTGAAGACGAAGCTCCCGGTTGCGCTCGGCGTGGCCGCAGTCGTGACGGTGGCGAACGGTTCGAGGTACGGATAGCGACTCGCCTGGAGCACGAGCTTGTGCAGCGTGGGGCCCGTACCGCTTAGCGTTCCGCGCAGGACGTACGTGCCGTTGTAGGGCGTCGGGGGGGCGTTCTTTTCTTTCGGCAGGACGAATTTCAGCGCGCTGGATTTGAGCGCATAGGTGTGGTCAAGGCCGAACGACGTTCCGTCGGCGTTCGTCGCGACGAGACGGTAGTGCTCGCCGAGTAGCAGGCCCACGACGGTGACGCCGACCTTGACCCTCGCGTAGCTCGGGCCGAGACTGACCGGCGCGGTCGAAGCGCCGTACGCTTGCGACGGCCCGTATTGGAAGGAGTAGGTCGTCGTGAGACCGCGCGGCTGGACGGTGCCCTCGAGAACCAGCGAGTTGCCACGCACGTGGGCCACGTTGCCGGTCCTCGCGATCGGCCGACCGGGCTTGTTGGTCACCGCGTCCGACGCTATGGGCAGCAGCAGCGCCGTGCCGGCGATCGCCGCAAGGCACACAAGCATCACACGCCCGCTTCTCGTCCTCATCTGTCGCCGTCGTTCCTCTTCTCGGGAGCTTCGCTTCGTGGGCAGGTTTTGCGCACGGCCGCCATCCGTGGCGGTCCGCGGCATTCGTTCAAACACCGTGCGCCTCCAAATGATGCGGCATTGCGCGTGCCTGGGCTTCACAAGATCGTTACTCAGAGGCGGGGGCGTGCGTCAGGATTTGGCATGGGCGCCCAGCGCAAGATCCCGCGCGGACTCGTGCGGCTTCGCGCCGCGCAACCCCTAAACGCAGCGCAGCCAGCGTGTCAACTCAAGAGATCGCCAGCTCATCCCGCGCCGCCGAGACGGAGCGCTGCCGGCGCTGCAGCGCGCCGCTCGCCGGCGACCAGCGCTACTGCCTCGAGTGCGGCGAGCCGCGTGCGCCGGCGCGCAGCGCCCTCCTCGGCGGCGGGTCCGCCGCTGCGCCCGCGGCGCCGCCCGTTGCAACGCCGCCGTTCCCTCGGGGCTCGTCCGCGGCTCAGGGTCCTGGGCGCGGCAATGCGGTAGTCGTGCTCGCCGGCGTCGGCGTGCTGCTGCTCGCGATGGGCGTAGGCGTGCTGATCGGGCGCGCCGCGGCACCGTCCTCGAGCTCCGGGCCCGCGGAGGTGGTTACGGTCGGCTCCTCACCGGGCGCGAGCTCGCCGAGCACCGGCGCAGGCGCTCCTGGGGTTGAATTCCGCGACGACTGGCCCGCCGGAAAGTCGGGCTACACGGTCCTGCTTCAGTCGCTGCCGCAGGCCACCACGTCGACGAGCGCCGTCAGCGCCGCGAAGAGCGCCGCGAGCGCCAAGGGTGCGCCCGGTGTCGGCGCGCTCAAGACCGGTGACTTCCCCAGCCTGACGGCCGGCAGCTACGACATCTACTCGGGCGAATACAGCACCAAGAAACAGGCCGACGCGGCGCTCGCGAAACTGAAGAGGTCATTCCCCGGCGCGTCCGTGATCAAGGTCTCCAGCGCAGGCGCCGCCGTGAGCTCGCGTGGCGGCGGAGGGGCATCGAGCCCCGGCGGCGGCTCCGGCGGAGGCTCGAGCTCCTCCCCTCCCGGGTCCTCCTCGCAGCTGCAGAAACTCTCGAAAACCAGAGGCAAGAACTACGAGCAGGAAAGCAAGAACCTGCCCAACGAAGTCGGGACCTGAGGCGATGAGCATCCTCGCTGACGCGATCAACCGCAGGCGCCGGCGCTCGCCTTCCTCTCCCTTTCGCGATCGCCTGGAGCCGGTCCCGGAGCTGGGTCAGAGCGCCCCGGCGACGGAGGCCGAGTCGCCCGAGCCTGCAACGGACGAGCGCGGCCGCTCCGAGCTTGCGCGCCGGCGCGATGCGCTCGCGGAGCAGGTGACGGAGCTGCACTGGGACCTCGGCGGCCTCACGTACGAGATGGCGATCCGCGATCACTTCCGCCTGGACGTGCTCGTGGCGAGGGCGGCGGCTCTGCAGGAGCGCGACGCGGAGCTCGCGGAGGTCGAGCGGCTGCTTGCGCTCGAGGAGAGCGCGAGCGCGGGCGCCTGCCCCGCCTGCGGGGCACCGCACAGTCGCGGCGCCGTCTACTGCTGGCAGTGCGGCACGACGCTCATGGTGCGCACGGCGAGCGGTTCCTCGCCGGTGCCCGCGAGTGCCGCGCCCGACCTCGCCGCGACTGCGCCGATCGACGCGCTGCTGGCTGTGGACGGCTCAAAGATCGGCCGGCGCGGCGAAGACGGCTCCTCCCACCCACCGCGGCTCGCGGACCGGTAGTCGCAGTGGGCTCCGGGCGCAGCGGCGCGTGCCCGTCGTGCGGTACGCCGCTCGAGCGCGCGCAACGCTACTGCGTGCAATGCGGCGCGCGCGTCGCGCCGCGCTCATCGCTGCTGCTGGTGCTGCTTCGCCACCGTGCGAGCTTGCGAGCGCCCGCCGCCTCCGCGGCGGCTGGAGCGGCGCCCGCCGCGGGACCTCTCGCGGCCGGCGCTGCCTCGCGCCGGGTGCGCGCTGCCCCGGGCGCCTGGTTCGAGCGCGCGCTGGGGGGCCTCACGCTGCCCGCGCCGTGGATATCCGCGCTGCTCGTGCTGACCTTCCTCGGCTTCGGGGTCCTCGTCGGCGACGTCGCGGGAACGCGGCCGTACGCGCTGTCGGCGTCGCGGCGTCCGCTGAAGCTGATCGTGCCCGCGGCGCCGGCGAGCTCGTCCTCGCGGTCAACGCCGCAGGGCAGCGAAGCAGAACCCCCGCCGGCAAGCTCGGAAGCGACTCCGGAAGCCTCCGAATCGAGCAGCGCCGAATCGAGCGGCGCCGAATCGCAAAGCGGCTCGAGCTCGAGCTCCGGCTCCTCGCCATCGAGCTCCGGCTCATCGACCGGCAAAGAACGGGAAAGCTCCTCGGGCAAATCGGGCTCGGGAAGCTCGGGAGGCCCGTCGAGCTCGAAGCTGCCGGCGATCAGGCACGTGTTCGTGATCATGCTCGCCGAACAGCCGTTCGCGAGCACATTCGGCCCCTCGTCGACGGCGCCCTACCTCGCACGCACGCTCGAGCACCGCGGCGAGCTGCTCGTGCGCTACTACGGCGTCGCGCACGGCCCGCTCGCGAACGGGATCGCGCTTCTAAGCGGGCAGGGCCCGACGGTGGCGACGGCCGCCGGCTGCCCGGCGTTCGCCGACGTCGCGCCCGGCAGCGCGGGCACGCTGGAACAGGTCTCCGGCGAAGGCTGCGTCTATCCGGCGGCGACCAAGACGCTGATGGCGCAGCTGGCGCATAAGCACCTGACGGCGCGGGCGTACGTGCAGGGGATCGACGAACCCGGCTCCGCCTCCACCGCGTGCGCGCACCCGCCGCTCGGAGCTGCCGATCCCAGCTCGCAGCCCGCGAGCGCGTCGCCGTACGCGACCGCGCGCAACCCGTTCGTTTACTTCCACTCGGTTATCGACTCCCGCGCGTGCTCCGGCGAGGACGTCGGGCTCGCGGCGCTCGCGCACGACCTCGCCAGTGAGGCGCGCACGCCCGCCTTTTCATACATCGTGCCCGACCGCTGCGATGACGGGAGCCCATCCCCGTGCAACGTCGGCGCGCCCGCGGGCATGCCTCCCGCGGACGCAATGCTCAAGCGCGTCGTGCCCGAGATCCTCGCCTCGCCGGCCTACCGCAAGAACGGGCTGCTCGTCGTCACCGTCGACGGCGCGCCGACGAGCGGCGAACTCGCCGACACGAGCTCGTGCTGCGGGCAGCCGCGCTTTCCCAACCTTCCGCCGCTCACGGGCAAAGCCGCGCTTCTCGGCCCCGAAGGCGGCGGCCAGGTGGGGGCGCTGCTTCTCTCGCGCTACGTCAGAGCGGGGTCGGTGAGCCAAGAACCGTACAACCACTTTGCGCTGCTGCGAACGATCGAGAACCTATTCGGCCTCGCGCACCTCGGCTACGCCGCGCTCACGAAGGTGAGTGCGTTCGAACCGAGCATGTTCCCCGTCGGCTGACTCCAGGTCCCTCACACGATGCTCGGGGGGCGCTGCACGCTGCTCGGGACGTACGTGTAGCGGATGCGCGCGCGCTCCTTGACCACGCGCGCGGGGTTTCCGACGGCGACGCCGTAATCGGGGACGTCGCGTGAGACGACCGAGCCCGTGCCGACGACGGCGTAGTTGCCGATCTGCACGCCAGGGAGCACGATGATTTTGTGCGGCAGCCAGGCGTAGTCGCCGATTCTCACCGGCTGCCGCTGCGCCTCGAAGCGCGGGTGATTGACGTTGTGCTGCGCGGAATAGATATCGGTGTCGTTGAGGAGCACGTTGCGCCCGATGTCGACCCGCGCAAACGCTTCGATCCGCACGCGCCCGCTGACCTTCGTGCCGGCGCCGATCGTCACGTTTTGCGGCAAGCGCAGCGTGACGCCCGCACCGATGAACGCCGAGTCGGCGATGCGCGCGCCCAGCGCGCGCCATCCCTCGCGGCGTCCGCGAGCGCCGAGAAGCCTGCGAAAGCGCCGCCAGAACATCATCCTGCCGAGGCGCCCGCTGCGCTTCGCGGCGGCGATGAGCGCGCTCGTGAGCGCCCAGCGCAGCGACGCGCGCGCTCGCGCGAGCGGCGCCGGCCGCAGCTCCGACGCCGGGAACACCGCGGCCGCCGCCTCGAACTTCGCCTGCCAGACCACGCGCTCACGCTCGCCCTCGCCCGCGTCGCCGTTGGCGCCCGCGCGCGCGGCGGCGAACTCGTCGACCGCTTCTCCAAATGCGATCGCGCCCAGGACCTCGAGGATGTCGAGGTACGACCCGTCCCCCGGTGGGACATAGCCGGCGCTGCGGTCGATCGCGAGCGCGATCTGGCGGTCGTTCGGGACGCGCACGCGCAAGAGTCCCCGCCCACGCAGCTCGGCGAGCGTTGCCAGCGAAGCCGTGAACTCCTCGAGCTTCGAGAACCCGTCGCCCATCGCGCAGCTGAGTCTAGAGCGCGCGTCGAGCCCGAGCGGTGCCTGCTCAGGCGTGGCGCGAGGGCGCTCGCAGCGGCCGCACCGTCGCCGCCACGCTCGCCGTCGTGGCGGGCTCGTGCGCGTCGGCCAAGCAGGTCGCATCGCCCAGCAGGTCGGCGTATGTGATCGCCTCGCGGCGGTGGCCCGCGCGGCGCAGCACCCACTCGAGCGCGAGCATCTGGCGCGGGTGATCGAGGTCGGAGGGGTGGACCTCGAGTCGCAGGGTGCGCGCGCCGCCCAGCGAGCTCGCGCGGATCAGGAGCGGCGAGATCGCGCGGCGCAGGTGGTCCTCGGAGGACGGCCCCCACGCAGGCCAGAGCACGCGCGAGCCGTCAGACGGCAACGGCGCGCGCGGCACGCGCGAGCCCGCGGGGGGCCGCGCGGGGTGTAGGTGCAAGCGGTCCGCCCACCAGCGAAAGCGCCCCGGCAGCGACAGGCGCAGCGCCCGCGTGTACGCGTATCCGGGCGCGACGAAGCCGTTGGGCTCGAGCCCGGCGAGCTTTAGCAAGCGCCAGCCCGTGTCCACCGCACGGCGTGCCTCCTCGCCTGTCATGCCGACGAACTCCGGCGTGTGGTCACGGTCCTTGCGCGCGACCGCACCACGCTGCAGGATGGTCGAGCGGCCGAGTCGGTCGTGCCGGAAGCCGTGCTGGGCGATTTCATCGCCCGCGGCGCGCCGTTCGGTCAGCCAGCTGCGCAGCTCGGGCGAGCGCTCACCGAGCGGGTGCAGATCGCGCGCGGGAATCACGAGCAGCGTCACGCGTTCGACGCCGTGATCCTCGAGCCAGTCGCGGATCAGCGCGCAGCGCTCGAACGTCGCCGGCTCGATGTCGTGCAACGAGACAGCGATCCGCCCGCGGGCGCCCCGACCGCGGCGCGGAAGGGCAGTTCGCACGCGGATCCCGACCCGCGGAGCTGCCCCCTGCCCGATCACTGCCATGCAGTCAGATTCGCCCGCAAAGTGCGCCGATCTGTGACCAGTTGGGGACGATCCTGTGAAGTGCTTGTGACGAAGCGCGCAAAATCCCGGGCGCGTAGGCCGCGCGGGGGAGACGAGGCGAGGTAGGCGCTCAGAGCGGGATCGAAGCCCCCACGAGCGCCGCAACTATCCCCGCGAGGCCGGCGAGCACGAGCGTCGAGACGATCCCGCTGCCTCGCACGAACAGCAACAGCGCCGCCGCGGCCAGGACCCCGATCTGCCATGGCTGCGAGAGCGCCCGCGCGAGCGGGACGGCCGCGCCGATGATCGCGCCCGCGGCTGCGGGCGCCGCGCCCGCGAGGAACGCGAGCGCGCGTGAATCGGCGAGAAGGCGCTCGAAGCGTGCAGCGCCGAGGAGGATGAAGGCGAACGATGGCGCGAACGCGATCACCGTCGCGACCAGCGCGCCGGGTACCCCCGACTCCGCGTAGCCGACCGCGGCGATCGTGTGCGTCACCGGCCCAGGAGTGACCTGTCCGAGGGCGACCGCGCCGACGAACTGCCCGTGCGTCATCCACCCGCCCGCGCCCGTCGCGTCCGACTGCATCAGCGGGACGATCACGAACCCGCCCCCGAAAGCGAGGCCGCCGACCTTGATCGCGGTCCACGCCAGCCGGCCCGCGTGCGACCCGGCGGCCGCCAGGACGGCCGCGGCGGCGGGCCCGGCGCCGCGACCGTGCGGCGATGCGAGCGCGGGCGGCGCGCCGGCTGCGGCGAGCCCGGTTCGCGAGCCACCGCTCCTGCGGGCGCGCGCCAGCTCGAGCACACCGCACCCGAGCAGCACCAGAACGAGCCACGCTCCGGCGAGAGCCGCGCCCGCCGCGCCCGCGAGACCGTACGCGAGCACGCGCGCGCGGTCGGCGCGCGGAGTGCGCCGCAGCAGCGGCCCGGCCAGATTCGCGCCGGCTCGCGCCGCCACCGCCGCCACCGCCGCGCCCGCGCCGATGCCTGCACCGCGAATCCACTCCGGCGGCGAGGACAGGAACAGCGCCGCGAGCCCGAGCATCGCGGCGAACCCGGGGAGGATGAAGGCGAGCCCGCCTGTGATCGCGCCGCGCGGCCCGCGCAGCCGCCACGCGCAGTAGATCGCGAGCTGCGTCGAGGCGGGGCCGGGAAGCATGTTCGCCGCGGCGACCGCGCGCTCGAACTGCTCGTCCGTCAGCCATTCGCGCTGCACCACGCACAGCTCGCGCAGCAGCGCGATGTGCGCGGGCGGTCCCCCGAACCCGAGCGTTCCGATCCGCCCCCAGGCGCGCGCGATCTCGAGCAGCGAGGGCCCCGGGCGCGTGGTGGACGCTCGCATCCCGCGCAGGGTACGTGCTCCGCTTGCGCCCGCACGGGCATGTGGCGGCCTCCCACACGCGCTTCACTAAGCTCTCGCGGCCATGTCCGCGGTATTCACCCCGCTCGCGTCCGCCCTCACCTACTTCCAGGCAATCGTCCTCGGGGTGCTCCAGGGCATCACCGAGCTGTTCCCGGTGTCGAGCCTCGGTCACACGGTCCTGTTCCCGACGCTGTTCGGCTGGAACTCGCTCGTTCACGAACAGTCGCAATCCGAGTCGGCATGGCTCGCGTTCGTCGTCATGCTCCACGTCGGAAGCGCGATCGGCCTGCTCGTCTACTTCCGGCGCGACTGGGTCAAGATCATCGCCGCGTTCTTCGCCACGCTGCGCAAGCGGCGTGCGACCACCCCGACCGAGCGCCTGGCCTGGTTGATCGTGATCGCGAGCATCCCCGCCGGGATCCTCGGCCTGGCCCTCGAGCACCAGCTGCGCACGCTGACGGCAAAGCCCGAAGCGGCGGCGATACTCCTGATGGTCAACGGGCTCGCCCTCTTCGCCGCCGAGCGCTATCGCCGCCGCGCCGAGGTGCGCGAACTCGCGTTGCGCGAGGGCGCGAAGGCCGACGGCGGGCGCGAGCTCGACACGCTCGAGTATCGCGAGGCGCTCGTCGTCGGCGTCGTGCAGTCGAGCGCGCTGTTCGCGGGCATCAGCCGCGACGGCGTGACGATGGGCGCGGGCCTCGCGCGCGGCCTCGACCACAGCGACTCCGCCCGCTTCGCGTTCCTGCTCGCGACGCCGATCATCCTCGCCGCGGGAATTTTCAAGCTCCCCGACCTGCTCGGGCACCTCGGCAACGGCATCCGCGGGCAATCGGTCGTCGCGTGTGCGGTCGCCGCCGTTACCGCGGTGTTCACAGTCGCGTTCCTCGTCCGCTACTTCAAAACCCGGACGCTCATCCCGTTCGCGATCTACTGCCTGCTGTTCGGGCTGGCGATGGTCATCTACACCCAGACTTAGGGCCGCGGCGCGCATCGCGGCATCATTGGGGGGTGCCGAATCCTCGCAAGCCCCAACGGAGCAGGATGTTCGAGACGCGCAGCCACGCCTGGGAGGAGGTAGGGCTCCTGCGCCAGGTGAACTCGCGGGTCGTCAAGCGCGCACGCGTGGAGGCGCTCGTGCTGATCGTCGCGTTCGTGGGCGTCGTCGTCCTGTACCGCGACCGCATCGAACTGCTCGGCGCTGCGGGCCCGGGCGGAAAGGCCTCCAAAGAACTCGGATCGTCTCTCGAAACGCCCGTGCGCGCGCTCACCGTGGTCGCGCTCCTGATCCTCGGCTGGGCGATCGCGCGGGCCTTCGGCCGCGGCCTCGGACCGCCGCTGTTTCGGCGGCTGGACCCCGCGACGGCGGGCACAGTCGGCTTCCTCATCCGCCTCGCCACCGTCGCGCTCGCGTTGCTCGTCGCGCTGAGCGTCGCCGGGGTCGGCGCCGGCACGCTCGCCGTCGGCGGCGCGTTCACCGCCGTCGTTGCCGGCCTCGCCGGCCAGCAGACGCTCGGCAACCTGATCGCGGGCACCGTTCTGCTGAGCGCGCGGCCGTTCCGTGTCGGCGATCGCGTGCGCCTTCAGGGCGGCGTCCTCGCCGGCCAGCTCGAGGGCACCGTCAGCGCGCTCGGCCTGCTCTACACGACGCTCGCGCGCGGAGACGGCGAGATCATGGTCCCCAACAGCGTCGTCCTGGGCGTCGCCGTGATGCCGCTGCGCGAGCCCGACGCGGTCACGCTGCGCGCGAAGCTGCGCTCGGGGACGACGCCGCGCGACCTCCAGGAGCTGATCGAACGCGAGCTGCCGCTGCGGCTGCGCGAACCGCCGCGGATAACCCTCGAAGCGCTCGACGGCGACGAGGTCGTAGTGCAGATCGCCGCGCGGCCGCTCGTCGACTCCGACGCGCCTCAGCTCGCGAGCGACCTGCTGCGCGTGGTCTCGGGCGAGACCGCCTCGGCCGCCGACGGAAGCTCGCCGGAGCCCGCCCCCGAGGGCGCGCGCACGAGATAGCGCAGGAACAGCTGCGAGTCGTTCTCGAGCACGCTCTCGAGCTCCATCTCGGAAGGCTCCGGCAGCTCGTCGCCGGAGACGATGCGCAGCGTGCGCCGTTCGGGGTCGTCGCCGCCCGCCAACAGCGGAGCGAACGACAGGTAGAGCTCGTCTACCAGCCCCCCACGCAGTAGGTCGTGGTTGAGGTGAGGCCCGCCCTCGCACAACACCGTCCGCACCCCGAAGCGCTCGCGCAGCTGCTGAAGCGACTCCGCGAGGTTGCACACCGATCCGCTCCCTGCGCGTACGTACTCCACACGCGCGGCGACGTCTGGAAGCGTCGCCTGCGACGGCGTCAGGATGATCACGTGGGCACCCGGCTCCGCGAGCAGCGGCAGGTCCGCGGGCAGGTCGAGGCTCGCCGAGACGATGCACGCGAGCGGTTCCTCGGCCAGCCCGCGGTCCACGCGCCGGCGCCGGCGCTCAGGGTCGCGGATCAGCGGGCCGTAGCGCTCTGCGCGCACCGTGCCCGCGCCGACGAGGATCGCATCGACCGCGCCCCGCAGCGCGTGAAACAGCGCGCGGTCGGCGCGGTTGCCGATCGCGCCCGAGTGCCCGCTGAGGCTCGCGCGCCCGTCCGCCGTGCTCGCCATGTTGAGCAGCACGAACGGCGTCGTGCGCCCCGCTGCCGGCTCCGCCCTCAGCCCGAGCGCGTCCACGAACTCCGCAGGCTGCGTGTCGGGGCCCGGCGGCAGCAGGCGGCGCAGCACCGGAGGGCCCTGTTCGGCTGCCGCGGCTCGATCGGCGTTCATCTCCGGCGCAAGCCTAGTCGCGGGCGCGCGTGAGGCGGCATCGGGCCCCCGTCGCTCGGCGCAGGGCGAAACATTTCGACAACACGCGCGCGGGCGGACCTGCTAGTTTCGTTCCTGTCTGGCCGGCCTACGACCGGCGAAAAGCAGTGCAGGCGCTCGCAGGTGAGGCTCTCAGCAGCACCCTCCGCGCAACAGCACGCACGTACCGTGGAGGAGTACCACATATGCCAACCGGCACCGTGAAGTGGTTCAGCGACGACAAGGGGTTCGGTTTCATCACCCCCGACGACGGCGACAAGGACCTGTTCGTTCACCACACCGGAATCAACGGCGAGGGATACCGCTCGCTGCAGGAGGGCGCGAAGGTGTCCTACGACCCTGAGCAGGGCGACAAGGGCCCGAAGGCCGTCAACGTCACCACGATCTGAGCGCTGTCAGCGCCTCTAAGCTTTGAGGGCCCGCCCAGGCGGGCCCTCAGCATGTCCACGGACGCGAGCACAATCCCCCTGCGCGAGCGCGCGCTCGCGCCCGTGCGAGCACGGCGCATCGTTCGCGTTCGCTCGCGAGAGCGCTCCGGCGCGCACGCGAGCCCGTGGCCCGGGCGCATCGCGCTCGTGACGATCGCGTGCGCGTGCGCGCTCATCGTTGTCATGGCCGCGGACCGGCCGAGCATCCTCGTCGCCACCAGCCACTCGAACTTCTTCCCCCGGTGGATGGCCGGCCCGCTGGGCGGGCTCGTCCCCGGCCTCACGCGCGACACGACCGAGCTGAAGTACCTCTTCAGCGGCGCGCTCGTCATCGCCTACCTCGCCTACATGCTCGTGCTCGCGCACGCGCCGCGCCTGTCCGCGCGCTGGGTGATCGGCGCGATCGCCGCCGTCCACGTCGTCTTCCTGCTCTCGCCGCCGCTCGCGCTCACCGACATCTTCAACTACATCAACTACGCGCGCATGGAGGTCCTGCACAACCTCAACCCGTACACGACCATCCCCGTCTCCGGGCCGCACACCGATCCGAGCTACGCGCTGAGCAACTGGCACGAGCTGCTCAGCCCGTACGGGCCCCTGTTCACGCTGCTGACGTTCGTCGTCGTACCCCTCGGCATCGCCGGCGCGTTCTGGACGCTGAAAGTGCTGCTCGTGTGCACCAGCCTCGCGATGCTGCACCTGATCTGGAAAACCGCGCGCCTGCTCGCTCGCGACCCCGTCGCTGCCGTAGCGCTCGTCGGGCTCAACCCGATCGTGCTCATCTGGGGCCTCGGCGCCGATCACAACGACTTCTTGATGATGTTCCTGATCGTCCTCGCCTTCTACCTGCTCGTGCGCGCGCGCGTGCGCACGAGTGCAGCGGAGTCCGCCGCGGGAGCGCACGACCCGGCCGCCGTGCTGCTCGCCGACTCCGCCGCACGCGCCCGCGCCGCGCAGCCCGTCCCTCGGCGCTGGCGCGCGCTGATCCTGCCGCTGAGCGGCGCCGAGGTCGGCGCCGGGGCGGCGCTGATCGGCGCGGCCGCGTTCAAGGCCTCGGGCGCGGTCATCATCCCCGTCGTGCTCGCCGCGCTCGTGCGCCGGCGCCGCACGCTCGTGCAGGTGCTGCTCGGAATGGGCGCCGGTCTCGCCGTCGTCGGGGCCGCCAGCCTGATCGCCTTCGGGCTGCACGTGCCCGACCTGAGCACGCAGGGCAGCCTCGTCACGAACCTCAGCATCCCAAACCTCGTCGGCCTCGCCGTCGGCGCCGGCGGCGAGACGGCCGCCCTGCACGCCGTGTTCGCCGCCGGCCTCATCCTCGCGATCGTCCTCTGCGGCGTCCAGGCCTGGCGCTCGCGCTCGGCCATCGCCGCCTCGGGCTGGGCAAGCGTCGCGCTCCTCATCTCGCTCGGCTGGGCGCTGCCGTGGTACGTGCTCTGGATCCTCCCGCTGGCCGCGCTCTCGCGCTCTGGCCGGCTGCGCGCCGCAGCGCTCGTGCTCGGCGCCTATCTCATCATCGCCTGGGCGCCCGCGTCCGGGCAGCTGTGGAATGCGATCGGCTTCCATCCCGAGAGGACGACGCTCGGCTCGCTGCACCAGCGCCTCGTGCGCGACCTGCTCTACTGATTCGCGGAGCGCCTCGCCGGTGGTCGCACATTCACGGACATGAGCGCTGAGCACGCACCGCGCCCGTCGGTCTCGGTCGTCATCCCCACCTACAACGACGCCGCCCACCTGGGCGACGCGCTGCGCTCGATCGTCGAGCAGACGCTTCCCCCGACCGAGATCGTCATCTGTGACGACGGCTCCGAAGACGGCACCGGGGAGCTCGTTCGCGACTTCTCCGCGCAGCGGGCGGGCGGGGTCGACGTTCGCTACGTGCGCCTGCCCGGGCGCTCGGGATCGGCGTCGGCGCGCAACCGGGGCGTGGCCGAGGCTCAGGGGGAGTGGATCGCGGTATGCGATTCGGACGACATGTGGGCTCCGGGCAAGCTCGAGCGCCAGCTCGGCTTCATCGGGGCCTGGCGCGGGCGCCGGCCGCTAGCCGTGCTGGGTGCTCACGGCTGGAACGTCAACGAGGCCGGGCGCATCATCTCCTTGGCACCGATCGGGCCAACCAGCGAGGAGGAGTACGAGAGGGCAAGGGAAGAGGGCAGCAAGGTGGTGATGCTGCATTCCTCGCTCATTTACCCTCGCGCGCAGTTCGACGCGATCGGTGGCTACTCCAGCGAGTACGGCACCCTCGACGACGTCGACTTCGTCTGTCGCATGGTCTTCCAGGGAGCTGTCATTTGCGTGCCCGAGCCACTCGTCTACTACCGCAAGCGCGGCGGCTCCAAGCAGCTGGCCGATTTCTGGACGCAGCGGATGGATGCTCGGCGCCTGACCGCGAACCAATACCGACGCGCGCACGGCGAGGACCCGCTCACCGCGGAGCAGTTCACCGCCCGGCTCGCGGCGGCCCCCGCTCGCGAGCGCCTGCGTCGGCGTCGCAAGATACTGGGGCTCTACAACTATCGCTTGGGGGCCACCGACGTCGTCAACGGCCGGCGCGTGCGCGGCGTGCTCCGGCTCGCGCTCGCGGCCGTCCTCGACGGCACCCGACTGCGCTTGGGCGCGCAGCGTGCACTGCGTTCACGCTTGCCGTCGCTCGCCGGTCACGGCGACACGCGCCGCGAGCTGCCGGCCGACGACGTGGACGCCTAGCTCTCCTCGGGAGCGCGCCGCTCGCGCTTTCGCCGCGCCGCGTGGCGCTTCTCCTCGAGGCGCCGCTCCTGCGATGCCGCCGTCGGCTTCGTCGCGCGACGGCGCTTCGGCACCGCGAGCGCGCGCCGCAACTTCTCTGTGAGGCGCTCGAGCGCGAGCTCGCGGTTCGCTGCTTGGGAGCGCGCGTCCTGGGCGACCGCGGCCACGCGCGCGCCAGCGCGCGCCAGCAGGCGCTCGCGCTGCGCCTGCGTGAGCGCGCCCGACGCCTCCACATCGAAGCTCGCTTCGACGCGGGAGGCCGTCACGTTCGCGTGCTGCCCGCCGGGACCCGACGAGCGGCTCGCGCGCACCACGATCTCCGCGAGCGGGATCGACAGCGTCTCGTTCACGCGCAGCGCGCGCGGGGTCGCTTCTGCGTCACTCATCGCGTCCGCCGCGCGCGCGTACGTGCGTACGAGCGCGCGCAGCGCTCCTCGCGCCGCCTTCAGCTGCCGTCGAGATCGTGCAGCGCGCGCACGCGCTGCTCCTCGCCCGGCGGCACCTGGCCGTCGCGGCCGACGTAGCCGTCCTTGCCGCCCACGATCACGTACACCGCGTCGACGTCGCCGCGGTTGCGGATCTTGCGCACCGTCGCCGCGTCCACGCGCGCGAACGCGCCCTCGCCGAGCTCCTCGACGGACCCGTCGCCGAACTCCATCTCGATCGTCCCGCGGTGCACGAAGTACAGCTCCTCCTGCTCGTCGTGATAGTGAGCGCCCGTCTCCACCGCCGGCGGGATCACGATCGCGTTGACGCCGAACGCCGTCACCCCGAGCCCGCGCCGCACCTTGCGAAAGCCCGGGCCCTCGCCGAGGGCCTCCAGGCTCCCGACCGCCCATCCCTCGCCCGTCTTTACCGCCGGGTATTCAGCTGCGCTCATTGCTCGTGCCTCCTAGTCGTTCGCCACGTGTCCGCCCTGCGGCGAGATCGCGCCGCCCTCCGCCACCCAGCGCGCGAGGCCGCCGCGCATCGAATAGGCCTCGTAACCCGAGGCCCGAAACGCCGCCGCCGCCATCGCCGAGCGCGAGCCCACCCGGCAGTAGAACACCACCGGCCCCTCGCGCGGGATCTCCTCCGCGCGCGCCGACAGCTCGACGAGTTCGATGTGGCCGCTGCCCTCGATATGCCCCGCCTCGCGCTCGTGCGGCGCGCGCACGTCGACGAGCGCCAGCTCCCGGCCCTCGTCGAGCCACGTCGCCACCTCGCGCGGGTCCACCTCGAGGTCGCGCTGGCCGATCTCCGATCGCTCGCCGTTCGTGCTCATCGGCACCGAGACTAGCGACCGGCGGCATCCGCCACGCGCCCGCCGCGAGCGCTGCGCCGCGGTACTCGCGACGCGTCCTTTGCGCCGTCCAGGCGCCATCAATACGATTGCGCGCGTGCAGGCCGTCAGCGATGTATACGCGATCCCGCAGGAGCACCTCGACTTCTGCGCGACGATCGCGCAGATCGCCAGGGAGAGGATCGCGCCGCGCTCCGCCGAGATCGACGAGCGCGCCGAATACCCGTGGGACATCCGCAAGGTGCTCGCCGAGCAGGACATCCTCGGGCTGCCCTTCCCGACCGAGTACGGCGGCACCGGCACCGGCACGCTGATGCTCAACATGGCCGTCGAGGAGATCGCCAAGGTCGACGCCTCGTGCGCGCTCATCCTCATGGTCCAGGAGCTCGGCACGCTGCCCATCCAGCTGTTCGGCAGCGACGACCAGAAGGAGCGCTTCCTCCCTCGCTGCGCCACCGGCGAGCACTCGCCCGCGTTCGCGCTCTCCGAGCCCGACGCGGGCTCCGATCCCGCCGGGATGAAGACGACCGCCGTCAGAGACGGCGATGAATGGATCATCAACGGGACCAAGAACTGGATCTCCAACCTCGGGATCGCCGACTTCTACGTCACCTTCGCCGTCAGCGACCGCGAGACGCGACGCATGACCGCCTTCGTCGTCGAGGCCGATCGCCCCGGCTTCAGCGTCGGCAAGCTCGAGCACAAGCTCGGCATTCGCGCCTCGCCCACCGGCCAGCCGATCTTCGACGAAGTCCGCGTCCCCGAGGACAACGTCATCGGCGAGGTCGGCAAGGGGCTCTCCGTCGCGCTCGCCACGCTCGAGCGCACGCGCCTCGGCGCCGCCGCGCAGGCCGTCGGCATCGCCCAGGGCGCCACCGACTTCGCCGTCGCCTATGCGCGCGAGCGGCGCCAGTTCGGCAAGCCGATCAACGAGTTCCAGGGCATCCAGTTCAAACTCGCCGACATGGAAACGCGCACCGCCGCCGCACGCGAGCTGCTCTACAAGGCCTGCGCCATGGCCGACCGCGGTGACCCGCTGCGGGGCAAGTACTCCTCCATGGCCAAGGTCTTCTGTTCCGACACCGCCATGGACGTCACCGTCGACGCCGTCCAGGTGCTCGGCGGCTACGGCTACGTCAAGGAGTACCCCGTCGAGCGCATGATGCGCGACGCCAAGATCACCCAGATCTACGAGGGCACGAACGAGATCCAGCGGCTCGTCATCGGCCGCACGCTGAAATAGGCCCGCGCGCCGGAGCGCCCTGCGGTGCTCGTCCCAAAGGGGGTGCTGCGCGCACGCGGGAGGTGCTGCGCGCACGCGTGAGGTGCGAGGCGCACGCATGAGGCGGCCGCGCCATGGGGCGGTGTCGTCACGGAGGGAGTGCTGCGCGCGCGAGGCCGGGCCGGGGCATCTCGGCGCATCTATAGTTTCGGCAATGAGTGCGCCCGCCGTGCGCTCCGCGTTACCGGGCACGGCCGCGCGGCTGCCCGATTTCTTCGTCGTCGGGCACGAAAAGTCCGGCACCACGGCCCTGTACGGGATGCTTCGCAGCCATCCGCGCGTGTACATGCCCGACCTCAAGGAGCCTCGCTTCTTCGCTCCCGAGGCGCGCAGCGCGGCCCGTTCGCGCGACGATGTCCCGTACACCCACACGCTCGAGGAATACGTCGCCCTGTTCGCTCCAGCGAGCCCCGAGCAGCTCGTCGGCGAGGCTTCGCCGCAGTACCTGCGCTCGCCCGAGGCCGCGCTGCGGATCGCAGAGCTGTGCCCCGACGCGCGCATCATCGCCATCCTGCGGGAGCCCGTCAGCTTCCTGCGCTCGTTTCACCTGCAGTGCGTGCAGGCCGGGCGCGAGACGCAGAAGGATCTGCGCAGGGCGCTCGCGCTCGAGCCCGCCAGGCGCGAGGGCAAGCGCCTGCCCCGAGGCTACAGCTCGCCCGCGTGGCTTCTGTACTCCGAGCACGTGCGCTACGCCGAGCAGCTGCGTCGCTTCCACGCCGCGTTCCCGCGCGAGCGCGTGCTCGTGCTCATCTACGACGACTACCTTTCAGACAACGAGGCCACGCTGCGTGTCGTGCAGCGCTTTCTCGAGATCGACGACACCGTCCCGATCGAGCCGGTGCGCGCGATGCAGACGCGCTCGACTGCGCGCTTCACCGCGGTGCATCCGCTCTCGCGCCGCCTGCGCCTTGCCTGGCACAGGCCGCAGGAGGCCGATCCGCTCTCGCGCACACTCGCCGCCCTCGCGCCGCGATCGGCGCGCAGGCTGTGGCGGCGCGTGTTCTACACCCACGCGCCCACGTCCGACGAGCAGCTCGCGCAAGAGCTGCGCCGTCGTTTCAAGCCTGAGGTGGAGGCGCTCAGCGGCTACCTCGGGCGCGACCTCGTCGCTCTGTGGGGCTACGAGGACGCCGCGTAGCCCGCTGTCTCGAAGGCTGGCGCCGAGCTCTGGCGTAGCCCGGCCCGCGAGCGCGTCGGCGTGTCATGATTGCCTCATGCGTTCCCGACGGACGCAACGGAGGCCCCCCGAAAGCTCCGGCACAAACCGCGTGCGGCGCGTCGGCGTGGCCGCGCTCATCTCGCTGTCCGCCGGCCTCGTCTTCATCGTCGTCGCGAACGGCTTCTCGACCGTCGGCGCCGTCCGCGCGCTCGAGGACGTAGCGCTCGGGATCATCGTCGCCGCCTCGCTCACAGCGCTCGTCGCCTTCGTCGCCGTGCGCCTCGCCGGCTGGCGCGACCCCGAATCCGAGAGCGAGTTCGAGGAGATCGTCCGCCACTCGGAGGCGCTCGCGCGTGAAGGGCTCGCATACGACCCCGACGAAAACGAATTCCTCGAGCTCGACCCGCTCGACGACGACGACTTCGAAGAGCTCGTCCGCGACGCGCTCGACGACCTTCCCGACCTGCTGCGCAACGCCCTTGCGCACGTCGCCGTCGTCATATCCGACGGCGGTCGCCGCGAGCGCGCCTACGGCCTCTATCAGGGCGACGGCGGCACCCGCCGCAACGCCCACGACCGCATCGTCATCTTCCGCGACACGCTGCGGCGCGACTTCGGGCACGATCCCGAGCTGCTGCGCGAGCAGGTCGTGCGCACCGTTCGGCACGAGCTCGCACACCACGTCGGCTTCGACGAGCTCGGCGTCGGCCGGCTCGATCTGTAGAGACGGTCGCGAAGCTCAGCGCGGCTTTCGGATGAAGAACTGCGAGCCGACGGCTTGCAGCGCGCAGGAATGGAGCGTCGTGAAGTGCGTGACCGCCTTCGTGACGCCGTCGTCCCACCAGCCCGGCCAGCTGTAGTCGTCTCCCGAGAGCACGCCGCCGGGCTTGAGGCGTCGCCACCACGCCTCCAGGTCGGCAAGGACGGCGTCGTAGGTGTGATCGCCGTCGATGTAGATCCAATCGAGCGGCTCATCGCTCCAGCGCTCCGCCGCGTTCAGCGAGCTTTCTCTGCGCACGACGACGCTGCCCTGCGCAATCTCATTCTCAAAGCGCGCGAGCACGCTCTCATAGATGCGGTCCATGCCCGATTGTCCGTCAGCACCCGCGTACATCGCGTGCTCGTATCCCGCGGTCGACGTGTGCTCCCAGGGGTCGATCAGCGTCAGTCGTTGCGGCTGGACCCAACGCAGGAACCGTGCCGCCGAGTCGCCTTTCCAGCTGCCCACCTCGGCGCCGATGCGGCCGGCTCGTCGCAGCTTGAGCAGCAGCCAGTACCGGCCTGCTACGCGCTGTCCTCGCCGCCAGGTTCGTTTCAGTTTGCGCCTGTAGCGGTCGGTCACGGAGGCGGAAAGATACCGAGTCGCGACGCCCGGGTCACCGCTTGCGGCGAGGGCCGCGGCCGCGGGCAAAGCTTCGGCAAACTCGTCCAGCTGCACGCGCAAACCGGCGTCAGGCGCGCGCCCACTATAGTCCGCGCTCCCGAATCTCAGGAGGGAGTCTGAATGCCCGAGGCAGTGATCGTCGATGCAATCCGCACGCCCATAGGCCGCGCAGTCAAGGGGTCGCTTCGCAGCGTCCGCGCGGATGAGCTCGCCGCGATCCCGCTGCGCGCGATCGTCGAGCGCAACCCCGAGGTCGACCCCTCCTCGATCATCGACATCATGATGGGCTGCGGCTTCTCCGAGGGCGAGCAGGGCTACAACATCGGTCGCGTCGCCGGGCTGCTCTCCGGCATCGATCACCACGTTCCCGCGTGTACCGTCAACCGCTTCTGCGCCTCCTCGCTGCAGACCACGCGCATGGCCTACCACGCGATCTCCTCCGGCGAGGGCGACACCTACATCGCCGCCGGCGTCGAGGCCGTATCGCGAGCCGGGCAGGGCGCCCCGTTCGAGTTCAACCACGCCCTCGACGGGTCCGAGGGGTCCGCCTACAACGTCTACATTCCCATGGGCCTCACCGCCGAGAACGTCGCCGAGCGCTGCAACGTCAGCCGCGAGGCGCAGGACGAATGGGCCGTCGTCTCGCAGTCGCGCGCTGTCGAGGCCGTCGAGAACGGCCACTTCGACTCCGAGATCGTCCCCGTCACCGTTCCCGCGCACAAGGAGACCGACAAGGAGGGCAACGAGGTCGACCTGCCCGAGACCGTCGTCAGCAAGGACGACGGCCCGCGACCTGGCACCACGCTCGAGAAGCTCGCCGCGCTGCCGCCCGCCTTCAGGGAGGGCGGCACCGTCACCGCCGGCAACGCCTGCCCGCTCAACGACGGCGCCGCCGCGCTCCTCGTCATGTCCGCGGAGAAGGCCAAGGCGCTCGGGTGCAAGCCGAAGGTTCGCATCCTCGGCTCGACCGTCGCCGCCATCCGCCCCGAGATCATGGGACTCGGGCCGATCCCCGCGATCCAGGCACTGCTCAAGCAGACCTCGATGACGATCGACGACGTCGACGTCGTCGAGATCAACGAGGCGTTCGCCGCGCAGATCGTCCCCTGCATGCAGGAGCTCGGGATCGACGGCGAGAAGCTCAATCCTTTCGGCGGCGCGATCGCGCTCGGGCACCCTTTCGGGATGACCGGCGCGCGCATCATGACCACGCTCATCAACGACCTCGAAACGCTCGACGGGACCTACGGCATCGAGTCGATGTGCGTCGCCGGCGGCATGGGCATGGCGATGCTCGTCGAGCGTTTGTAGCGGCGCGTCAGCGCGGCGGCATCCTCAGCGCGCCGTCGAGCCTGATCGTCTCGCCGTTGAGCATCCGGTTCTCGACGATGTGGCACGCGAGCGCCGCGTACTCCGACGGCGCGCCCAGGCGCTGCGGGTAGGGAACGCCCGCTCCCAGCTTCTGCCGCGCCTCCTCGGGCAGCGCTCCGAGCAGCGGCGTGTCGAACAGCCCAGGCGCGATCGTGTTGACACGGATGCCGTACTGCGAGAGATCGCGCGCGGCCGGCAGCGTCATCCCGACGACGCCGCCCTTCGAAGCCGAATACGCGATCTGCCCCACCTGCCCGTCGAACGCCGCGATCGACGCCGTGTTGACGCACACGCCGCGTTCCCCGTCCTCCTGCGGCTCCGTCGTCATCATCGCCGTCGCCGCGAAGCGCAGCGCGTTGAACGTGCCGATCAGGTTGATCTGGATGATCGTCTCGAACGGCAGCAGCGGGTGCGGCCCCTTCGAGGATGCGACCTTCTGCGCCCAGCCCGTCCCCGCGCAACAGACCGCGATGCGAAGGCCCCCGTCGGCTCGCGCCGCCTGCCGCACCGCCGCCTCGACCTGCGCCTCCTCGCGAACGTCGCAGGCCGCGAACTCGATTCCCAGCTCCGATCCCAGGGCCGCGCCCTTCTCGGCATTGACGTCCGCGATCGTCACGACCGCGCCGCGCTCGTGCAGCGCGCGCGCGGTCGCCTCGCCCAAGCCCGACGCGCCACCGACGACGATCGCCGCAGAGCCCTCGATTTGCACGCGCTGCAGCGTACAGAGGTCGCATCTCGTATGGTTTTCGCAATGCGGCGACGCGCGACCAGGACGGTCCTGCGCCTGCTCACCTGGCTCGCCGACCACCGCTTCGCAAGGCGGATCGCTGCACGCCAGCACACGAGCGGGCTGGTGCGTGCGCTGTGGACGCGCGCCTCGCATCCGCTGCGCTGGCGCCCGATCCCGATCCTCGGCGGGCCGGCGAAGGGACTGCGCATCAACCTCCACGGCTCCGCCGTCGCGTTCGCCACCGGCGCCGCCGAGCGCCCCCTACAGGACGCGCTCGTGCGCGAGGTCCGCGCGGGCGCGACAGTCTTCGACATCGGGGCGAACGTCGGCTTCGTCACACTCGTCGCCGCAAGCCTCGTCGGTCCCACCGGGCGCGTCGTCGCGTTCGAGCCCGTCCCGGCGAACGCCGACGCGATCAGGGAAAACCTCGCCCTCAACAACATCGACTGGGTCGAGCTGCACGAGACCGCCGTCGGTCGCGCCGCCGGCTCGGCGAAGATGATCGTGTCCGACGTATCCGCGTTCTCGCGCCTCGAGACCGTCAACGTTCCCACCGGTGCTCGTGAGCGCATCGACGTGGGCATCATCTCGATCGACGACTTCATGGGTCTCGGAGCATCGCCTGCTCCCGACCTCGTGAAGATCGACGTCGAGGGCGCGGAGCTCGACGTGCTCGAGGGTATGCGACGTACGATCGCGGAGTACCGGCCCGTGATTCTCTGCGAGGTCCACGACTGCAACGTCGCGTACGCCGAGCTCATGAGCAGCCTCGGATACGAGACGGTGAATCTCGACGAAGAGGGTGTGCCCGTCGAGCGCGGTCACCGCAACGCTCACACGCTCGCGAAGCCGATCGCGGCCGCCGCGCCCGCCGGCGCGGCGTAGAGGGGCCGTCGCTGCGGGTGGGCGCCGCGCCTTGGCGCGGCGTAGAGGAGTCGTCGCTGCCGGGTGGGCGCCGCGCCTTCCCGGACGCCGACGCGGAGCAGAGCGGCGGCTTCCGACGTCGCTCAGGGCCGCACGCGCGAGCGGCGCCGCTTTAGTCTGCGCTCGGCCTGCGCGAGAGCGTGAGCGCGAACAGATCGTCGGGGTCCGTCAGCCAGCGCACCAGCTCGAGGCCCGCCGCAGCGAGGTCCGCACGCACGCGTTCGGGCGTGAACTTGGCGCTGATCTCCGTGCGCAGTTCCTCGCCTGCGTCGAAGTGCACAGGCAGGTCGAGCTCGCGCAGCAGCGTCGTGTGCTCGCGGCGCGCGCGCAGGCGCATCTCGATCCATTCGTGCTCGGGGTCGAATATCGCGATGTGGTCAAAGTCGTCGGGGTCGAAGTCCGCACCGAGCTCGCGGTTGAGCACGCGCAGCACGTTGCGGTTGAACTCCGCGGTCACGCCCTGCTCGTCGTCGTATGCCGCCTCCAGCACCGCCGGGTCCTTCACGAGATCGGTCCCCAGCAGGAGGTGATCCTCGGGACCCAGCAGGGCCGCTATCCCGGCGAGTACGCGTTCGCGGCTGCGCGGCTCGAAGTTGCCGATCGTCCCGCCCAGGAACACCACCAGCCGCGGCCCCGATGCCTCCGGCACGCGGTCGAGATGGCGCTCGAAATCCCCGATCACGCCGTAGACCTGAAGGCCCGGGTACTCGCTCGTGAGCTGTTCCGCGCACGCCCGCACCATCGCCTCCGTCACGTCGACCGGCACGTAGCGCACGAGCGTCCCCGCCTCGTGCATCGCGTCCAGCAGCACGCGCGTCTTCGCCGCCGTGCCCGAGCCGAGCTCGACGAGCTCGCTCGCGTTGGTCTCCGCCGCGATCTCGGTCGCGGAGCTCTCGAGGATCGCGCGCTCCGCGCGCGTCGGGTAGTACTCGGGCAGCTCCGTGATGCGATCGAACAGCTGCGCGCCGCGCGCATCGTAGAAATGCTTCGGCGGCAGCTCCTTGAAGGGGGCTGTCAGGCCCTCGCGCGCGTCCCGCGCGAGCGAGCGACCGTCCGCATCCGCGAGATGCGAATCGATGCGAATCGTGTCCTTCGTCGGGGGAGTCGACGCGGGGGGCATCAGACGCGCGCGCACGCTATCGCAGAGCAGCTCACGCCGGTGCGCACGCGAGCCTCACCCCCGAGAAGATCTGCCGGCGCTGCGGGAGGTCCCAGTTGCGAAAGCGCGGCGACGCCACTCGAGCGTCCGTCGCCCACGACCCGCCGCGCAGCACGAGGTAGCGGTCGCCGAAGAACACCTCCGAGTACTCGCGGTAGGGGTACGCGACGAAGCCCGGATAACCCTCGAATGCGCTCTGCGTCCACTCCCACACCGCGCCCGTCGCCGCGAGCACGCCCGTGCCGTCAGGCGCTAGCGTCGCCGCCCTCTCCCACTCGGCCTCGCTCGGAAGGCGCGCTCCGCGAGAGCGCGCGAACGCGTCCGCCTCATACCAGCTCACGTGGCAGACCGGCGCGCGCGGGTGCGCCTGCTCGATCGCGCTGTGCTCGCCGACCTCGTCATCCTGCGTCCACCGCCAGCCCGCCTCCGACCACCACTCCCTGCGCTCGTAGCCGCCGTCGGCGCTGAATCGCAGCCATTCCTCGTTGCTGACCGGAAGCCGCGCGATGCGGTATGCGTCCGTGCTGCGCTCGTGGCGCGGGCGCTCGTTGTCGTAAGCGAAGCCCTCCTCCGGCGAGCCCATCGCGAAGCGCCCCGCGGGCACTTCGATCCATTCCTGCTGGCCCTCGAGCGGCGCGAGCACGCCTTCGCGCGGCGCGAGCAGACCGGCGATCGCGAGCGTCTGGAGCATCGTCTCGCGATGCTGGAGCTCGTGGCGCACGACCATCTCCGCGAGCGCCACGTCGCCGATCCGCCCCCCGCCGAGCAGCTCGATGCTGCGCGTGCGGACCGCGGCCATGTACTCGCGTGCCGCCCGTGCGCCGAGCGCCTCGATGTCGCCGCGGATCGCGCGCGGCGTCTCGAACGCGTCGTAGGCGCTCGCGAGGTCCTCGCGCAGAAGCTCGAGGCCGCCGAGGCGGTGCGCGATCCACAGGTCCTCGTACGCCGCGATGTGCGCGAGATCCCACGCCAGCGGGCTCATGATCGGGGAATGCACGCGCTCGAGCTGCTCGTCGTCGAGGTGCTCGACCACGCCGAGCGTCAGCGACCTCGCGCGCTCGAGCGCATCCACGAGGAGCTCGTGCTCCGCGGCGGTCCGGCCCGCATTGGATACGTCGAGCGCCATCTGTGGACCCTCACTCTAGGCACTCGCTACCGCCGCCCCGTATGAACTCTTGATGAACTACCCCTCCGCGCGCGAGTCGCGGCGAGCTTGCGCCGGTCGCTCGCTCTACGCCGGCGAGGCCGCGTCGTCGACGATCACCGACAGGCGGTCGCGGTTCAGCAGGCTCGCGGGAACGCTCCGCGTCGGGCGCGCGAGCATCGCGCTCACCGCGTCCGTCTTCGACGCGCCCAGCGCGAGCAGCACGCAGCGGCGCGCCGCGCGCAGCACCGGCAGGCTGAGCGTGACCCGCTCCGGTGGCGGCTTCGGTGAATTGCGCACGCCGAGGCACACCGAGTTCGCACCCGCGCGCAGCGTCGCCGCGCCCGGGAACAGCGACGCGACATGCCCGTCGGGGCCGATGCCGAGCACGATCACGTCGAGCGACGGCACGCGCGAGCGCGGCGCAGGAGCGACGCGAGCGCGCAGCGCGCGGCCGTAGCGCCGCGCTGCGCGCAGCGGGCCGAGCTCGCCCTCCATGCGGTGGATGCGCTCCGCCGACAGGTCCGCCGCGGGCGCGAACAGCGTTTCGCGCGCGAGCTTGTAGTTGCTTTCGTCGTCGTCCGGCCGCACGCAGCGCTCGTCCGCAAACCACGCTTCCACGCGCCCCCAACTGTCGAGCTCGCGCGCGAGCAGTTCATAAGCGTGCGCCGGCGTCGACCCGCCGCTCAGCGCGAGGTGCGCGACGCCGCGCTCGCGCAGCGCGTCCTCGAGCAGGCGCGCGACTTCGCTAGCCACGCGCTGCGACGCGCCCGCCGCGTCGGCGCATGTCGTCAGGCGCGTCACGCCGCCGAGGCAGACGCGGTCGGCGCCGCCGTATGCGGGAGCATCGATTGCGCGTTCTTCAGCGCCGGCGCGTACGTCGGGTCGCGCAGGAGCGCCTGCCGGATGCCCTCGCCGAGGATGCCCGACTCGCCGCGCGAGGCGCCGAGCAGCGTCCAGGTGCGCTCGCCCCCATCGGGCTCGCGCTGGCGCGCGCGCAGACCTCCCTCGCCGCGGTCCAGGCTCAGGCGCACGTTCGACGCGGTTGCGAGCTCGACGCTTGCGAGCCCTGGAACCGCGAGCTCCGGCGCCGCGACGAGCTCGACCGCCACCTCGCCCGCGCCCGTAGTCGCCGAGCCCGTCAGCGTCCTCGAGCCGCCGTCGTGCTGCGCCGAGCGCGTCGCGCTCGTCGTCCAGCTCAGGCGCGAGGCGAGCCAGCCGACGAGCAGCAGCGCCGCGACCGTGGAGGAGGGGTGGTGGCGAACGCGCACGGAGGAGATCTCGTTCAACTCTGCGCGCATCCGCCCCGAGTCGAACGCGCCTGCGATGCGCTCGCGCCACGGCGTCGAGCGCAGCCACGCCAGGTCGACCACGTACACCCGCTCCGACAGCGAGCACGCGCGCTCGATCGCCGCTCGCCACACCGGCTCGTCGATCGAGTCCACGAGCGCCGCCTGGGCGAGGCCGATGAGCGTGTCGGCCTCCTCGGCGTGCCCGTGTGGCGACCACAGCAGCGTGGGCAGGTCGGTGACGACGAGCGGGTCGGCGATCGTCGGCAGGTCGTCGAGGTGGGGAGGGCCGATGCGCACGACGACCGTCTCGCGCAGCAGAGCGAGCCCGCCCGGCGCCGCGTCGTCCGCCGCGATGCTCGCCCGCGCGTCGATCCGTTCGCGGCGCGGGTCGAACGAGAGCACGATCACGCGTGAGGCGTGGTAGCGGCCGACACCCCGCAGCCGGTTGGCCACCTCACCGCTCCATGCATCGTCGACGAACACGAGCATGTTCAGCACGCGCGCCGGCACGTACGCCGAGTTTTCCGCGTGCCGCTGGACGAGCAGTTCGCGCATCGCCGCTTCGATCGCGTCGGGCGTCGTGTCGCTCGCGCTCCAGACCGCGTCGTTTCGAGGCATCAGATCGCGCGCCAGGAGTCGCCTTCGCGCAGCAGCGCCGCCGCCTGTTCGGGGCCCTGCGAGCCGGCTTCGTACTGCTGGAGCGGGCCGCTCGAATGCGACCACGCGTCGATGATCGGGTCGCAGATGCGCCACTGCGCCTCGACCTCGTCGTTGCGCGTGAACAGCGTCGCGTCACCGCGCATCGCGTCCGTGATCAGCCGCTCGTACGCCTCCGGCGACTGCGACAGGAACGACGTGCCGTAGAGGAACTCCATGTTCACCGGGCGGATGATCATGCGCGTGCCCGGAATCTTCGCGCCGAGTTTCAGCGACACGCCCTCGTTCGGCTGAAGCGTGAGCACGAGCTGGTTCGGCAACACGCCGAGCGAGCCCTGGGCCGAGAACGCGAGGTGCGGCACCGGCTTGAGCGTCACCGCGATCTCCGTCACCTTGCGCGCGAGCCGCTTGCCCGTGCGCAGGTAGAAGGGAACGCCCGCCCAGCGCCAGTTGCCCACTTCAAGGCGCAGCGCCGCATACGTCTCGGTCCGCGAGTCCGCCGGCACGCCCTGCTCCTGCAGGTAGCCGGGCACGGTTTCGCCGCCCGCGTGCCCCGCTGCGTACTGCGCGTGAACGGCCATCTGCGGGATCTCCTCGGCCGTCGGTTCGGGTATCGAGTGCAGCACCTTGACCTTCTCGTTGCGCACGTCTTCCGCCGTGAAGGACGCCGGAGGCTCCATCGCCACGTGGCACAGCAGCTGGAGCATGTGGTTCTGGATCAGGTCGCGCAGCGCGCCCGCGGCGTCGTAGTACGCCGCGCGGCTGCCGATGCCGATGTCCTCGGCCGCGGTGATCTGCACGCTGTCGATGTAGTTGCGGTTCCACAGCGGCTCGAACATGCCGTTCGCGAAGCGGAACGCCATCATGTTCTGCACCGTCTCCTTGCCGAGGTAGTGGTCGATGCGGAAGACCTGCGACTCGTCGAAGATCGCGAGCACGCGGCGGTTGAGCTCCTCGGCGCTGGCGAGCGTGGTGCCGAACGGCTTCTCGATGATCACCCGCACCGCCGCGCCCTCGTGCTGCTCGAGGTGGGCGGCGCCGAGCGCCTCGACGATCACCGGGAAGAACATCGGCGCCGTCGAGAGGTAGAACGCGCGGTTGAGCGGTTCGCCCGCGTGCGACTCGAAGCCCTCGAGCTGTTTCTCGATGCGCTCGTACACCGACGGGTCGTCGAACGTGCCCGGCACGTACTTCACATTGCTCAGCAGGCCCTTGAGCACGTCGTCGCTCGGAGGGCGGCGCGAGAAGTCGCGGATCGCCTGCTCGCAATCCGCGCGGTAGTCCTCGTGCGCGCGTTCGCGGCGCGCCACGCCGACGAGGTGGAAGCGTTTCGGCAGCGCGCCGTCGTGCGCGAGGTTGTACAGCGCGGGCAGCAGTTTGCGCCGCGCGAGGTCGCCCGTCGCGCCGAAGATCACGAGCGTCGTCGGCGCAACCGGCTGGCGCTCGAGCCCTTCGGTGAGCGGGTTCGCGCCTTCGAGCGCCGGCGCCGCCTGCCGCTGCGCGACCGCCACGCTCAGCGTCCCCGACTCTGTCCGGCCGTGCGCCGCGAGCGCTGCCCGCCATCGCTCTTTGCCCGCGCCGCGCCCTTTCCGCCGGTACGCCTCGCGGCTTTCCCGCGCGCGGGTGCGGGAGCGGGCGCGGGCGCGGATGCCGGTCCCGATGCCGGTGCGGGTGCGCTCACCACCGCGTGGCCGCCGAACTGGTTGCGCAGCGCCGCCAGGACGCGATCGGCGAAGTCGCCGCTGCCGCGCGAGCGCATGCGCGCATACAGCGACGCCGTGATCACCGGCGTCGGTGCGTCGTGCGCCGTCGCGTCCGCGATCGTCCAGCGCCCCTCGCCCGAGTCCTCGGTGTAGCCCTCGATCGCTTCGAGATCGTTTCCGTCGGCTTCGAACGCGCGCGCCGCCAGTTCGCAGAGCCACGAGCGCACCACCGAGCCCTGTCCCCACAGGTGGGCGATGCGCGCGTTGTCGAGCTCGTACTCGCACTTGTCGAACACTTCGAACCCCTCCGCGTACGCCTGCATGAGCCCGTACTCGATCCCGTTGTGGACCATCTTCACGTAGTGGCCCGCGCCCGCATCGCCGAAATGCAGCCAGCCGCGCGGCCCGATCGCCGCCCGGCTCTGCTCGTTCGTCTCGGGTGCGAGCACGTCGAGAATCGGCGCCAGTCCCTTGACCGCTTTGCGCGGGCCGCCCACCATCATGCAATACCCGACCTCGAGGCCCCACACGCCGCCTGAGACCCCCACGTCGACGTAGGAGATCCCGCTTTTGCGCAGCACCTTCGCGCGGCGCTTGTCGTCCGTCCAGCGTGAGTTGCCTCCGTCGATGATCGTGTCCCCGCGCTCGAGCAGCTTCGCGAGCTCGTCGACGGTGCCCTCCGTCGGGTCGCCCGCGGGCACCATGATCCACACCATCCGCGGCCCATGCAGCTGGCGCGCGAGGTCCTTCAGCGAGCTCGCGCCCGACGCGCCATCCTTCATCGCCCGCTTGACGGCGCCGGCGTCGAAGTCGAATGCGACGACCTCGTGCTCGGATTGCGAGCAGATGCGGCGGACCATGTTTCCGCCCATCTTTCCCAGCCCGACGAAACCGATCTGCGTCATCGCTCAGAGTCTCCTCACTGGTCGCCTTTTGTGCCTGTCGCCGCGCGCTCGGAGCCGGAGCGCACGCTCGCCGTCAGCTCGAGTAGCGCAGCCGCTGCGCTCTCGCCGTCGAGCCGAACGTGTGCTGCGGGGAGCCCGAGCTCGCGGAGTGTCTGCAGGTCGCCGATCGCCTGCGCGTTCTTCAGCGTCGTGAACGAGTAGCGCGCGCCGGGGATCGCGACGTCTTCGGGCCCGTCGTGAATCAGCTGCAAGAACAGCCCCGTCTTCGGGCCGCCCTTGTGGAACTGACCCGTCGAGTGCAAGAAGCGCGGGCCGTAGCCAAACGTCGTCGTCGCCCGCGAGCCGCCGGTTTCGCCGGCGCGGATCGCCGCCCGCAGTTCGGCCGCCGCGGCATCGAACGCGCCGGCCGGTTGCACGTAGGCCATGATCGCGACGTACGCCGGCGGAGACGCGCCCGCCAACAGCCGCTGCAGCTCGGGGACGCCGGCGCTCGGCGGCTGCTCCAGCGCGCCCGACGCTTCGAACTCGTCGAGCACGCGCCGCGTCGCGTCCTTCGCCTGCTGCACGTTCGGCTGGTCGAACGGGTTTATCTCGAGACCCCATCCCGCCACCGCGACCGTCAGCTCGGCGAGCATGAACACGCGCCCGAGGTCGAGCGGACCGCGAGTGGGGATCGTGATCAGCGGGTGCCCCGCCTGCGCGAGCTCGTGCGCCGCCGCATCGAGCTGCGCGTCGGTCCTGTCCACATCGCGCAGGTAGGCGAAGACCCTGTCCTCGCCGTATTCGCCGACGTCGCCGAGCGGCTCCTCGGCGACCGGCAGGATGCCCGTGCCGTGCTTGCCGGTGGACTCCGCGAACAGCTGCTCGAGCCACAGACCGAGGCCCGGAAGCGAATCGCCGATCAGGAACGTGAGCTTGTCGCGCCCCGCCCGCGCGAGCGCGCTCAGTGCCGCTCCCAGACAGACGTGCGCCGCGAGCGAGCTCGGGTCGGCGGCGCCCGCGGGCGCCTGTGCGTCGCACGCTGCGACCTCCGTGTCCCAGGCCTCGGCGGCGCCGCCGAGCAGTGCCCGCGTGTCGAGGCCGATGAGCGCCGCCGGCACGATCCCGAACGGCGACAGGGCGCTGTAGCGTCCGCCGATGCCCGGATCGCCGTGGAACGTACGCCGGAAGCCGCGCTCCCGCGCGAGCTGCTCGAGACCGGTGCCGGGATCGGTGATCGCGACGAAGCGCTCGCCGCGCCCCACGAGCGAGTAGAAGTGCGCGAACAGCGACAGCGGCTCGAGCGTCCCACCCGACTTCGAGGAGACGATGAACAGGGTCTGCTCGACGTCCACCGCGGCGCCGACCGCGAGGATCGTCGCCGTGTCCGTCGAGTCGAGCACGTGCAGCCGCGGATCGCCCTCGCGCGGCGCGAACGTGCGGCGCAGCACCTCCGGCGCGAGCGACGATCCGCCCATGCCGAGGAGCACGATGTCGCGCACGCCCTCGTCGCGGATCTCTGCCGCGAATGCATCGAGCTCCCCGAGCTCGCCCTCCATCCGCTCCGCGATCGTCAGCCAGCCGAGCCGGTTCGCGATCTCCGGCGCGCCCGGCGGTCCCCACAACGTCGCATCGCCCGCGCGCACGCGCCGCTGGACGTCGGCGTTCGCGGCCTCGGCGAGCTTCTCGCCGATGCGCGCCGCCAGCGCTTGCGGCGCGCGGACCTCGACCGCGAGTTCGCCCTTGCTCACAGCCACGATCGTAATGCCCAGCCATATACTGCCGCGCGGTGAGTCGATGAGCAGTATGCGCGTGTCCGCTCTCGCCCGGACGCTGTACACGCGCTCGCGGACCCTGCGCCGCGACCTCGCCGACCGCCGCTTCACGCCGACGCTTGTGCGAGATCATGGCGCTCCCGAGCTCGTGCTCTCGCCGCATATCGACGACGCCGTCCTCGACTGCTGGTCCGTTCTTTCGCAGCCCGGCGAGGTGTCGGTCGTCAACGTCTTCGCCGGTATCCCGCAGCCCGCGCCCGTGCCGCTGTGGGACCAGATCACCGGCGCGCGCGACTCTGCCGAGCGCGTGCGCGAGCGCATCGCCGAGGACGCCGCCGCGCTTGCGCACGCAGGCCGCCACGCGCACAACCTGTCGTTCCTCGACGCGCAGTACCGCAAGCCGCCGCCGCTGCGTCTGCATGAGCTCGACAGCGCGATCGCTGCGGTGGTGCCGCGCGTCTCGGCGGTCCACAGCACCGCCGGCATCGGCGGACATCCCGACCACGTGCTCGCTCGGCGCTACGCGCTCGCGCTGCTGGGCGCCGGGATGCCCGTGACGCTGTACGCCGACCTGCCCTACTGCGTCTACCACGGCTGGCCGCACTGGGTGGACGGACGCGCGCCCGACTCCCACCGCGATATCGACCCCTTCTGGGCGCAGTTCCTGCAGGGCCTCCCCGAGCTGCCGCCGCTGCGCGAGGCCCGCGTGCTGCGACTCGACGATGACGCCGCGCGTGCGAAGCTTCGCGCGATGTCCACCTATGCGACCCAGTTCCCCGCGCTCAGCTTCGGCGGCCGCGACATGCTCGCCGACCCCGAGATCCACCGCTTCGAGGTGCGCTGGGAGCTGCGCGCGCGCGCGGCGCCCCAATCCGCGTCCGCGCAACCCGAGCGATCTCCGCAAGCCGCGCCCGTGCAGACGCAGGCGACGGCTGCGGGCGACGCGGCGCGGGGCGACGGCCCGGCCGCCGCCGGCGCACCGGCCGAGGGCGCGCACGCGCAGAGCGCAGCCGCTGAGGAGACGCCGCGGGCCGGCGCTACCGCGGCGCACGCCGCGCGCCCGCAGGGGACCGCGCGCCCGCAGGGGACCGCGCGCCCGCAGGAGACCGCGCGCCCGCAGGAGACGGCGCGCCCGCAGGGGACCGCGCGCTCGGAGGGGGCTGCGCTGTGAGCGCGCCGGAACAGCGCGCGCTGCCCGACCGCAACCTCGCCCTCGAGCTCGTGCGCGTGACGGAGGCCGCGGCGCTCGCTGCTGCGCCGCTGGTCGGGATGGGCGACAAGGAGGCAGCGGACCAGGCTGCGGTCGACGGCATGCGCTACATGCTCCATTCGGTCCAGATGGACGGAATCGTCGTCATCGGCGAGGGCGAGAAGGACGAGGCGCCGATGCTCTACAACGGCGAGCAGATCGGCGACGGATCGCCGCCGCAGGTCGACATCGCGGTCGATCCGCTCGAGGGGACGGCACTGGCCGCGAACGGCATGGCGAGCGCCCTGGCGGTGATCGCGCTGTCGGCGCGCGGGACGATGTTCGACCCGGGCCCGGTCGTGTACATGGAGAAGATGGCGGGCTCGCCGGAGATCGCCGACCTGCTCGACCTCGACCGTCCGCTCGGCGAGACGGTGCGCCTGGTTGCCGAACGCAAGCACTGCGCGATCAGTGACGTGATGGTCGTCGTGCTCGACCGCCCTCGCCATGAGGCGGGAATCGCGGCAATTCGCGAGGCGGGCGGGCGCGTGCGCCTGATCCCGCACGGCGACGTCTCCGCGTCGCTACTCGCGGTGACTCACCGCTCGCCCGTCGACCTGCTGTGGGGCATCGGGGGGACGCCCGAGGGCGTGATCTCCGCAGCGGCCGTGAAGTGCCTCGGAGGGCAGCTCCTCGGCCGCCTGTGGCCGCGCGACGACGCGGAGCGAGACGCCGCGCTCGACGCCGGCTACGACCTCGGCCGCGTGCTCACGCGCGACGACCTCGTCGCGGGCGAGGATGTCTTCTTCTCGGCCACCGGCATCACCGACGGCGACGTTCTGCAGGGCGTGCGCTATCCGAGCGCGGGCGGCGCGACGACCGAATCGCTCGTCACCCGCTCGCGGTCCGGCACGATGCGACGCATCCGCGCGACCCACGACCGCGAGAAGCTGCGCATGGTCGTCGGCGCTCACTACTGACCGGCGGGTGCAGCGATGACGCCCGAACGTCTGTGGCGGATATCGGCGGCGCTGCGGCGGCGCGGCTTGCGGCGCACCGCGCTCCTCGTCAAGAAAGTCAACTCGCTCATCTACCACAACTCGCTGGCGCCGGGAGTCGAGTTCAGCCCCGACGTCCGCTTCGGCCATCACGGGTTCGGCACGATGATCCACGCCAACGTCGTCATCGGCCGGCGCGTCAAGATCTGGCACAACGTGACGCTCGCCGTGCGCGCGCCGACCGGCGCGCCGCACAAGATCATCGTCGAGGACGACGTCGTGATCAGCGCGAACGCCGTCGTCGTCGCGCCGCGCGAATCGAGCCTGCGCATCGGCAAGGGCGCGCGAATCGGCGCGGGGGCGGTCGTGACCAAGGACGTCCCCGCCGGAGCCACCGTCGTGAGCGCGCCGGTGCGCGTGCTCGTGCGCGGGGACGAGGGCGAGCGCTACGAGCTGGCCGCGGAGGGCACCGACGCACACGCGCAGGCCGACGCGCTCGGTGCCGCGGGCGATGTCTTCGACGCGCTCGACGACGACTCCTAGCAGCGCAATCCGCGCTCTCCTGTGCGCGCTCTCGCGCGGACGCTTTGCTCTGTATCTAGGGCGCTTGGTGAATCACGGTCGCCGCTTTGGCGCTCGCCGCCCGCGGACCATCAACCGCAGGCGCTCGAGCACCGCCCCGCGCGTGCTCGGCACCGGCGACGTCGTCGCCCAGTAGGGCAGCATCGACAGCCATTGCGGCGCGGAGCGGTTGTCCGGCGGAAACGTTGCCACAGTTCATTTTTTGCCCACTTTGCGTGTTTTTCAACCCTCGATCGGGGTCGAATGGACGGATTTCAGCCCCTGGGCAGGCGCCGGCCCGCCGGCCCGCGCGCTTGGGGCCCCGGCGTGGGAAAACCCCGCCCGCCAGGCCGCGCGCGCCGGGCCCGGCGCGCGAATGGCCCCGGGTCAGCCTCCGGCGGGCCCGGGTCGCGCGCGGAAGCGCCTGACGCGCGATTCGGCGAGGTCGAGTCGTACGAGTGAGCGCAGGAACGCGCGCGTGATGATCACGTGGATGCGCGATTGCGTCGCGTCGTACAGCCGGCGGCTGATGCGCGTGGCGATCGAGGGATAGAAGTTGCGCACGGCGACCTCTACGCGCAGGCGCGCGCGTCCGTCGTCGGTGCTTCCGAGCCGGCGGACCTCGATCTGGAGGTGGCCGCCGGCGGTCAGCCCGCGGCGGGCGACGAGCAGCCCGCCGGCGATTCGCCAGCGAACGACCCCGCACTCCGTGCCGAGCTCGTACTCGGGCGGGTGGAAGGAGATGAGCGTGATCGGCGGCACGATCAGAACGATCGCGCGGCCGCGTGCCCGGTAGGAGACGCGGACGAACCCGAGCGTCACGCGCGAGAGGAAGCGCCAGTAGGTGCGAGCGAGGCGCTCGAGGTTGGCCGCCGACCAGATCTCATCGAGCGCGGCGACCGGCAGCGCGATCTCGGCGGTCTGCACCGACTGTACGGCGCCGGTGCTCCAGTCGTGAGCCGTCGCCGACCACGAGTCCACGACCACCGCCCGCGGTGCTGGCGCTCGCCGGCGCCGAAGCGCTCGCGATGCGGCTGGCGCCAGCGCGAGCAGGACGGTCGCGGCGAGCACCACGAGCACGACGTCCGCGGTGGACATGACCGCTGCACCGTATCCACTCGCGTCCTGGCTGGGTGATAATCAACGCCGTGTGAGCGGCGGGTCTCGAATCGGCGCGGGAGGACACGCTCGGCCGGTCGCCGACGCGCCCATCGACGGCCTGCTCACACGCACGGAGGAACTGTCCGAGCGGTGGGCGCTTGCGCTCGTCGGCGCGAGCTCGCTCGAGGAGATCGCGACGCTGCAGCTCGCTCCGCTTGCGCACCTCGCGCCCTCGCTGTGCGCCGACGTGCTCGAGGCGCTGCGCTCCGATGCCGGGCTCCAGCCCGAGCGTCCACTGCGCGAGCACGCGGGCCGCGAACGCGGGGAGCGCGCGCGTGATGCGCTCTCCCTCGGGTGGGTCGTCGATGCGCGCGAGGCGGTCCTCGTCGTCGAGGCGCTTCGCCGGATGCTGTGGGAGGCGCTCGTACACGCCGCCGGCGCCGCCGCGCTCGCCGCTCCGTCCGACCGGCTGCTGAGCGATCTCGCCGACAGGCTCGCGTACGTCTGCAGCGTCGTCCTCATGCGCAGCCTCCCTCCGCCGCTGCGAGTGGGCGTGGGGGAGCCGCACCTGCAGGCGCAGCCCGCGGCCCGGCGCTCGATGCCGCCGTGGGTGGAGCTCCCAACGTCGGCCGAGCCGGCGATGCGAGGCGGAGACGCCGCCGCGCAGCGAAGGGGGCACCCAGGGCGACGCGAGGCGGGCGCGCGACCCGAGCCGGCGGGCGCGCGATCCGAGCCCGTTGCGGCGGCCGCGGACTGGGAGCGCCCGCAGGAGGGCGTCGCGCGTCCGCGCGCAGTGCTCGTGGACGAGTTCAGCGAGCCGCGCACCGCCCGGCGCGGCGAGGCGCGCGTGCGCGACGGCCTTGCGCGAGGGGCGGCGGGTGGCGGGGAGGCCCCGCGCGGGCGCGGCGCGCGAGTGGAGGGGCGTGCGCTCCCGTGGGACATCCCGCTTGCAGGCGGGCGCGGGAGTCAGGGGCGCGAGCGCGCCGTCGAGCCGCCCCAGCCACGTCGCGACGGTCCTGAGCCGACGATCTCCGTGATCCGCAGGCGCCCGCCGCGCGAGCGTGAGTAGCGGCCGAGGGAGAACTCAGCCGGCGGGTGCCGCGGGCGCGCCGCCAGCGAGCGTCGCGCTCGCTTCCGGGGAGCCGGGCGCGGGCGCGGGCGGCTCGCCGAGCGAAGGCGCGTTGGCCGTGAAGCCGACGACGCGCGTGCCGATGCGCGCCGAGCCGTCGATGCCGAGCGCCTGCGCGGCGCTCGCGGTCAGATCGTAGGTGGCGCCGTTGTGCGCGTACGGCCCGCGGTCGATGACCGGCACGACGAGCCGGTGACGGTGGTAGCTGACCCGCAGGAGCGTTCCGCAGGGGAGCGTGCGGCTCGCGACGCCGACGGTCGCGGGCGTCAAGAGCTGCCCGCACGCGGTCGTCTGTCCGTAGAACCCCGGGCCGAACCAGGTCGCGAGCGCCTTCGTCGGCGCGCGCGCCGGCGCCGGCGCCGAGGGCGCGGCGCTCGCACCGCCCGTTTCTGCGAGCGCGCTGGCAGCGGGCACGGCGACGCAGATCGCCGAAAGGGTGCACAGCAGCAGTGTCGTGCGGGGGGGACGTCGCATCTGTTTCGCGCGCCTACGGGGTGAGCTGACGGGCTCGCGCTGCCAGTGGCTGCGCTGGGACCAAGACGATCCGTTCGCCCCAGCGGATCCGCCCTAAAAGACGGCTCCGCAGTGGGTCCCCCGCCTCCCGCGACCTGGGTCGCAAGAGCTCGGCGTGCGCGGCAGTATACAGAGGCGCGTCCCAGGAGCCGCTTGCCGCTCACGAGCGCCGCGCGTCCCGCGAGCCGCTTGTCGCCTACCGGCTGGTGCCGCCGGGAGCGCGTTCCCGCTTAGCGGCGGGCGCCGCGGGAAGGACTCTCGCGCTCGGCGTCAGGACAGGTGCAGGCGCTGGAGGATGTCCTTCAGCGTCGACGTGCCGCGCGAGAGGCCGGATTTGGCGACGTCGGCGATCAGCTCGGTCGCCGCGGTCAGGATCTCGGCGCCGCCGGGGGGCATGACGGGCCCGCTCGTGGAGTCCGCGTCGCTGTCGAAGCCCTGCCGCGGCGCCCGCGTGCGCTGGCGCGCGGAGCCGGTCGCGGCGGTCTGGCGCGCGGCTCGCTTGCCGGCGGCGCCGCTGGCGGGCCGCCCTGCGCGCGGTGTCGCGGAGGAACCCGGCGCCGCTCGTGCCTTGCGCGCGCCGGAGGTGCGCTTCGTCGCCCCGCTCGTGCGATTCGTTCCGGGTTGGGACGCGCTCGCCGCCTGCCCGTCGCCGTCGGTCGACGCGGCGCCCGCGCGCCGCGCCGCGCCACTCGATGCTCCGTCGCGCGCCGCGAGCCGCCTGGCGCTCGAGCGCTGCGGGCGAGTGCGGGGAAGGTTCGCGAGCACGCCGGCGCTGTCGCGCTCGCTCGTCGCGGGGGTGTCGCGCTGCGTCTTCTCGCTCATCGGGCACATCATCGCGCACACGGAGATCGAGCGCGTGCCACTCCTTCGCAGCGCGCCTGCGACGCGTTAGCATGGCCGTGCCAGGGCGTCCTGGCAGTAACGAGAGGCACCGAACCGCCGTATGTCGCGAGGGAGGTCGCCGAGAGCGGCACTCGGGCAGTCGAGCGTCGCACTCGCCACTAAATGTCGGAAGAACGAGAACAGATGTCAGTAGTCGATCTTGCGGAGCTGGATGAGGTCAAGGGCCTTCTCGCGAAGGGCCAGCAGGTGGGCGTTCTCTCCTTTGCGGAGATAGCGAAGGCGATGTCAGAGCTCGACCTCGACGAGTCGGACGTCGAAGAACTGCACGGCTTCTTCGAGCGCGCGGAGATCGAGCTCGTCGAGGACATCGATCCGGCGACGGCGGCGTCCGCGCAGCTCGAGCGCGCGCCGGACAAGCGCGGGCGGCGCAAAGCGAAAGCGCCGCTCGACCTCAAGCCGGACATGACGACGGACTCGCTGCAGCTGTTCCTCAAGGACATCGGCAAGGTGCGACTGCTGACGGCGCAGGAGGAGGTCGACCTCGCGAAGCGGATCGAGCGCGGCGACCTCGACGCGAAGCAGAAGATGGTCGAGTCGAACTTGCGGCTCGTCGTGTCGATCGCGAAGAACTACCGCAACCAGGGGCTGCCGTTCCTCGACCTCATCCAGGAGGGCACGCTCGGGCTCGTGCGCGCAGCGGAGAAGTTCGACTATCGCAAGGGGTTCAAGTTCTCGACGTACGCCACGTGGTGGATCCGCCAGGCGATCGCGCGGGCGCTCGCGGACAAGGCGCGCACGATCCGCATTCCGGTGCACGTGGTCGAGAAGCTCAACAAGATCGGCCGCGCGGAGCGCAAGCTCGTTACGGAGCTCGGGCGCGAGCCGACCGCGGACGAGATCGCGGAGGTCACGGGCATCGACCCCGAGGAGGTCGACTCGATCAAGCGCTCCGCGCAGGCGCCAGTGTCGCTCGAGAAGCCCGTCGGCGACGAGGAGGAGTCGGAGTTCGGCCAGTTCATCGCCGACGAGCGCGCCGAGTCGCCGTACGAGCGCGCCGCGGAGATCCTCACCAAGGAGGCTCTGCGCGAGGCGCTCGAGAACCTCTCGTATCGCGAACGACGCGTGCTCGAGCTGCGCTACGGGCTCGGCGGCGAGCACCCGCGGACGCTCGACGAGGTCGGGCGCACGTTCAATGTCACGCGCGAGCGCATCCGCCAGATCGAGAACCAGTCGCTGAAGAAGCTCCAGAGCCTCGCCGAGGCGCAGAAGCTCCGCGACGTCGCGTAGCTCGGGCCGCCGCGTGCGAGCCGGCGCGGACGTGCGCGCCGGCGCGAGCGTCGCCGTAGAGCGGGCCGGCCGTCCTGCGCGGTTCCTCGCGTGCAGCCGTCCAAGCGGTTCTGGGCGATTCAAGCCGTGTCGGCTCGCTGCCGATCACGTTGGCATGTTCGACGTCAACCGCGCGTTGCGCGAGCTCGTGGAGAAAAAGGGCTCCGACCTGCACCTGAAAGTGGGGGCGCGACCGCTGTTCCGCGTCCACGGCGTGCTCGCGCCCGAGGAGAGCTACCCGGAGCTCGGGGCGCAGGACACCGAACACGCGCTCCGCGAGCTGCTCCAGGACAAGACCAAGCTGGACGAGTTCCACGAGGACCACGAGGTCGACTTCTCCTACGAAATCGCCGGCGTCGCGCGCTATCGGTTGAACGCCTTCCAGCAGCGGGGAGTGATCTCGCTTGCGTGCCGCGCGATCCCGACGAAGATCTCGACGATCGAAGAGCTCGCGCTGCCGCCGGTCGTCACCGAACTCGCCGAGGAGGAGCGCGGCATCGTGCTGCTCACGGGGACGACCGGCTCGGGCAAGTCGACGACGCTCGCGGCGATGATCGACCACATGAACAGCACGCGCACGAAGCACATCGTCACGATCGAGGACCCGATCGAGTTCGTGCACATGGACAAGCTCTCGGCCATCAACCAGCGCGAGGTCGGCATGGACACCGTGTCGTTCAAGCGCGCGCTGCGCAGGGTGCTGCGCCAGGACCCGGACGTGATCCTGATCGGTGAGATGCGCGACGAGGAGACCGTCCAGACGGCACTCTCCGCCGCCGAGACGGGGCACCTCGTGCTCTCCACGATTCACACGGTCGACGCGACCGAGTCGATCAACAGGATGCTCGACTTCTTCCCGCCGCACCAGCACGCGCAGGCACGGAGCATGATCGCGGGCACGATCAAGGGCGTCATCTCGCAACGGCTCGTCCCCGGCGCCGAAGGCGGCCGGGTCGCCGTCTGCGAGGTGCTGAGGATGACCGGCCGGGTGCGCGACATGATCCTCGACCCCGACCAGACGGGAAAACTCGTCGAGGTGATCTCTTCCGGCGGCTACTACGGGATGCAGACCTTCGACCAGGCGCTTTTCGGCCACGTCAAGGCCGGGCGCGTCACCTTCGAGGACGCGATGAAGACCGCCTCGAGCCCGCACGACTTCAAGCTGCTGATGCAGGCCGACGGCCGCAAGGGCACGACGATGGATGACGTTGCGGTCGCCGAAAGCCGGCGCGACTCCGGCGACGCTCCCCACTCGTCCCGCGGAGCGACGCCGGCGGCGCCGCTCGGCGTCTCCTAGGCCCACTCGGTACTTACGCCCGGCACGCGGTCCTCCGCGGGCGCGGCGCTCCGCACGGCACCGGTCCTCGCACCGGTCCTCGCACCGGTCGCCCGGCAGTGGGAGCGCGGCGGCGCTCGGCTACTCCGAGTGCAGCTGGGCTTCGAGGCTTTTCTTCGCGAACTCGAGCATCCCGATGGAGACCCACGGGAACTGGCCCGCGCGGACGCGGAGGCCGACGTTGCCGTCGGGGCCTTTGATCTCGACGACGGTTATCACGCGGCCGATTTCGAAGTCGCGCCCGAAGTCGGCTTCGATCGCGTCCATCTGCTCGGCCACTTCGTTCATCAGGCGCGTGCGCGCGTCTGGAGCGGTCGCGTCGGGCTCGATGTCTTCATGCGCCATGCGAATCCTCCGTTGTGTGGGGGCGAGTCATCCTAGTGAGGCGCGCGCGGGCCGGCCGAGGGGTACTTCAGTTGGTAAAGTAATCAGGGAAATGGCCGTCGATTCGTCATGTCCTGTGTGCCGTACGGCGGACATCATCTGCGGCAAGTGGACGCTTTTGCTGGTGCGTGAACTCGGCGACGGAAGATCGCGCTTCTGCGAGCTCGAACGCTCGCTCTCGGGAATCAGCCCGCGCACGCTCTCGCTGCGCCTGCGCGCGCTCGAGGAGGAGGGCATCGTCGAGCGCCAGGAGTTCGGCGAGGTCCCGCCGCGGGTCGAGTACGCGCTGACCGAGAAGGGCCGCGCGTTGCTGCCGATCGTCGATGACATGCGTGAGTACGGCGAGCGGTGGCTGCACGCGCCCGACGCCGCCGCGACGCTCGCCGTCGCGTAGCGCGCTCGCGCGCGGCCGCCGCGCCTAACTGTGCGTGCAAGGCCTCGTTCGCCGAGCAGGAGCGCACACGCGCGCCGCGAAGTCACGGCGCGATGCACTCGCGCCAGCTCGACGCCGCGCTGACGGCCTTGATCGGAACGGTCGCAGCTCACCTGCGCGCGGAGCTCGCCGCTGGAGCGGAGGTGCCGTTCGAGCTCGACTCGCACGGCGCTCGATCGGCGGGCACGCCGCTCTACTGCTACCGCGCTCTCACGCGCGAGTTCATCGCCGAGCGCGACGCGGCAATCAGGCGCCTGCCCGGGTACGCGGAGGCGGCGAAGCTGCTCGAGGGCTTCGACGGGCTCGACCGCTATCTGGGGAGCGTCGGCGTCGACGTCGTGCGCGTGAAGGGGCGCGGCCGCGCGCGCGCGGCGATCGCCGCGCTGATCGAGGACGTGTTCGACGAGCAGACCGACTTCAAGGTACGCGGCGAGCGCCTCGCGCTGGCGCTGCGGCGCATGCACGAGGCGGCGAGCGCGCGCGTCGGCGAGACGGTGCTCGTGGCGACCCTGCACGGAATCGCGATTTCATCCGCGGAGGTGCCGCTCGCGAAAGGCCTGACGATCGCCAAGCGCGACGCGATCGCCGGGCTGCCCGACACGACGAACGCGGCGGCGACCGAGCGCGCCTCCGGCGAGCACCTGCTCGTCGTGCACAGGGTGCAGGACGAGGATCCGCGCGCTGCGATCCGGCGCGGCAGCGCGGTTCTGCGCGATCTGCTGACCGCGCTGAGGCTGTTCGGCGACGGGCGCATCTCGCTGGGCGGAGTCGGCTGGGCGCAGGTCGGCGGCGGACCGTGGAGCCCGCTCGCGCTCGGGGTCTGCGGCCGCGCCCACGGCGCGCTCGTGGTGGCGCTCGAGCAGGAGGACGAGCTGCGCGCGTTCTGCAACCTCGTTTCGCGCCGCGCGCCACACAGCAACGAGCTCGCGTGGGCGCTCGAGCGCTACGAGATGGGCTGCGAACGTGATCGGCCGCTGCAGGCCCTCAGCGACCACCTGCTCGCGTTGCGCGCCCTACTCGAGCCCGAGGGGTACTGGAGCGGCATGCTGCCCGCACGCCTCGCAGCGCTGTGCGCGACCCCGTCCGAACGGCTCGCGCTCGCCGAGCGCGCGACCGCGGCCGTCGAGCGCGAGCGCGCGGCAATCGAGGGGAAGGCGGCCCTGGACGCGGAGGGCAAGGCGCTCGCCGAGGAGATCGCCGCGCATCTGAAGGCGCTCCTGCGCGACGTCATCTGCGGCCACCTCTCGCCCGACCTCGCGGGGTTCGCCGACGAGCTGCTCGCGCGAGATGAAGACGTCGCAGACGACGGCGTCGAGACGTCCGAGGACGGGTGGGACGCGGGCTCGGGCGAAGAAGAGGAGCTCGCCGCCGGCGAGCTCAAGAACGCCCGTCGCGCTCGCCGGCCCGAGACCGCGCCGCTGCACGCGGGCTAGCACCGGCCTCGCGTCTGAAGCGCCGCTGCCGGCAGGCTGGCTCCAGCCTCGCACCCGGCGTCCGCGCGCGATTCGTGGGCGCGCTCAGGAGTCGAGCAGCTCGGCGCCGACGCGTGCCAGTGTGGAGAGGTCGCGCACGTCTTCGTTGAAGTGCGGCACACGGTGCGCGCGGTCGCCGCCGAGCTGCGCGAGCACGTCCGCGATCGTCTCGCGGTCCCGCGTCGCGAGCACGTCGAAGTCGGCGAGGTTGTCGGCGGCGCGCGTGCCAAGCCGCGCGCCCGCGAGCGGTTCGAGCGTCACGCGCACCTCGGCGGCGGAGCGTCCTCGAAGGCCGTACTCGTGGACGCGATTGAAGACGATCGCGCCGCGGCGCATGCGCTTCGCGGAAAGTTCTCGCGCGAGCAGAAGCGCCTGACGCGCAGGCTCGGTCTCGGGCGTCGTGACGATGACGAACGTCGTGTGCGGGTCGCTGAGCAGCGCTGCGACCACGCGGGCGCGCTCGCCGAAGCCGTCGATGACGCCGCCGAGCGAGCGAAAGAACGTGGACAGGTCGGCGAACAGGTCGACGCCGCTGATGCGCGCGAAGATCCCGAAGGCGATGCTCGTCGAGCGCCCGAAGACGCGCGCGGCGAGCCCACCGGGGGTGAGGAAGACCTTCAGCGCGCGGCCTTCGAGGAAGCCGAGCAGCCGCCGCGGAGCGCGCAGGAAGTCGACGGCGTTGGGCGCGGGCGGCGTGTCGAGCACGACGACATCGAAGTCGTGCTCGTGGCGCAGCTCGTAGAGCTTCGCGATCGCGCTCAGCTCCTGCGCGCCGGCGACCGCGGAGGACAGCTCGCGGTAGATGCGGTTGGCGAGGATCTCGCCGCGCGCGCGCTCGTCGCCGGCGAGCCGCGCGACGAGGTCGTCGAACGTGCGCTTGGGATCTACGCGCAGCGCCCACAACTCGCCGTCGGCGTCAATCCCGGCGGCGGCGAGTGCGGACAGATCGACGCGCGTGGGCTCGCTCGCGAGCTCGCGCAGCCCCAACGCTCCCGCGAGCCTGGGCGCGGGGTCGATGGTCGCGACCGCGACTCGCCGGCCGCGCACGGCGAGCGCGACGGCGAGCGCGGCGGCGATTGTCGTCTTGCCGACGCCGCCGGCGCCCACGCAGATGCAGACACGCGCTTGCAGCGGCGAAGAGGCCGCGGGCGGGCCGATCTGCGATCGGTCCTTACCGGCGACCATCGAAGGATCGTAGTTGGCGTGCAGGAATCCCCGCGCGCCATGCGAATACCCACCGCAGCGGTTTCACCAGCAACCGAGCATCGGAGCGGTCAGTGGACGGTACGGCCAAGGTCATCGCTTTCGCCAACCAGAAGGGCGGCGTCGCAAAGACGACGACGACCCTCAACCTCGCGGCGGCGTTCGCCGAGACGGGCCATCGCGTGCTGTGCGTGGACATGGATCCGCAGGGCAACCTGACGATGTCGCAGGGGATCGACCCCGACACGCTCGACAAATCGATGTACGACGTGCTCGTGCACAAAGTGTCGATCCGCGAGGTCATCCGCAAGCGCGAGATCGACGTAGCGTGCGCTTCGATCGATCTCGCCGGCGCGGAGATCGCTATGTCGACGATGATCGGCCGCGAGCGGGCGCTGCAGAAGGCGTTCGAGCCGATCCGCGACGACTACGACTACATCTGCATCGACACCCCGCCGAGCCTCGGTCTGCTGACGATCAACGCGCTCACGGCGGCCGACAAGGTGATCGTCCCGGTGCAGTGCGAGTATCTCTCGATGCGTGGGCTCATCCAGCTCCAGAACACCCTCGCGATGATCCGCGAGAACCTCAATCCGGACGTTGACATCGAGGGTATTCTCCCGACGTTGGTCGACTCGCGGACGATCCACGCCAAGGAGGCGATCGAGATCCTCGAAGAAAACTTCGGCGACCGCGTCTTCGCCTCGCGCATCCGCAAGACCGTCCGCTTCGCCGAGGCGCCCGTGAAGGGCATGTCCGTCCTCAAGTACGAGCCCGACGGCGTCGCCGCCCAGTCCTACCGTCAGCTCGCCCAGGAGGTGCTCGAGCATGGCAAACGCTAAGCGCGCAAGCATGCGCGAAGGCCCGCTCGCGGCGCTCTTCCGCAAGACCGAAGAGCTCGAAGGCGAGGCGCACGGCGGCGCCGAGGAGCCCGCTGAGAAGCCCTCCAGGAAGGCCGCCGAGGCCGAGGCCGAGGCCGCGCCGGCGACCGCCACGGCGCGCGCGCGACGCTCGCAGACCGCCAAAGCGACGACCCCGCACCCGGCGCTCGGCGACGTCGAGGAGCTCGAGGACGAGACGGTCGAGGGGCGCGTGCCGACGCCACAGGAGCGGCTGCGACACGCCTTCTCCTCCGAGCTTCCACGCGATCTCCTGGAACGTACGGGCGAGACTCACCGCCGCGAGCCCTACGAAGACGCGGGCGCGCTGCGCGCCGAGATGCCGACGGGCCAGCCGCTGATACGCGTGGTCGGGATCGGCGGCGCGGGCGTCAACGCGGTCAACCGCATGGTCGAGGCGGAGGTCGAGGGCGTCGAGTTCATCGCGATCAACACCGACATGCAGTCGCTCCAGCAGTCGACGGCCGACGTCACACTGCACATCGGCGCGGAGCTCACGCGCGGGCTCGGCTCGGGCTCGGACGCGGGCGTCGGTCGCGCGGCGGCGATGGAGGACTACGACCATGTCAAGTCGCTCCTGAAGGGCTCGGACATGATCTTCATCACCGCCGGCGCCGGCGGTGGAACGGGCACCGGGGCGGCGCCGATCATCGCGCGCATCGCCCAGGAAGTAGGCGCGCTCACTGTCGCGATCGTGACGAAGCCGTTCGACTTCGAGGGCTCACGCCGCGGCGAGCAGGCAAAGCGCGGCATCGACGCGCTCGCGCAGGAGGTCGACACGCTGATCGTCGTGCCGAACAACCGCCTGCTCGCGGTGCTCGACCAGCAGACAGCGATGCTGGAGGCCTTCCGCGTAGCCGACGACGTGCTGCGCCAGGGCGTGCAGGGGATCTCAGACCTCGTCACGCTGCCGGGCCTGATCAACCTCGACTTCGCGGACGTGCGCACGATCATGAGCGACGCCGGCAGCGCGCTGCTCGGGATTGGCATGGGTGTCGGCGAGGCGCGCGCGACGGACGCGGCGGCGCAGGCGGCGTCGTCGCCGCTGCTCGAAACCTCGATGGAGGGCGCGCGCTCGATCCTGCTGTCGATCACCGGCGGCCGCAGCCTGTCGCTGTGGGAGGTGAACGAGGCGGCGAAGTCGGTGTCGGCCGCGGCGCACCCGGACGCGAACATCATCTTCGGCGCGATGGTCGACGAGAAGCTCGACGACCAGGTGTGGGTGACCGTCGTCGCGACGGGCTACGGCGATGATGGCCGTCGCAAGAGCGTCGAGCGCATGCGCGAGCCCGATGGAGAGGTGCGCGTGCAGCGGGCGCACGCTCCGCGGGTCGGCCACAGGCGCGCGGGCTTCTCGAGCCAGGAGCTCGAGGTGCCCGAGTTCATCCCCAACCGCTGACTGAAGGCGCCCACGCGCGCTGCAGATGTCGCGGCCGGGTGCGGCGTGCGAGCATGGCGGCATGCCGCCTGCCGATAGCGGCGTCGTCGCCGCAGGGCATCCGCTGACCGCGGAGGCGGGCGCGCGCGTGCTGCGCGAAGGCGGCAACGCGGTCGACGCGGCTGTCGCGGCGATGCTCACGTCGTTCGTCGCCGAGCCGCTGCTGACGGGACTCGGCGCGGGCGGTTACATGCTCGTCGCGGGCGCCGGGCGCGTGCCGTTGCTGCTCGACTTCTTCGTCGCCGCGCCGACCGACCCGCGTGCGAGCGATCCCGCCGACGACTCCGCCGCGGAGCTGTTCGCGATCAGCGTCTCATTCGGCTTCGCGGCGCAGGTCTTCCACATCGGCCCGGCGTCGTGCGCGGTGTACGGCGCGCCGGCGGGCGCGTGCGAGGCGGCGCGGCGGTGGGGGACGATGCCGCTGGCGGCGCTTGCGCAGCCGGCGGCTCGGCTCGCGCGCGAGGGAGTCGTGCTCAACCATGGTCAGGCGTACGTCGCGGAGATTCTCGCCGACCTGCTCAAATCGACGCCCGAGTGCGCCGCGCTGTGGGCGCCGCACGGACGCGTCCTGCGCGAGGGCGAGATGCTGCACAACGACGAGCTCGCGGATGCGCTCGTTCGCCTCGGCGACGAGGGCTCGGCGCCGTTCTATACCGGCGACATCGCGCACGCGGTGTGCGACTGGCTGCACGAGCGCGACGGCACGATGACGCTCGCGGACCTTGCGGCGTACGAGGCGATCGCGCGCGAGCCCGTACGCGTCTCCTACCGCGGGCGCGACGTGCTCACGAACCCGCCCCCGTCGGCGGGCGGGACGCTGCTCGCCTACGCGCTCGCGTTGCTCGACCGCGGCCCGTCGCCGCCGACGCTCGCGGAAGTCGTCGGCGCGATGGCGGCGGCGCAATCGGAGCGCACGCCGGACTTTCTCGAGGGTCTCGGCGCGGATGGGTTTCTCGAGCGCTTCCTCGGCTCGCGCCTCGGCTCCACGACGCACATCTCGGTGCTCGACTCGGAGGGCTGCGCGTGCAGCGTCACATGCACCAACGGCGAGTGCTCGGGCGTCGTCGTCCCGGGCACCGGGCTGCACCTCAACAACATGATGGGCGAGGAGGACCTCAACCCGCTCGGCTTCCACCGCCACCCGGCGGGCCGCAGGATGCCGAGCATGATGGCGCCGACGATCGTCATGCGCGACGGCGCCGTCGAGCTGGTGCTCGGCAGCGCGGGCTCGAACCGCATCCGCTCGGCGCTGCTGCAAACGATCGTCGCGGCCGTCGACAATCAGCTCACCGCCGGCGAGGCCGTCGATGCGCCGCGCGTGCACCTCGAGAGCGGCATCCTCTACGCCGAGCCGGGGATCGACGTGAGCGAGCCCGGCACGTTCCACGAGGACATCGTGCACTTCGGCGAGCGCAACCTGTTCTTCGGCGGCGTGCAGGCGGTCCAGCGCCGCGACGGTGTGCTGCTGGGAGCGGGCGACCCGCGGCGCGGGGGCGTCGCGGTGGCGGCGTGAAGCGCGCGGCACTCGGACAGGCATGCGCGCTCGCCTGCGCCCTCGCGTGCGCGCTCGCGGCGGCCGGCTGCGGCGGGATCAAGGCGCCGGACCTGTTCCTCGTCCAGCGCAGCGGCTCTGTGCCGGGCGCCAACCTCACGCTGCTCGTCAACGAAGAAGGCGGCGTGCATTGCAACGGCGGCGCAGAACGCAAGCTCGCCGACCCCGCGGTGCTGCAGGCGCGCGATATCCAGGAAGCGCTCAAGGGGCCCGCTTCCGAACACCTGTCGCTGCCCGCAGGCGGCGAATCGATCTTCAGCTATTTCGTGCGCGATGAAAACGGTTCGGTGCGCTTCCACGACGACTCGCCGCGCCAGCCGAAGGTGCTGCGCGAACTGCAGGCGTTTGTGCTCGCGGCCGCGCAGAACGTCTGCCACCTCGCGCGATAGCGCGCCGTCGCCGTCGTCCCGTTTCCGCACCTCTCGGCTAAGCGGAGGAGCGCGCCTTGCGCGCCGAGAGCATGAGGTTGTAGAAGACGGCCGCGGGCAGGCGGCCCTCGAACAGCCGGCGATCTACGTCCTGCAGCAGCAGGTAGCCGCGGTAGGCGTACTGCCGCCAGACCCACGGCACGTCCTCGGGGCGTGCGCTCGCCTCGAGCGTGCGGTTGGCCCACCCGAACCAGTTCGCGACGAGCTCCTCGCCGGTGATGCGCACGTCCTCGAGGCCGCTCCCGCGGGCAGCGCGCGCGAGTTCGCCGGGCGCGAACGCGTGCACGTCGACGAACGACTCGAGTGCCGAGTCGAGCTCGCCGGCGTCGTGTGCGCGCGCGGCACGCGCGCGGATCGCGCGCCGCCAGAGCGGCGCGAGCGTCGTGGCGGCGCGCTTGGGGACGCGCGCGAGGCGGTCGCCGACGCGCGAGGGCTCGCCCGCGAACAGGACGGTTCCGCCGGGCGCGAGCACGCGCGTGAACTCGGCGAACGCGCGCTGCAGGTCGGGGATGTGGTGGAGCACCGCGTGCCCGAGCACGAGGTCGAAGGACTCGTCCGCGAAGGGAAGGCGCTCGGCATCGACGCGCTCGGTGCGCACGGCGAGGCGCAGGCGCGCGGCGTTCTCGCGCAGCGTCGCGAGCATGCCTTCGGAGATGTCGCTGCACGTCGCCTGCCCGATCACGCCCGCGCGCAGCAGGTTGAGCGAGAAGTACCCGGTGCCGGCGCCGATCTCCAGCGAGCGCGCGTAGCGGCGCGGCTCGTGCCCGAGCGCGCGGCGCACCTTCGCGAGCACCTGCGCGGCGCCGACGTCGCCGAAGTCGATGCCCCACTTGGAGTCGTAATCGTCCGCGGCGACGTCGTGGTAGCGCGTGTTGACGTCGCGGATTTCGTCGGCCGAAAGCGTGGCTGGCACCGCGCGGACCTTATACTCGCGCGCCGTGCCGGTGCGCGCGGGGCCCGCATACGAGCAGCGCGACCAGCCCGAGGGAGTTCCGCCGCTGGCGCTGACGGGCGAGCGCACGCTGCCGGACGTTCCCGAGGAGAACTACTGGTTCCGGCGCCACCTCGTCGTCTACGAATGGATCGCCGCGCGCGTGGGCGGGCAGCGCGTGATCGACATGGCCTGCGGCGAGGGCTACGGCTCCGACGTGCTCGCGGCGAATGCCGCGCACGTGACGGGCGTGGATGCGAACCCCGAGGCGTACGAGCACGCGCGCCTTCGTTACCGGCGCGAGAACCTGCGCTTCGAGCGCGCGCTCGTGGAGGCGTTCGACGAGCGCGCGCAGGCGATCGTGTTCCTGCAGACGATCGAGCACCTGCGCGACCCCGACGGCGCGCTCGCGCACTTCCGCTCGCTGCTCGAGCGCGACGGCGCGGTGTACGTGTCGACGCCGAACGTGCTCACGCTCGCGCCGGCGGGCGCGGCGCGCTCGGACAACCCATGGCACGTGCACGAGTACAGCGCGCGCGAGTTCGAGGAGCTGTGCCGGGCCAGCTTCGCGAGGGTCGAGCTGTACGGCACCTACCACGCGCGCAAGCTGCGCGTGCACGAGCTCGCGCTGCGGCTCGGGTGGGACGCGGCGCACGAGCGCCTGGGCATCTCGCGCGCCTTCTACAGCCGCTTCACACCGGCGATCTCGACGCGCGACTTCGCGATCCGCCCGGCGCGCGCGGCGGACCTCGACAGCGCGCTCGATCTGCTCGCGGTGTGCAGGACGTGAAGCCGCCCGAGATGTCCACACGACGCGAGCCCGTCGTAACGCGCGCGCGCGCAGCACCTGCTTCCGGCATCCAACCGACGGCGCGGAATACCGACGGCGCGCTCGCGATCGTGCTGCACACGCACATGCCCTACGTCGAGGGCTTCGGCACGTGGCCGTTCGGCGAGGAGTGGCTTTGGGAGGCGATCGCCTCCAGCTACCTGCCGCTGCTCGACCTGCTCGACGCCGGCGCCGCGCTGACGCTGTCGCTCACGCCGGTGCTGTGCGACCAGCTGCAGGCGCCGGGGGTGGGCGAGCGCTTCGAAGCGTTCGTCGAGGACGTGCGCCGCAGCACGCACGAGGAGGACACGCGCGGCCTTCGCGCGGGGGGGCACGAGCAGCTCGCGCGCGAGCTCGAACGCTCGTGGGGCGACTACGAGCGCGCGCTCGAGAGCTTCCGAGCGCGCGGAGGGGACGTGCTCGCGGCGTTCGCGCGGCACGCGCAGTGGACGTCGTCGGCGACGCACGCGGTGCTGCCGCTGCTCGCGAGCGACGCGGGCGCGCGCCTGCAGATCCTCACGGGCGTGCTCTCGCACCGCGAGCGCGTGCGCGAGGAGTGGCGCGGCGGGTTCTGGCTGCCGGAGTGCGCGTACGCGCCGTGGGTCGGGCCGGCGCTGCACGACGCGGGGGCGCGCGCGACGTGCGTCGAGCTGACCGGCACGTTCGTGGCGGGCGCGAGCGAGCACCTACGCCCGCGCGCCGGCGAGTCGGGCCTGGTGCTGGTGCCGATCGACCGCGCGACGATCTCGCTCGTGTGGAGCGCGGAGGGCTACCCCGGGGCAGCGTGCTACCGCGACTACCACCACCACACGGTCCACCACCACAACCCGTGGGCGAACGACGGCAGCGCGTACGACCACGAGCTCGCGCTCGCGAGCGCGCGCGAGCACGCGGCGGATTTCGTCGCGCGCACCGCGGCGCGCGTGCGCGCGGCGCAGTGCGGCATCGAGGGCGGCGGGCTGGCGGTGTGCGCGCTCGACACCGAGCTGCTCGGGCACTGGTGGTACGAGGGGGTCGCGTGGCTCGAGCAGGTCGTCGCGGAGTGCGAGCGCCAGGGCCTCGCGCTGCTGCGCCTCGACGACGCGCTCGATCGCTTCCGGGCGGCGCCCGACGAAGGCGTGAGCGAGCGCGGAGTGACTAGCTGGGGCGAGGGGGGCGACCTCTCGACGTGGTCGGGCCCGGCGGTCGCGGAAATGGCGTTTGCGGCGCGCGCGGGCGAGCTCGCGGTCCTCGCGGCGGGGCCGCGCGCGGGCGCGGCGGCGATCCGCGAGCTGCTCGCGCTGCAGGCGAGCGATTGGCCGTTCATGGTCTCGCGCGGCCTCGCGGTGCCGTACGCGCGCGAGCGCTTTGCGGGGCACGAGCGCGCGCTGCACGCGGCGCTCGAGGACGGCGCGCAGGCGGACGGCGCACACCTACGCTCTCTGGCAGCGCACGCGCAGCCCGACGCGCTGCTGGCACCGCTTTAGCGCGCGCGGATCGTGCCGATGTCTAAGCCGGAAAGGAGCTTTGAATGAGCACCGACGCACCCACGCCCGCGGCGAGCCCTCTGGGCGACCCGCTGCGCCATCACAGGCACTACGCAGAGAGCGAACACGGGCCCTCGCCCTACGCGGGCGGGAGCAGCTTCATGGAGCGCGTCTCGGAGGCCGTCGCGAGCGGCATGGGCACTGTCGGCTTCCTGCTCGTGAGCTCGGGCCTGATCGTCGCGTGGGTCCTCTCCAACCACGTGATCCACTTCCTCAGCAACTCGTGGAAAGGCCTGCTCAACGGGAGCGGCTTCGACCCCGCGCCGTTCATCCTGCTGAACCTCCTCTTCTCCGCGGTGGCGTTCTACACCGGCGCGCTCGTGATCATCGCGCAGAAGGCACAGACGCGGACGGACAAGGCGAACGAGGAAGCGGCGGCCAAGCACCGCGACGAGCTCGCGCAGTACCAGGCGGACCTGCTCAAGCGCAACACCGACGTCACCGAGCAGATCCACACGCTGTCGGAAAAGGTCCACAAGCTGACCGAAGAAGTCCACGCGGCGACGTGCAGCGGCGTGCCGCGGGTCCCGCCTGAAAAGTCGACCCCTTAGATAGGGGGATCCGCCGACACATGTGTCGGCCGGTCCCACTCGAAGCGCATCGAGCGCGGCACCTCGCGCATGCGCAGCACGCGCGCGGGCACGCCGGCGACGACCGCGTTCTCGGGCACCTCGCGCGTGACGACCGAGCTCGTGCCGACGATCGCGTTATCGCCCACGCCGACGCCGCGCAGGACGCACGCGCCGTAGCCGATCCAGACGTTGTTGCCGACGCGGACGTCGCGCTTGTAGATCCCCTGCACGCGGATCGGGCGCTCGACCTCGGTGACGCCGTGGTCGAAGTCGATCAGCATCACGCGGTCGGCGAGGATGCACTCGCGACCGATCGAGACGTGCTGGTAGGCCGAGATCGTGCACTCCTGCCCGAGGACGGTCTTCGCGCCGATGCTCACGACGCCCTCGTGCACACGCACCTTGCAGCCGTGTCCGATCCACGACCAGCGGCCCATGCGCAGGACGGCGTTCGGCCCGATCTCGAGCTTGACTTTGGGGCACACGAAGCACAGGCCTTCGGTTTGGAAGCGCCCGCGCAGTCGCGCCTTGAGCACGAGCCAGCGCGCGATCAGGCGCGCGTAGCTCGGGGTGAGCATTTGGTTGGCGCGCATGAAGCGCAGCAGCGCGAGCGGGCCTCCGTGCAGCGGCTCCGGCGCTCGCCGCACGGCGTCGAGCGGCACGCTCGTGGGCGCGTCCGGGGGGCTCTCCGTGAGCGCGGGCTCGACCATCGCGGGGTGATCGTAATGCCCTGCGATGATTCGCCGCCGATGCATATCGCGCGAGCGAGGATGGCGCGCGACAGTCTGCAAGGGCCGACCGGAGGGAGCCAAGATCACTTCAGATTCACTTGCGCAGCGACTTCTCGCCGGCGACCGGCGCGCACTCGCGCGCGCGATCTCGCTCGTCGAGGACGACCGTCCCGAGGGCTGGGAGGTCGTGCGGGAGGTCTATCCGCACACGGGCAAAGCGGACGTCGTCGGCTTCACCGGCCCGCCCGGCGTCGGCAAGTCGACGCTCATCGGCGCGCTCACGAAGGCGCGGCGCGAGGCCGGTCGGACGGTCGCGGTGCTCTCGATCGACCCCTCCTCGCCGTTTACGCAGGGCGCGCTGCTCGGCGACCGCATCCGCCTCGCCGAGCACTTCCTCGACGAGGGGGTGTTCATCCGCTCGATGGCCAACCGCGGCGCGCTCGGCGGGCTCTCGGAGGCGGCGCTGCAGACGGCGCTGCTGCTCGATGCCGCGGGGCGCGACGACGTCTTCATCGAGACCGTCGGGGTCGGCCAGGCCGAGGTCGACATCATCGATCACGCGGACACGATCGTGCTCGTGCTGATGCCCGGGTCGGGCGATTCGATCCAGGCTCTGAAGGCCGGCGTGATGGAGATCCCCGACGTGATCGTCATCAACAAGGCCGACCATCCGCTCACCGACACGATGGTGCGCGAGATCAGAGGCGTTCTTTCGCTCGCGAACGCCGACGGCGCGAGCGAGGAGAAAAGGCGCCGCTGGCGCGTGCCGATCGTGAAGACCGACGCGACGACCGGCGCGGGGGTCGGCGAGCTCGTGACCGCGCTCGCCGAGCACCGCGCACACATCCTCGAGCGCGACGAGCTCACCGCGCGGCGCCGGCGCAACCTGCGCAACGAGGTGCTCGCGATCGCGACGAGTCGCGTCCGTCGCCGCCTCGAGGACGATCTGCGCGAGGACCCCCACATGGACGCGCTCCTCGACCAGGTCGTCGAGCGGCGGCTCGATCCCGCGAGCGCCGCGAGCGCGCTGCTCGAGCGCGCGGGGGCCCGCTGAGCGCTCCGCCGGGACGATGGCAGCGTTCATCACCGCCGGCGCAGGCTTCCTACTGGCGGTGCTGTGGTTCGACCTCATGTTCGACGTGCAGGTCCTCGCACACCGCGGCGAGCTGCCCGAGGACGTGCTTTCCTCGATCGCCGCGTACTACCGGCGCGTGACCACGAGCGCGCGCCCGATGAACCTGCTCGTCGCCGCGGCGATGCTCGCGACGCTCGGCTGCGTGATCGCTCAGGTCGCACGCGCCGAATCGCCGCGCTGGGCGGGCTGGATCTCGCTCGCGCTCATCGCCGCGCCGCTCGCCCTCGCGCGCGCCCGCACGGTGCCGAGCGCCGTGCGGCTCGGTTCGCGCGCCGCGGGGCGCGCCGCGCAGAGCGCCTCCGCGCGCGCGATCTGCCGCGAGCACCTGCTCTGCATCGCCTCGATAGCCGCGCTGGTCGTCGTGCAGCTGAGCGCGTTCTGATCTTGCCGGTGCCGCGCTGCTACGCGCCGAGTGCGCGCGCGATGACCATCTGCTGGATCTCGTCGGTGCCCTCGCCGATCGTGAGGATCTTCGCGTCGCGGTAGAAGCGGCACACGGGGTACTCCTCGATGAAGCCGTAGCCGCCGTGTATCTGCACGGCCTCCTCGCTGCAGCGCACGGCGAGGCGGCCCGTCTTCAGCTTCGCCTGCGCGGCGGTCAGCGTGAAGTTGCGCCCGGCGTCCTTCTCGCGCGCGGCCTTGTACACGAGCAGCCGCGCGGCCTCGATCTCGGTGGACATGTCGGCGAGCTTCGCGGAGATCGCCTGGAACTTCGAGATCGGCTGGCCGAACGCGCGCCGTTCGCGCGCGTAGCTGAGCGCCTGGTCGAGCGCTCCCTGAGCGAGCCCGACGCCCATCGCGGCGACGCCGATGCGGCCGATGTCGAGCACGTGCAGGAACTGCTTGAAGCCCGCTCCGCGCGGACCCAGGAGGTTGCCGGCGGGCACGCGGCAGTCGCTGAACGACAGCGGGCGCGTGTCCGAGGCGTTCCAGCCCATCTTGCGGTAGGGCTCGCCCTGCGTGTAGCCGGGAGTGCCGTTGGCGACGATGAGGTTCGAGATCTCGCGCGAGCCGCCGCCGTCGCCGTTGCCCGCTGCAGTGACGGCGGTGATGCAGACGACGCCCGAGATGTCGGTGCCGGCGTTGGTGATGAACTGCTTGGCGCCATTGATGACCCATTCCTCGCCGTCGAGCTGCGCGCGCGTGCGCGTGTTGCCCGCGTCGGAGCCCGCCTCGGGCTCGGTGAGGCCGAACGCGCCGAGGATCTCGCCCGCGCATAGGCGCGGCATCCACTCGAGCTTCTGCTCCTCCGAGCCGAACACGTAGATCGGCTGCGTGCCGAGCGACGTATGCGCGCACAGCGTGATCGCGACCGAGGAGTCCACGCGCGTGAGCTCCTCGACCGCGAGCGCGTACGCGAGCGTGTCGCCGCCCCCGCCGCCGTAGCGCTCGGGGAAGGGGATGCCCATCAGGCCGAGCTTGCCGAGCGCGGCGACGATCTCGTAGGGGAAGCTCTTCGTCCGGTCGAGCTCCTCGGCGACGGGCGCGACCTCGCCTTCGGCGAACTCGCGTACGGTCCGGCGGATCAGCTGGTGGTCGCTCGAGAGATCGAAGTCCACGAGGGGCATTCTCACACGGGCTACGATCTGCGGCCATGGCAGCCGAAGACGCGGCGCAGCGTCGCCCGCGCGCGCGCCGCCGGATCCCGCGGGCGCCCGCGGTGCCGACGCCGGCGCGGGCGCGCCTGGCCGCCGAAATGCTGCTTGCGCGGGGAACCCTGCACCGCTACGGCGCCGACCGCGACCAGCACGCGGAGCTGTACCTGCCGCGCGGCGCCGGCCCGCATCGTCTCGTCGTGCTGATCCACGGCGGCTCGTGGCAGAAGCGCTACGGAAAGCGAGTGACGCGCGCGCTCGCGCGCGATCTGCGCCGCCGCGGGCTCGCGGTGTGGAACATCGAGTACCGGCGACTGGGGAACGGCGGCGGGTGGCCGCACACGTTCGCCGACGTCGGCGCCGCGATCGACCACCTGCGCGCGCTCGACGCGCCGCTGGACCTCGAGCGCGTGAGCGTCGTCGGGCACTCGGCCGGCGGACACCTCGCGCTGTGGGCCGCGGGCCGCGAGCGGCTTGCGCCGGATGCGCCCGGCGCTCCCGCGGCTGGCGGCACGCCGGATCCAGCTCACGCCGGCGCGCGGGCGGCGGAGCACGCCGGTGGGGTCCGCATCACGCGCGCCGTCGCGCTCGCGGGCGTTTGCGACCTCGAGGGCGCGTACCGGCTGTGGCGCGGCGGGTCGGTCAGGGCGCTGCTCGGGGGATCCCCGGAGCAGCGGCCCGAGCGCTTCGCGGTCGCCGACCCGATGGCGCATGTGCCCCTGCAGATGCCGGTGCTGCTCGTGCACGGGGTGCAGGACGCGACGGTGTCGGTCGAGCTCAGCCGCAGCTACGCGCGCGCGGCCGCCGCGGCCGGCGCGAGCGTGGAGCTCACCGAGCTGACCGGCGGAGAGGGCCACCACCGCGCGCACATCGACCCGCGCTCCGCGGCCTGGCGCACGGCGGCGGCGTGGCTGGAGGGCGTCTCGCGCCCGCCCGAGGTCCGTCCCGACGCGCGCCCTGAGGCCTACTCGGAGAGCGAGCGCGCGAGCGCGACGAGCAGACGCACGCCGTAGCCGGAGGCGCCCTTGCCGACGTAGGCGCGGCCGAGGTCCCATGCCGAGCCCGCGATGTCGAGGTGCGCCCACGGCAGCCCGCCGGTGAAGTTCTCGAGGAACGCTCCGCCGACGATCGAGCCCGCCTTGCGGGCCTCGGGCGCGTTGTCGAGGTCGGCGTACGTGCCCTTGACGAGCTTGCGGTACTCCTCGTGCAGCGGCAGGCGCCAGACGATCTCGCCGGTGCGCTCGCCGGCAGCCATGATGCGCGCGGCGAGCGGGTCGTCGTTGGACATCAGCCCGGCGTATGTCGAGCCGAGCGCGACGATCACCGCGCCGGTGAGCGTCGCGAGGTCGACGAGCAGTTCGGCGCCTTCGGCTGCGGCGTGCACGAGGCAGTCCGCGAGCACGAGGCGGCCCTCGGCGTCGGTGTTGTTGACCTCGATCGTCTTGCCGTTCGACGCGGTGACGATGTCGCCGGGCTTCACCGAGCGCCCGCTGGGGAGGTTCTCGGTCGCGCCGACGACGCTGCGCAGGCGTAGCGGCAGCCCGAGGCGGGCGATCGCGGCGGTCGCCTCGAGCACGGCGGCGCCGCCGGACATGTCGAACTTCATCTCCGACATTTTCGCCCCGGGCTTCAGCGAGATGCCGCCGCTGTCGAACGTGACGGCCTTGCCGACGAAGCCGAGCGTCGGCCCGCTCGCGCTCGGCGGGTCGTAGCGCAGGGTGATCAGCGCGGGCTCCTGCTCCGAGCCCTGGGCGACCGCGGCGAACGCGCCCATGCCACGCTCGCGCAGGCCTTCGCGTCCCTCGACCGACACGTCGAGCGCGTCGACCTCGCGCGCGAGCGAGCGCGCGTGTTCGGCGAGCGCGCTCGGGGTGAGGTCGTTGCCGGGCCGGTTCTGCAGGTCGCGCGCCGAGTTGACCGCGCCGGCGACGAGCGCCGCGTCGGCGACGGCGCCTTCGAGGTCGGCGTCTGCGGAGACGGTCAGCGTCTCGAGGCTATCCGCCGGCGCCTCGTCCTCGGCGGGCGCGGCCGACTTGAAGCGGCGGAAGCTGTAGTCGGCGAGCACCGTGCCCTCGACGAGCGCTCCCGCGACGGCGTCGTCGCCGCCGTCGGGGAGGCGCCAGCACAGCGAGCGCGTGGCGATCTCCTTCGCGCGCGCGCGCGCGCTCGCGGCGGCCGTGCGCGCGCTCTCGGGCGTGAAGTCGACGCGCGCGCCGAGCCCCACGACGATCCAGCGCTTGCCCGCTCCGTGCGCGACGGCGAGCGCTCCCGGCGCCGTGCGCGCCTCGCCGGAGGCGATCAGCTCGGCGACCTCCGCCGGTGCGCCAGGCACCTCGTGCTCGCCCGCGAAGATGCCGACTGCGATCGTGTCGGCGTCCGTCGCCTCGGGCGCTTCGCTGGTCGCCGTAACGAGCATCCCCGGCGCAAGATACCCGGATCGCTAGCATTGCCGTGCTCCCCCCGGAGCACCGACCACGACCAGGAGAGCACGCTTCCCATGGCAAAGACAGTGATCCTCGGCGCGGCGCGCACCCCGATCGGCAAGATGGGGGGCGGCCTCTCGACGCTCGAAGCGACCGAGCTCGGCAGCATCGCGATCGAGGCGGCGCTCGAGCGCGCGGAGGTCGCGCCGGAGCAGGTCGAACACGTCGTCATGGGCCAGGTGCTCCAGGCCGGCCAGGGCCAGATCCCCTCGCGCCAGGCGCAGATCAAAGCCGGGATCCCGAAGGAGGTCTCCTCGGAGACGATCAACAAGGTGTGCGCGTCGGGCCTGCGCGCGACGGTGATCCTCGACCAGGCGATCCGCGCGGGCGACGTGCAGATCGGCGTCGGCGGGGGCATGGAGTCGATGTCGCGTGCTCCGTATCTCTTGCCGCAGGCGCGCTTCGGCTACCGCATGGGCGACGCGAAGATGCTCGACGCGATGGTCCATGACGGGCTCACGAACCCGTTTTCGGGCAAGCAGATGTTCGTCGAGGCGACCGAGGTCTCGGACGAGCTCGAGCTGACGCGCGCGGACCTTGACCGCTGGGCGCTGCGCTCGCACGAACTCGCGGTCAAGGCGACCGACGAGGGCCGCCTGCCGGAGGAGATCGTCTCGGTGACGGTGAAGGGCAGGAAGGGCGATACGGTCGTCGAGATCGACGAGGGCCCGCGGCGCGACACCTCGCTCGAGGCGCTCGCGAAGCTCCCCGGCCTCGTCGGCAAGGAGGGCTCGCACACCGCGGGCAACTCGCCCGGCGTGAACGACGGCGGCGGCGCGCTCGTCGTCGCGTCCGAGGAATGGGCGGCCGAGCACGGCAGGCAGCCGCTCGCGGAGATCGTCGCGCACGCGCAGAGCGCGAACGACTTCGCGTATCTCGCGACGACTCCCGCGAGCGCGGCGAAGAAGGCGCTCGATAAGGCGGGCCTGCAGCCGGGCGACATCGACGTGTGGGAGATCAACGAGGCGTTCGCGTCGGTGACGCTCAACTCGATCCGCATGCTGGGGATCGACGAGGAGCGCGTGAACGTCAACGGCGGCGCGGTCGCACTCGGCCACCCGATCGGCGCGAGCGGCGCGCGCATCCTCGGGAGCCTCGTGTACGAGCTGCGACGCCGCGGCGGCGGACTCGGCTGCGCGGCGATCTGCTCCGGCGGCGGCCAGGGCGACGCGGTCATCTTGCGGGTCTCCTAGAGCGCGGGCAGCGGTGCAGGCCGGCGAAAACGGCGGCGGCCGCGCGGCCGCTTTCTTCGACCTCGACAAGACGCTGATGGCGGGCTCGTCGGGGGTCTTCTTCGCGCGCGCGGCGTACGAGTCGGGGATGATCTCGCGCAAGCGCCTCGCGCTCGACGTATACGAAAACGTGCGCTTCCGCCTGCGCGGCTCGACGGACGACCGCGCGGACGAGGTGCGCAAGCGCGTCGGCGAGATGATCGCTGGCGTGCCGGTCTCGCAGCTCCAGCGGCTCTCGCCGCGCGTGCTCGCGGGCGTGCTGCCGCGGCTGTACCCGCAGATGCTCGAGCGCGCGTACGCGCACCAGGACGCGGGCATGGCGGTCTACATCCTCACGGCGGCCTCGCAGGAGATGGCGGAGGTGCTCGCGCACGTGCTCGGCTTCGAGGGCGGGCTCGGATCGCGCTCGGAGGTGGTCGACGGCCACTACACGGGCCGGCCGGCGGGCCCGTTCAACTACCGCGAGGGAAAGGTGCACGCGATGCGCGAGCTGGCCGAGCGCGAGGGCATCGACCTCGCGGTCTGTTACGCGTACTCGGACTCCGAGTCCGACCTGCCGATGCTGCGCGTGGTCGGGCACCCGATCGTCGTGAACCCCGACGCCGAGCTGCGCGAGATCGCGGCCGCGGAGGGGTGGGAGGTGATCCACCTCGACCGCCTGTCGCGGCGGCTGAAGATGCTCGGCGCGGTCACGGCCGCTGCGCTGCTCGGCGGCCTCGGGCGGTTCGCGAAGCTGCACGTGGGAGCGCGCTCGAACACGCGCCCGTAAAGTCCGCAGCGCAAAGATGCCGAGCGAGTCGAAGGCAAAGATCCGCGTGGTCGTGGCCAAGCCGGGCCTCGACGGCCACGACCGGGGGGCGAAGATCATCGCGCGCGCGCTGCGCGACGCGGGCATGGAGGTGATCTACACGGGCCTGCACCAGACGCCCGAGCAGATCGTCGAGACGGTGATCCAGGAGGACGCGGACGCGGTCGGCCTGTCGATCCTCTCGGGCGCGCACATGACGCTCGTACCGCGCGTCGTCGAGCTGTTGCGCGAGCAGGGTGTCGACGACGTGCTCGTGACGGTCGGCGGAACGATTCCCGCGCAGGACATTCCCGAGCTGAAGGAGCTCGGTGTGGCGGAGGTGTTCACGCCGGGCGCGTCGACGCAGGCGATCGTCGACTTCATCCGCAGCGCGGCAGTCGCCCGCGATTGATTGACTCGTCAGTCAACCGCGTAAACAACTAAGATCCGCGGTCAACAGACCTCAAGGAGAAGCGTGACGAAATGAAGATATGCGTGCTGGTGAAGGAGGTCCCGGACGCGGCCGTCGAAAAGAAACTGAACCCGTCGACGGGGCGCATGGACCGCAGCGGGGAGAAGAACCTCAACCCGTACGACACGCACGCGATCGAGGCGGCGATGCAGATCAGGGAGGGTGGAGCGGCGCCGGTCGAGGAGATCGTGGCGGTGACGATGGGCCCAGAGAGCGCGGTCCGCGCGCTGCACAAGGCGGTCTCGCTCGGTGCCGATCGCTCGGTGCACCTGTGCGACGACGCGCTCGCGGGCTCGGACGTGGCGGCGACCGGGTACGCGCTTGCGCAGACGCTCAAGCGCGAGAGCCCGGACCTCGTGCTGCTCGGCCAGCAGTCGGACGACGGCGAGTGCTACACGATCGGCGCGGTCGTCGCCGAGCACCTGCGCATGCCGTCGCTCACGCAGGTGATCAAGATGGACGTCGATTCGGCCGCGCTGCGCTGCGAGCGCCAGGCGGAGTACGGCTACGACACGGTGCAGGTGGCGCTGCCGGCGGTGATCTCGGTGGGCGACGCGATCAACGAGCCGCGCTACCCGTCGCTGAAGGCGATCATGGGGGCGAAGAAGAAGCAGCTCGACACGGTCGCGGTGGGCGACGTGGAAATCGACGCCGCGAAAGTCGGCGGCGACCACTCGGCCGCACAATGGGTCGCGGCAAAGGCGCCGCCGGCGAAGGCCGCGGGGGAGATCATCGAGGACGAGGACACCGGCGAGACGGTCGAGAAAATCGTCTCGTGGCTCGACGAGCGCAAGCTGCTCTAGCGGCGGCGGCACCGCGAAAGGAACGGAACTTCAGATGGCAGACATCCTCATCTACGCGCTGCACTACGACGGCGCGATCAACAAGAACTCGCTCGGCGCGGTCAGCGAGGGCGCGCGGCTGGCGGGCGAGCTGGGAGGCGAGGCGCACGCGATCCTGCTCGGGGAGAACGTCCCGCACGAGCTGGCGGCGTCGCTTGGCAACTACGGGGCGAAGAAGGTGCTCGTCGCGGAGGGCCCGGAGGGACTCGCGCAGCCGCTCGTCGACGCGATGGCGAAGGCGATCGGCGACGGCGGCTACGAGTACGCGCTGTTCGGCGGCGGACTACTCGGGTTCGAGATCGGCGCGGGGCTCGCGGCGCGGCTCGGCGCGGGCGTGGCGATGGAGGTCACGAGCGTGCGCGCGGAGGGCGGCGAGCTGATCGCCGAGCGGCCGATCCTGGGCGACTCGGCGATCTCGGAAATCAAATACCGCTCGGACGTCGGCATCATCATTGGCCGGCTGAACGCGTTCGAGGTGAAGGAGACGGGCGGCGGCGACGCTGCGGTGGAGCAGCTGAGCTTCGAGCTGAGCCCGCACTCGACGCAGGCGACGATGCTCGTGCGCGGCGAACAGCGAGGCGCGGACGTGGACATCGAGGGCGCGGACGTGCTGATCGCGGGCGGTCGCGGGCTCGGCAAGCCGGAGGGCTTCAAGCTGTGCGAGGAACTCGCCGCGGCGTTCGGCGGCAACGCGGCCGTCGCGGCGACGCGCGCTGTCGTCGACGCGGGCTGGTACCCGTATGCGGCGCAGATCGGCCAGACGGGCAAGACGGTCTCGCCGAAGCTGTACCTCGCGGCGGGCATCTCGGGCGCGATCCAGCACAAGGTTGGGATGCAGTCCTCGGAGAACATCGTCGCGATCAACAAGGACTCCAACGCGCCGATCTTCGAATTCTCGGACCTCGGCGTGATCGGCGATCTGAACAAAATCCTGCCCAAGCTCACCGAAGCGGTTAAAGCGAAGAAAGGCACGTAGTGATGTTTTCCGCGAACGGCGCTGTCGCCCCCGCGGCGTACCCGCCGCCGGTCGACCCGCAGAAGGAATTCATCAAGCGCGGTCTCGACCCCGAGGACGAGCTGATCGAGGTCGGCGTCGCGATCGTCGGCGGCGGCACGGCGGGGCTCGCGTGCGCGAACCGCCTGTTGCAGCTGCTCGCGGAGGACCCGGAGACGCTGGAGCGCCTCGGCGAAGTGCCGGTGGCGGTGATCGAGAAGGCGAAGACGTGCGGCGGGCACAACCTCTCGGGAGCGGTGATGCGGCCGGGCCCACTGCAGGAGCTGTTCCCCGAGCTCACCCGCGAGCAGTGGCGCGAGCTGGGCTTCGCGTTCGGCGAGGTGACGAAGGAGGCGGTGTATCTGACGCCGACGTCGAAGCTCGCGGTGCGCATCCCGACGCCGCCGCCGTTCAAGAACCACGGCAACGAGGTCGTGTCCGTGTCGGCGCTCGCGCGCTACCAGCAGCGCGAGGTGGAAGACGCGGGCGCGTACGTGCTCACGGAGACCTCGGCGACGCAGCTGATCGTCGAAGACGGGCGCGTGGTGGGCGTGCGCTCGGGCGACAAGGGCCGCGGCAAGGACGGCGAGCCGCTGTCGAACTTCGAGCCGGGCACCGACATCAAGGCACGCGCGACGGTGCTTGCGGAGGGCTGCTGGGGGCACCTGACCGGCGTGGCGATCCGCGAGTTCGACCTCGCCAAAGACCGCGAGCCGCAGGTGTGGGAGCTGGGAGTGAAGGAGGTGTGGAAGGTCCCGAAACCGCTGGACCGGTTGATCCACACGATGGGCCCGTGGCCGCTGAAGGTCGCGCCGAAGTACGGCCAGATCGGCGGCACGTGGCTGTACCCGATGACGAACGCGGCGGGTGAACACCTTGTCTCGATCGGCTTCGTCGTCGAGCTCGAGTACGCCGACGCGACGACCTCCGCACACGACCTGCTGCAGACGTTCAAGACGCACTCGTTCGTGCGCAAGATCCTCGACGGCGGCGAACGCATCGCGTGGGGCGCGAAGGCGCTGCCGGGCGGCGGCTACTGGTCGATGCCGAAGCTCTCGATGCCCGGGGCGCTGCTGGTCGGAGACTCGGGCGGGATGGTCGACACGATGGCGCTGAAGGGCGTGCACCACTGCATCAAGTCGGGGATGTTGGCGGCGGAGACGATCCACGCGGCGCTCGCGCGCGGCGAGTCGAGCTTCGAAGCGTACGAGCAAGCGATTGAGCAGTCCTCGGTGGGACGCGAGCTGTGGGAGGTGCGAAACGCGCGCCAGCCGCTCCAGAAAGGCCTCCTTCTGGGCGGGCCGCTCAGCGGCGTGCAGCAGATCTCCAAGGGGCGTCTGCCCGGCCGCGCGGACTGGCATCGCAACGACGAGAAGCCGATGTTCATCGGCGACACGAAGGACGAGTACGTCAAGCCCGACGGCAAATACACCTTCGACAAGCTCTCGTCGGTGTTCATCACCGGCAATGCCACGCGGGACGACGCCCCCAACCACATCCGCGTGCGCAAGCACGTGCCGCGCGAGATCGCCGAAACGTGGCGCTGGATGTGCCCGGCGGGCGTGTATGAGATCCCCGACGACGCGCCCGAGGAGGGGCAGGTGGACGTGATCGTCAACTACACGAACTGCGTGCAGTGCGGCGCGATCACCGCGAAGGGCGGCCGGCTGACGGCGCCCGAGGGCGGCGACGGGCCGCTCTACCAGATCACCTGACGCCCGCTGCTCGGACGGGGCCGGCGACGGTCACCGGCCGGCCCCTCGCGTTCACGCGCGCACCAGCCGCGTCCGCGGCACCGCACCGCGCCTCGCGCCCCTACGCGCCCGCGCGCGCGGCAGCCGCATCCACAGCAAACGCACCCGCTTCGCGCGCGCGCGCGCGGTGGCCGCGTGTGCGATCGCCAGACCCCTGAAACGCAAGTCCAAAGCGGCCGAAACCTGCGCGCGGCGCCGGTGTTTAGGGACCGTGAAGAGAGCTCACTCAAGGTCGGTCGCGGCGGCGATCGCGGGTGCGATGACGATCGCGGCGACAGTCGCGGTCCCGCTCGCGTCGGGCGCGGGAACGATCGCGACCGGACTCGGCCGCGGGGCGTCGCCGACGATCGCGGCGACGGTGACGCAGTGCGTAACCTCGATCAAGGAGGAAGAACGCTCGGTGACGTTCTCGGGCGAGATGAGCGTGGTGCCGCGCACGGCGAAGATGGCGATGCGTGTGGAAGTCGAAGAGCGCCTGCCCCACGAAACGCAGTTCCACACCGTGCAAACACCCGGGACTGCCGCCGCCTGGCGGACCTCGGAACCGCACGTGAAGATCTTCAAGTACCTCGATCAGGTAACGGACCTGTCGGCACCTGCGCGCTACCGCTCGACGGTTCGCTTCCGCTGGCTCAATGGTCGCGGGGCGACGATCCGCCGCGCCGCGCGGGTGACGACGTCGTGCGTGCAGCCGGCCGCGCCCGAACCGAGCGCGCCCCCGATCGGCACTTAGAAGCGGCCCGCGACCGGAGCGGCGGCGGCTAGAATAGAAGGACGATGCGGGAGAAGATCCACCCCGAGTACGTGGCCGCGCGCGTTCACTGCACGTGTGGCAACGAGTTCATGACGCGCGCCACGCGCTCTGAGCTTCGCGTCGAGGTGTGCTCGAACTGCCACCCGTTCTACACGGGTCGCCAGAAGCTCGTCGACACGGGCGGGCGCGTAGAGCGCTTCCAGCGGCGGGTCGCGAAGGGTCGCCTGCAAAGCAAGCAAGCCCGGCCGTCGTCCTAGACGCATGCCGGCGCGCCCCGGCGCCGGAGAGCCGGCGAGCCCCGCTGCTACCGCGCTGACCGTGGCGGTCGCCGAGGAGCGGCTCGCGCAGGCGGAGCCGAACGGCAGGCCGGCTGTCGGGGTGGAGATGGATGGGGCGCTCCGCGCCCAATTTGACGCGCCGGTTGGGGGCCAGGCGGTGCTCGAGGGCGTGATGATGCGCGGCGTTCGCAACTGGGCGGTCGCGGTGCGCAAGCCGACGGGCGAGCAGGCGCGCGACGAGCACCGCGAGCCGACCGACGCGCCGACAGGAGAGATCGAGGTGTCGAGCTTCCCGCTGCGCTCGGCGGCGCGCAAGCACCGCGTGCTGCGGCTGCCGGTCATCCGCGGCGTGGTCGCGCTCGGCGGCTCGCTCGCGATCGGCTTCCGCGCGCTCGAGATCTCCGCCAACGCGCAGCTGCCGCCGGCGGAGGCGGCGCAGGACGCGCCGGCTGCAAACGGCGCGGTCGAAGGCGAGAACGGCGCGGTGGGGAACGAAGAGATCCCGCGCGGCGTGTGGGCAGGGACGGTGATCGTCGCGATCGTGCTCGCGGTGGGGCTGTTCTTCCTGCTCCCGGTCGGGCTCACGAGTCTGATCAAGGGCCAGCTCGGCTCGTCGGTGCTGTTCTGGCTGGTCGAGGGAATCGTGCGCACGGGCATCTTCCTCGCGTACCTGCTGGCGCTCTCGCGCGTGCGCGACCTGCGCCGCGTGTTCGAGTACCACGGCGCAGAGCACAAGACGATCTCCTGCTACGAGGCGGGGCTTCCGCTCACGCCGGCGAACTGCCAGCGCTTCTCGCGCCTGCACCCGCGCTGCGGCACGAGCTTTCTGCTGCTGGTGATGGTCGTCGCGATCTTCGTCTTCGCCCCAATCGGGCTGCCGGCGTGGTACTGGCTGTTCGCGACGCGCATCCTCGGCGTGCCGCTGATCGCGGGGCTGTCCTTCGAGCTGATCAAGCTCGCGGGCCGCAACCGCAGGCGCGGCTGGGTGCGCGCGCTGATGTGGCCGGGTCTCAAGTTGCAACTGCTCACGACGCGCGAGCCAGACTTCTCGCAGCTGCAGGTCGCGATCGCGGCGCTGGAGGCGGTGCTCGCGCTCGAGACCCCCGGCGAGCTGACGGCTGACGACCTGGTCGGCGTTGAGGTCGTCGCTTAAGCGCACGCGCACCGTCGAGGGCCACGTCGACGCCCGGGCGCGGTTGCGACGATACGTGGACGCCGCGCGCGCGTCGGCGAGTGCTACGTCGACGCGGCGGGCGCGCCGGCGACAGCGGGCGCATCCGCGACTGCCGCTGGGCCGGCGAACTCGCTCCTGGGGAGCATGCGCGCGACGAGCTCGCGCCAGGCGCGCTTCAGGCGCTCGAGCGGGATCTCGCGCGTATTGCGCAAGCTGACGAAGAGATCGGCAACCAGCGTCGCGAGCAGCATCTCGGCGAGGACCTCCGAGTCGCACCCGGGGTCGGCCTCGGCGAGCAGCATCCGCACGTGTGCGCGGTAGACGCCGTAGGGCGGTGAGCTGAAGCGCGCGGTGCCAAGCTCGGCGGCGGCGATCAGCGCGGCGTGGCCATCGAGCTGGTCGAGCAGCTCTTCGCCGAACACGGTGAGGCGCTCGCGCGCGGGCGCGCCGGGCCCGAGCGGCGGTTCGCCGCGGATCATCCGTTCCTGGAAGTCCGTCGTCGACGCGCTCAGCACCGCCTGCGCGAGCTCGGCGCGCGAGCCGAAGCGGCGAAAGACGGTGCCCTTGCCCACGCCCGCGGCGTCGGCGATGAGGTCCATCGAGACGCAGTCCGGGCCGCGCTCGGCGAACAGCCGCGCGGCCGTCTCGAGGATCCGCTCGCGGTTGCGCGAAGCGTCCGCGCGAGGTCCGGTTTCGGTCTGGATGACCGGCAGCTCAAAGCCAGTGCACATACCTACAGTGTACTAAACGGACTTCGGTCCGATTATGTGCTACGCTTCCTCTCAGGAAACGGACCACAGTCCACATAGACCATCCAAAAGGAGCAGGCAAGATGAGCGTCAACGTAACGACCCAGGGAATAGGCGTCGGAAGCTGGAAGATCGACCCCGTCCACTCGCACGTCGGCTTCGCCGTCAAACACATGGGCGTATCGACCTTCCGCGGGAGCTTCGAGGACTACGAGGCAAAGCTGTACGCCGACGATGGCTCCGCGCCGCGCCTCGAGGGCTCGGTGCGAACGGCCTCGGTCGTCGTCAAGGACGACAACCTCGCGGGGCACCTCGCGTCGCCGGACTTCTTCGACACCGAGCGCTACCCCGAGATCCGCTTCGTCTCGAGCGAGATTCGCATCGGCGAGCGCGGCGAGCTGGAGATCGACGGTGATCTGACTCTCAAGGGCCACACGCACCCGGTCACCGGCCGGGGCGAGATCAGCGGGCCGGTCGACGTCGGCGGCGCGGAGAAGCTGGGCGTCGAGCTCGAGGCGGTCATCGACCGCCGCGACTACGGTCTCGGCTTCAACATGGAGCTCCCCGGCGGCGGCCTCGCGGTCGCCAACGAGGTCAAGCTCGAGGTCGCGCTCGAGCTCGTGAGGGAGGCGTAGGGGCAATGAGGATCCTCGGCATCTCGGGCAGCCTGCGGCGCGAATCGCACAACACCAGGCTGCTGCACGCGGCACGCGCCCTGCTGCCCGAGGGCGCCGAGCTCGACCTGTTCGACGGCCTCGCTGAGATTCCGCCCTTCAGCGAGGACATCGAGCACGACCCGCCGGGGTCCGTGCTCGCGCTGCGCGAGGCGATCGCGGCGGCGGACGCGGTGCTGATCGCAACGCCCGAGTACAACGGCACGCTCCCGGGACAGCTGAAGAACGCGCTCGACTGGGTCTCGCGACCGGTCGGCACCTCGCCGCTGCGCGGTAAGCCCGTCGCGGTGATCGGCGCGAGCACCGGCATGTTCGGCGCGGTCTGGGCGCAGGCCGACGCGCGCAAGGTGCTGGGGCTGATCGGAGCCCGCGTGCTCGACCGCGAGCTGCCCGTCGCGCAGGCGCACGAAACGCTCGGCGATGAGGGTCTGCCGCAGGACGACGCGTTGCGCGAGGCGCTGTCTCAGCTGCTCTCGGACCTGCACGCCCACGCGCAGGGCGAGCCGCTCGTCGCATAGCGCGCCGTTTTCGGCTGGAGAGGAGTCGGCTCGGCGACGCTCGCCGTCGCTGAGCGCGGGGACCCGCGCCGTAGACTGGCGCTCAGTGATCGAGGACCTCGTCAAGCAGATCGAAGCGCGCTTCGCCGAGCTCGGCGAGCAGATGACCGATCCCGACGTGATCTCCGACCGCGAGCGCTATGCCGAAGTGGGCCGGGCGTACCGGCAGCTCGAACGCGCCGCCGCGCTCGCGGCGGAATGGCGGCGCGCACACGATGACGCCGAGGGCGCCGAAGCGCTGCTCAGCGAGGAGGGTGAGGACGCCGAGATGCGCGGCGAGCTGACGCGCGCACGCGAGCGCATCGGCGAGCTCGAGGAGGAGATCCGCCTCGCGATGGTCGAGCGCGATCCGAACGACGAGAAGAGCGTGATCATCGAAATCCAGGGCGGCGCCGGGGGGGAGGAGGCGAGCCTGTGGGCCGGCGACGTGCAGCGCATGCTCGTCAAGTACGCCGAGAAAAACGGCTGGAAGGTCGAGCCGATCGAGTCCGTCGACGGCAAGTACACGTTCGCCGTCAAGGGCGACGGCGCGTACTCGGTGTTCAAGTTCGAGGGCGGCACGCATCGCGTGCAGCGCGTTCCCGAGACCGAGTCTCAGGGCCGCATTCACACCTCGACGGCGACCGTCGCCGTGCTCCCCGAGGCCGAGGACGTGGACGTGCAGATCGATCCGAGCGACCTCCAGATCGACGTTTACCGCTCCTCGGGTCCCGGCGGGCAGTCGGTGAACACGACGGACTCCGCGGTGCGCATCACGCACAAGCCGTCGGGGATCGTCGTCTCGATGCAGGACGAGAAGTCCCAGCTCCAGAACCGCGAGAAGGCGCTGCGCGTGCTGCGCGCGCGCCTGTACGATCGCGCGCTCGCCGAGCAGCAGGCCGAGCTCGCTGCGGATCGCCGCGCGCAGGTCGGCACCGGCGACCGCGCGGAGAAGATCCGCACGTACAACTACGGCGAGCGTCGCGTCACCGACCACCGCATCAAGCTCACTGTGCACAACCTCGACCACGTCCTCGAAGGCGGGCTCGAGGAGTTCACCGCGGCGCTGCAGGCGGACGAGAAGCGCCGGCTGCTCGCCGCGCAGGTCGCCGCGTGAACGTCGTCGCGCGCGAACGCGAGCGCACCCCCCGAGCTCTCCTCGCGCACGCCGCGGCGGTGCTCGCGGCCGCCGGCTGCGAGACGCCGCGCCTCGACGCCGAGGTGCTGCTGGCGCACGCCGCGGGCACCTCGCGCGAGCGGCTGCTGCTCGACCAGCGCGAGCTCGACGACGCGGTCGCGAGCGCGTTCGAGTCAGCTCTCGAGCGTCGCGCGCGCACGCGCGAGCCCGTCGCCTACATCACCGGCCGCCGCGCGTTCCGCCGTCTCGAGCTCGCTGTCGACCGGCGGGCTCTGATCCCCCGCCCGGAGACGGAGCTGCTCGTCGAGGTGGGGCTGCGGCTGCCGCACGGCGCGTCCGTGATCGATGTCGGAACGGGCTGCGGCGCGGTCGCGCTCGCGCTCGCGCAGGAGCGCCCGGACCTGCGGGTGAGCGCCGCCGACGTCAGCCCGCGGGCGCTCGCGCTCGCGCGCGAGAACACGCGCGCGCTCGGCATCGACGTCGCGCTCCGTCGCGCCGACCTGCTCGCCGGGCTGCCCGACGAGTTCGACGCCGTGCTCGCCAACCTGCCCTACGTCGCCGAGCGCGAGCGCGAGCTGCTCGCCCCCGAGATCGCCCACGAGCCGTCGCTCGCGCTGTTCGCCGGCGCCAGCGGGCTCGACGCGATCCGCGCCTTGATCGCGCAGGCGGCGTCGCGCAAGCGCATCGAGTTGCTCGCGCTCGAGGTCGGCGCCGGCCAGGCGGGAACGGTCGCAGCGCTGATGCGCGAGCGGCGCTTCGCGCGCGTAGAGGTCGAGCGCGACCTCGCGGGCATCGAGCGGGTCGTCGTCGCAGCCGGCCAAGCGGATGGCTGAATCGCTGCAGCGCGCCGACGCCGAGCGCCTCGAGCGCTGCATGGCGCAGGGCGGGGTAGCGGTGTTTCCCACCGACACCGTCTACGGGCTGTGCTGCGATCCGGACAGCGAGCCCGCGGCGCGCAAGCTGTACGAGCTCAAGGGCAGGGCGCCGCGACGCGCGTGCGCCGTCATGTACTTCGCGCTCGAGCCCGCCCTGCGCGCGCTCGGCGAGCTCGGCGAGTCCGAGCGGCGAGCGCTCGAGGCGCTGCTGCCCGGCCCTGTCACCGTCCTCTTGCGCAACCCCGCGCAGCGCTTCGCGGCCGCGTGCCGCGCGGACCGCGAAAGCCTAGGCCTGCGCGTGCCGCTGCTGCCGCCGCGGCTATCCGCACTGGGGACTCTCTCCGGCCCGGTGATGCAGTCGAGCGCCAACCTTTCCGGCGAGCCCGACGCGCGCTCTCTTTCGGAGATCCCCGAGAGCCTGCTCGCGGGGGCCGACCTCGTGCTCGACGGCGGCGAGCTGCCCGGGACTCCCTCGACGGTCGTCGACCTGCGCGAGTTCGAGTCCGAACGCCGCTGGCACGTGCTGCGCGAGGGCGCCCTCGCGCGCTCGGACGCCGACGCCGCGCTGGCGGCGCTCGAGTAACCCGGCCGCCCACCGAGCAATCTCACCGCCGCGGGCGGGCGTCCTGATAGCCTCACTGGGAGCTGCCGCAACTGGCGCCGGGAGGTGGAATCGACCACCGGGGAGCGGCAAGCGCAGATGCCGCGCGCCTGGGCACCACTGACCGCCGCAGCTTTCCAGGAGGTGCCGTGTCCGAGCTGAGCCCCGATTACTTCAACCGCCCGCTCGCCGAGGTCGACCCCGAGGTCGCGGACGCGGTGCGCTGCGAGCTCGAGCGCGAGCAGCGCACGCTCGAGGCGATCGCCTCCGAGAACTTCGTACCCCGCGCGGTGCTCGAATGCGCTGGGTCGGTGCTCACGAACAAGTACGCCGAGGGCTACCCGGGGCGGCGCTACTACGGCGGCTGCGAGTGCGTCGACGTCTCCGAGCAGCTCGCGATCGACCGCGCGAAGGCGCTCTTCGGGGCCGAGCACGCGAACGTGCAGCCGCACTCCGGAGCGTCGGCGAACGCGGCCGCCTACCACGCGCTGATGGACCCCGGCGACACGCTCATGGGCCTCTCGCTCGCGCACGGCGGCCACCTCACGCACGGCATGAAGGCGACGGCGCCGGGGCGCATCTACAAGGTCGTCCACTACGAGGTCGACCGCGAGACCAGCCGCATCGACATGGACGAGGTCGCGCGCATCGCGCGCGAGTCGCGCCCCAAGGTCCTGCTCGCCGGGTGGTCCGCGTATCCGCGCGTGCTCGACTTCGCGCGCTTTCGCGAGATCGCGGACGAGGTCGGCGCGCGGCTGATGGTCGACATGGCGCACTTCGCGGGGCTTGTCGCCGCCGGACTGCACCCCAACCCGATCGAGTTCGGCGCGGACGTCGTCACGACGACTACCCACAAGACGCTCGGAGGGCCCCGGGCGGGAGTGATCGTGTGCAAGGAGGAGCTCGCCAAAAAGATCGACTCCGCCGTGTTCCCGGGCCAGCAGGGTGGTCCGCTCCAGCACATCATTGCCGCGAAGGCGGTCGCGCTGCGCATCGCCGCGAGCGAGCTCTTCGTCGAGCGCCAGCGGCGCACGCTGGAGGGCGCCGCCGCGTGGGCGCGCGAGCTGGTCTCGGTCGGGCACGGCGTCAACGTCCTCACCGGCGGCACCGACGTGCACCTCGTGCTCGTCGACCTGCGCGAGGTCCAGCCCGAGCTCACCGGACGCGAGGCCGAGGACCGTCTGCACGACGTGGGCATCACGGTCAACCGCAACGCGATCCCATTCGACCCGCGCCCGCCGATCGAGGCCTCGGGGCTTCGCATCGGCACGCCGGCGCTCGCCACGCGCGGCCTGCAGCTGGGGGACTTCGAGGAGGTGGGGCGGATCATGGCGACGGCGCTCACGAGCGAGTTCGAGCAGCGCAGCGCCGAGCTCGCAGCGCGGGCTGCCGCCGTCGCCGAGCGCTATCCGCTCTACGAGGAGCTGCCCGCCGGCATCGCCGCGTAGGGGCCGCGCCGGCGCGCACCCGCGGGCGCTCGCGCACTCGCTCCGGTGCGGGGTGCCGAGGCGCGGCGCGGCTCGCCGATGCTCGCGACGGCCCCGCCTGCGATGCTGTCGTCACGCAGATGACGCACCCGACGGAGCTCGACGCGCTCTACGCGTTCCTCGCGGCCGCCATCGTCACCGCGCTGCTCACACCGCTGACCAAGCGGCTCGCGCGCGCGGTCGGCGCGATCGACCAGCCGCGCGAGCGCGGGCTGTCCGAGCGGTCGACGCCACTGCTCGGCGGCATCGCGATCTTCGGCGGCCTGCTCGTCGCGGGGCTCATCTGGCTCCCCGCCGGCTACTTCAAGGAAGGCCACGAGCTGTGGCACGGCGTGCTGCTCGCGGCTGCCGTGATCACGTTCGTCGGCGCGATCGACGACCGTTTCGACCTTCCGCCGCTCGTCAAGCTCGCGGGTCAGGTCATCGCGGCCGTCATCGTCGTGCACTACGGCGTCGCGGTCAAGTCCGTCACGCTGCCCTTCATCGGCGTGCTGCACTTCCCCAACGCCGGCGTCACGAACGCCGGTCCGATCCTCACCGTGGTCGGGCTCGTGGCGATGATGAACGTCGTCAACTTCTCCGACGGCGTCGACGGCCTGGCCGCAGGCGTGTGCGTGATCATCGCCGCGACGATGGCCGTGATCGCCTTCGACCTGGATCGCGGGCAGCCGGGCGTGCTCGCGGCGCTGACGGCAGGCGCCGCGCTGGGCTTCCTCATCTACAACTTCCCGCCCGCGTCGAGCTTCATGGGCGACTGCGGCGCAAACCTCCTCGGGCTTCTGATGGGCGTGATCACCGTCGAGGCCGCCGTCAAGACCGCGGCCGTAGTCTCGTTCGTGCTGCCGCTGATCCTGCTCGCGGTGCCGTTCCTCGACACGACCTTCGTGGTGCTCAAGCGGCTGAAGTACCGGCAGCCGATCTACCGCTCAGACAGCGAGCATTTCCACCACCGCATGGCGCGCATCGGCTTTTCGAACCGGCGCACGATCGGCTACCTGTACGCGTGGACGCTGATGCTCGCGGGCCTCGCGCTCGCGCTGCGTTTCATCCCCTACAGCGACCACAAAGGCCATCTGCACACCGGCTGGACGCTCGTGCTGCTCGGACTCGGGCTGCTCGTCGCCGCGGCGAGCGCGTACCTCGTGTACGTGCTCGAGATCCTCAAGTTCAGGCGCCTCGACGCCATGCGCCTGCGCCTGCTTCGCCCGGAGGCCTCAGCGGCCGAGATCGAGCACTCCGTTTTCGAGCACCTTGAAACCGGAGAGTTCGACGCGGTGCTCGGCGGGGACGCGGGGAGCGCGGATGCGCGGCCCGCTGCGCGCGGGCGCGAGCAGCGGTTCGGCAAGCGGCAGGTGGATGAGGACCGCGTAGGCGCAAAAGACGAGCGTGGCGGCGCGCAGGCGCCGATTGCCGCAGACGGCGGCTAGCGGCAGCGCCCACAGCGCGTACCACGGCAACAGCCACGCCGTCGAGCACAGCAGCGCGAGCGTCGCCCAGCCCGCCGCCGCGCGCCAGTCCGCGCCGCGCGCGGTGCGCCACAACGCGAACGCGGACACCGCGACGAACGCGCCTGCGAACAGGTGGCGCCACCAGCTCGGCGTGCCGCTCAGCCCGACCAGGCGCGCGGTCTCGGCGGGAATGCTGTGGGGGGCGACGAGCTGCTGCTGCTCGCCGATCGCTCCAAGGAAGCCGAGCGCGTGCGTACCGAAGCCGATCAGCCCGACGACCGCGAGCGCCGCGAGGCCCGCAAACGCGCTCGCCGCGAGCACCGCGCGGGCACGAAAGCCCTGCCGCGAAAGCACGAGGAACGGCAGCGCGAGGCCCGCGGAGAGCTTCACGCCGACGCCTGCCGCGAGCGCGAGCGCGCCCGCGCGGACGCGTCCGCCAAGTGGAGACGGGGATGCGATCGTTCGGCCGCCCGCGCCGTCCGCCCGCGGTGTCGGGCGCGCACGGGCGCGCGCCTCTGCGGTCAGCGCGAGCGCGGCCGCGATCGCGAGCATCACGAGCGTGTCGTTGTGCGCGCCGCCCACGCCCAGCTCGAGCAGCACGGGGTTCAGCCCGACGAACGCCGCCGCCCAGCGCGCCGAATGCCCGAGCGCGCGCGCGGCGCGCGCGACGAGCGCGACCGCGCCGAGGCTCGCGAGCGCGGCGACGATCTTCAGCGCCCACAGTCCCCCGGCGAGCCCGAGTGGAGCCGTCGCGTAGCTCGCGAGCGTGAACAGGGGGCCATACGGCGAGTGCTGGAAGGGCCAGCCGACGAACACGAACGAGGGGTCGTAAGGCGAGTCGGCGGCGACGCGCGTGTACGGGTCGAGGCCGTGCAGCGCGCCCATGCGCGCGAACCCCAGGTAGCCGAACGCGTCCTGCGAGAGCAGCGGCGGCCCGAGCACGAACGCGACGTGCGCGGCGAGGATCGCGAGCGCGAGCAGCGCCACCGGGAGCGTGCGTGCGCCGACGAGCACGAGCAGGTAGCCCGCGCACATGACGAGCGTGAGCGTCTGGAAGGTGCTCGAGCTGAGGCTCGCTTCGAGGCCGCGCAGTGGTCCCGCGAGCCACGCCGGCCAGCCGCCGATGCGCGCGGGGACGTACTGCGAGGGTTCGCCCGCCGCAGCCGCGGCGAGCAGGAACGAGCTCACGAGGACCGCGAGCGCGCCGAGCGCCGCAAGCGCGGCGCCGGCCGCCTCCACGCGCCGCCGGCGGGCGCCGCGCAGCGGCCCGAGGCCGAAGCGCCCGCGCGACGCCGCCACCGCGTTGGCGCGGGTGTCTCGCGTGCCCGTGGCGACGCTCATCTCGAGCATTTTTACGGCATCGCGCAAAACATCCCTGTGGGCCGCCCGCTAAGCTGTGTCGGCTGCTGCGCCTCGTACGGCCCAGAGGGCTTTGCGCGCGGCGCGCAGTGCAGGCACGCTGGCGCGCCCGTATGGCGGCGCGCGGCGTTCATATGCGACTTCGCCACCGCAAACAACCCTTGCGCCGGGCCCCCGGTCCTGCCGACGACCGTGTGCGCCGCGTCCTGATCCTCTCCGCCGACGTCGGCGAGGGGCACGCTGCGGCCGCTCGCGCGCTCGCGGGGCAGCTCGAAAACGCTCCCGCGCCGACCGAGGTCACGGTCATCGACGGCCTCGCCGCGATGGGACGAGTCCTGAAGCCGGTCGTCGAGGACGGATACCGCGTGCAGCTGCGCTTCATGCCGTGGACGTACACGATCGTCTACTACGCGCTCGCGAAGATCGCGCCCGCGCGCATCGTCACGACCTGGCTGCTGTGCCTGTTCGGCTCGCGCCCGCTCGCGCGGCGGATCGCCGAGTACGACCCCGACGTCGTCGTCTCGACCTACCCCGCCGTGACCGTCGTGCTCGCGCGCCTGCGCCGTCGGGGCGCGGTCAGGTGCCCGACCGTCGCGACCATCACCGACCTCACCGGGCTGTTCTTCTGGGCTCAGCGGGGGATCGACATGCACATGGTGATGTACGGAGAGTCGATGGACTCCGTCGAGCGCATCGCCGGGCGGGGCAGCGTGCGCCACGTGCGTCCTCTGATCGACGCGCAATTCCTGCAGGAGCGCTGCCCGCGCGAGGCGCGCCGCGCGCTCGGACTGCCGCTCGAGGGCCGCGCGGTCGTCGTCTCAGGCGGCGGCTGGGGCGTCGGCGACATCGAGGGCGCGGTGCGCGAGTTCATCCGCGTCTCCGAGGTCTCGAGCATCGTGTGCCTCGCCGGGCGCAACGAGCAGCTCGAGCAGAAGCTGCGCGAGCGCTTTACGGGCGAACCGCGCGTGCACGTGCTCGGCTTCACCGACCGCATGCCCGAGGTGCTCGCCGCCGCCGACGTGCTCGTGCACTCCACCGGCGGCGTCACCTGCTTGGAGGCGATGGCCGCGCGCACGCCGGTCGTCTCCTACGGGCTGCCCGTCGGTCACGCACGGCTGAACACCCGCGCGATGGCCGCGCTGGACCTAGTGCGGCTCGCGAACGACACCAAGCAACTGCGCGAGCACGTGCAGGCGAGCTTCGGCGCGCCCGCCGAGGGCAACGGCGCGGCCGCGACGCCCGCCGCAGAGGCCGCAGCCGCGGAGGTCGTGCTCAACGCGCCCCGCCGGGTGCGGCCGATTCCGCGCTGGCGGCTGCGCACCGTCGCGCTCGCGGGGCAGCTCGCGCTGCTGCTCGGTTTCGGCACCTGGATGATGTCCACCGACGAGGTCGCCGCGCTCGCGGCGGGCATCCTGCACGTCCACGCGCTCACGCACGTGAGCACGCGCAGCCCAGACGTCGGCGTCATCGTGCGCACGCCGCGGGGCGACATCGCCGGCGTCGCGACGGCGCTCGCCGATCGCGGCATCCACGTCTCCTTCGCCGACGACGCGTCCGTGCCCGCCCCCGAAACGGTCGCCACGCTGCGCTCGCTCGGCGACGAAATGCTGCCCGAGTGTCCGCGCTCGAGCGCGCTGCGCTGGATGCGTACGCCGGGCGTCCTGCGCGCGCAGGCGCGCGCCCTCGGACTGCACCACCGCTTCTACTACCTCGAGCCGCCGGGCGGCATCACGGTCGGGCAGATGGTGCTCGGGCGCATCGCCGGCGCGACCCCGGTGCGCGGCGCCGCGCGGCTGCGCGCGAGCGGCCCGATGCCTCAGCGCGCCAGCCGCGCGGGCAACGTGCTCGTGTTCGAAGCCGACGGATCGCCCGCGTCGGTGGTCGCGCTGGAGCGCGATCTCTCGCGCGTGTCCGCGTCGGGGCTGTCGGTCGAGCCGCTGTCCTCGCTCACCGCCTGAGGCGCCATCAGCGCGAGCAGCAGCGGCGAGCGCGCGAGCAGCGCGGCTCCCGCGACGAGAACCGTCAGCGAGATCGCGAGCGGGACGCCGCCGAGCGGCGTCGCCGCGAAGCTCTCTCCGAGCAGCAGCGGCGCGATGATGACGGGCACGACCGTCTGCGTCACGAACACGACCGGCGCGACCTGGATCGCCGGCCGCGTCTGCAGGGCGCTCGTCTCGCTGAGGACCCCCACCCCCGACGCCGCCGCGGTCGACAGCGCCCACGCCGCCGCCAGGCCCAGGTGCCCGTTGGAAAGGTCGTCGGAGGCGAGCTTCGTCGCGATCCCGCTCCAGGCGAAGCCGAGCCCCGCGCCGATCATCGTGATCACCGCGGGCGAGCGGGCGACCGCCTGGAGCAGGTACGGGAGCAGGCTCGCGAGGCCGATGCCGACCAGCACGAGCGTGATCGTGAGCTTCTGCGACGTATGCATCGTGCTGCGCGCGGGCGCCGTCAGCGCGATCCCGACGACGCCGACGACGATCGCCGCCATCGCGAGATGCTCGTAGCGTCCGGCGTGCTCGCCGAGGATGCGCTGGCCGAAGAACAGCAGCACCAGGAGCCCCGCGGCGAGCGCCGGCTGGACGACCACGAGCGGCGCGAGCATCAGCGCGAGGATCTGCAGCGGGAAGCCGAGAATCGACAGCCCGGTCCCCATCAGCCAGCGCGAGCGGCGAAGGAGCCCCACGACGAGCGCTGGGCGCAGGTGCTCTTGGTGCGGCGCCTCGCGCGCGTCGAGCGCCTGCAGGGCGATCCCTAGGCTGTAGAGGGTCGATGCGCCGACCGCCGCCGCGATTCCCAGCACGAGATCGACCATGTCCAGCACCGATCATCGCAGTCCCGCCGCACCGATCGCGCGGCTACTCGGCGTTGCCGCCGCCGGCTACATGCTCCCCGCCCTCGCCGCGGCGGTGCCCGCGCTGCGCGCGCCGCTCGGTATCGAGGACCGCACGGCGAGCGGGCGAGGCTACGCGCTGACGTTCGACGACGGGCCGCACGCGGAGGGGACCCCCGCGGTGCTCGACGCGCTCGCCGAGGCAAATGTACGCGCGACGTTCTTCCTCGTCGGCGAGCAGGTGCAGCGCAACCCCGCGCTCGCCGCCGAGATCGCCGCCGCCGGCCACGGGATCGGGCTGCACTGCCACCGCCACCGCAACCTGCTGCGCCTCACCCCGGCGCAGGTGCGAGAGGACATCGCGCGCGCATACTCGCTCATCGCCGAGGCCACCGGCCAGGAGCCGGCGCTCTACCGCCCGCCCTACGGAGTCCTTAGCGCGGCCGCGCTGCTGATCGCGCGCGCGCGCGGCTGGCGCACGCTGCTATGGAGCCATTGGGGGCGCGACTGGGAGGCGCAGGCGACGCCCGAATCGATCGCCGCGCGCGTCACCGACGGCGCGGGCGAAGGCGCGCTGCTGCTGCTGCACGACGCCGACGACTACTCCGCACCGGGCTCCTGGCGCAACACCGCCGCCGCGCTTCCGCGGGTGTTCGCGACGCTCGCTGCGCGCGGTCTCGAGCCCGTCGCGCCGTAGGCTCGGATGGCCGCGCGCGCGCCCGGCCCGCGCCTGAGCGGCGGATAACATGGATTGCTTGCCCGGTGCGCTGACAGCCGAGGCGCCCGCGCGGGCGCCGGCGGCCCGGCCTCGACGCGTCGCTGCGCGAGCGCGGACGCGCTGGTGGATCGAGGCGCTGACGATCGCATGGTTGTGCTGGCTGTATGACGCGACGACGAACCTCGCGCCGCTGCGCGTGCACACCGCGCTCGCCAACGCGCGCGGCGTGCTCCACTTCGAGCGCGTGCTCGGCATCGACCCCGAGCTCACGCTCAACCGCTGGCTCGCAGCGCACCATTCGCTCGCGGTGATCGCGTCCGATTACTACGACAACGCGCATTTCATCGTCACCCTCGGCCTGCTCGGCTGGCTGTGGTGGGCGCGCGCGGACATCTACCGCCCGCTGCGCAACGCGCTGGTGCTCGTGAACGTCGTCGCGTTCGTCGTCTTCTGGCGCTGGCCCGTGGCGCCGCCGCGCATGCTCACCGGGCTCGGCTTCAGCGATGTCGTGTCCTCGAGCCACGCGTTCGCGAACTTCCACGCCGGAGCGCTCGCCTCGCACGCGAACGAGCTCGCGGCGATGCCGTCGCTGCACATGGCGTGGGCGGCATGGTGCGCGCTCGCGGTGTGGCGCGCGACCCGCCGCCGCTGGGTTCGCGCGCTCGCGCTGCTGTATCCCCTCACCGTTATCGCCGCCGTGATCGCGACGGGCAACCACTTCGTGCTCGACCTCGTCGCCGGCCTCGCCGCGCTCGCGCTCGCGGTGCTGCTCGCCGCGGCGCCGCGCTGGATCGCGCAACGCGTGCGCGCTCGCCGGCGGGCGCGAAGCCCGGTACCGGCCCGCGCGCGCACGGCGCTCGAGCTGGCTCGCGAACACAGCATCTAGCACCGCTCAGCCGGCGCCGCGGGTGCCCTGTTGGGGGGCGTACGGCGCGCCGCGCTAGGTCTTCAACTGGTCGAGCACGCCGGCGAGCTCGAGCACGCGGCGAGCCGGCCCTTGGCCGGGGACGACCAGCAGCTCGACGCCGGTCTCGGCACAGTGCCGCGCCGCGTACAGTAGCGCGCCGACGCCCGCCGAGCCGATGAGCGTGAGCTTGCTGAGGTCGAGTACGACGGTGCTCGTGTGGCCCTCGCAAGTCTCGGCCAGGCACCCTTCCAAGACGGGGCGCGAGCCCAGGTCGAGCTCACCGGCGAGTACGAGGGTAACGATTCCGTCGCACGCGATCTCCTGCACCTCGAACTGCGTTCCCAGCTCGACGTGGCGCGGGGTCTCGACGACAGGCAACGCGGTCTCCTGCACCTCGAACTGCGTTCCCAGCTCGACGCGGCGCGGGGTCTCGACGACAGGCAACGCGGTCTCCTGCACCTCGAACTGCGTTCCCAGCTCGACGCGGCGCGGGGTCTCGACGACAGGCAACGACGTTCTCTCATCGCCGGACACGAAGGGGACTCGATTCTCGCCTCCCTCCTGAGCGGTGGGGGCCGAGCGAAAGTGAGGAGGGAGACGGATGAGCATGGTCCGCCCGGCCCGTGTATCCGGCACGCCGTCGACGTCGGCAGCCCGTCCCGAAGGCACGTGCGCCGAGCGTATCACCGCCCGGACGGCGCGGGTGCGCGATTTCGGTGCACTGCGCAACGTCCGCAGCGCGCGTCCAACTACGAGGAGCCCGCCTCGAGGCGGGCTCCTCACTCTTACTTGTAAGCGGCTCGAAGAAGCGCGCATTGGCACCATCCCGTGCCCCGTGGCGCATGTCACAAAGTTGTTACTAAGTCCGCAAATCCGGTAGACTCGAGACGCTGCTGGCACGCCCGCTGGTTGCGGGCGTGAAAGGGTCCCCGCCGCGAAATGCCGGTGGGGCCTTCGCATCTATAGGGTGCCCAGCGCGCACCCCATGGACACGACTACGACAAGGCCCGCTGCGGGCCATCAGCCTCCCATTGCCATCGGCGAGACGCGTTCGCCGCGCTCGCGCTCGCGCGCGCTCGCACAGAATCTCGATCTCGTGCTGCTGCCCGTCGGCGTCGCGCTCGCGCTCGCCCTCGGGGCGCCTGTGTTCGGAGTGCTCGTCGGCGCCGGCGGCTGGCTGCTGCAGCGCGCCGCCGGACTGGTCGACCACAGGATCATCGAGAGGGTCGCCGAACCGGGCTCGCGGTTGGGTCTCAATTTCGTCGACGGCTTCGCGCGCATCTGGCTGCTCGCGGGAGCGATCGTCTTAGCGGGCGCTGCCGGCCATCGTTCCGACGGGCTCGCCGCGGCGGTTCTGATCTTTGCCGCTTACTCGCTCGCGTTCGCCGTGCGCCTGGCGCGCGGGCGCGCGGGAGGGCCGCAGTGATGAGCGCCGCGACGGCCGCACCCCCGATCACGCCCGGCGCCGCCGGCGCGCCGCCGCGCGAAAAACAGGGGATGAGCACGAAACGGAAGATCGGCTGGTCGATCTTCGGCGTCTGGATCGGCGGGATCGTCCTCTTCGCCGTCCTCTTCGGCGTCACCGCGCACAAGGCGCCCGACGTCGCCAACAGCGTCTTCTCGCCGACGAACGAGTTCAAACTCGACACCTGGTTCAAGGTCGGCCCGATCGCGTTCAACAAGGGCGTCCTCTACCTGCTGCTGACGGTCGGGATCACTCTCGGCGTGATGCTCTACATCGCCAAACGCCTGCAGGAGCGCCCCGGCCGTCTGCAGGTCGCGGTCGAAGGGTTCTACGACCTCACGCGACGGCTGTCGCGCGAAAACCTCGACGACAACCTGGAGCGCAAGTACTTCCCGCTGATCGCGACGATCTTCGTCTTCATCCTCGTCTCGAACCTGATCGGCTACATCCCGCTACCCGTCAACTCGGGCGAGGACTTCAAAATCTTCGGCGCGCACATCCCGTCGCTGCAGATCTACGCCGCCGACACGAACGTCGCCTTCCCGCTGATCCTCGCGCTGGGCGTATTCGGCCTGTTCACCTACGAGGGCGTCAAACACCACGGCCCGATCGGGTACGTCAAAAGCCTCATGCCCGGCGGTGTCAAAGGGCCGATCGTCGGGCTGATCTACCCGATCGAGATCCTCTCCAACTTCCTGCGCCTGATCTCGCTGACGGTCCGGCTGTGGGCGAACCTGCTCGCGGGCCACCTGCTGATCGCGTTCATGGGCGGCGAGCTCGGCGTGCTCGTCGGGCAGCCGATCGTGTCCTGGGCGCTGCTACCGGCCGGCGTCCTGATCTTCCTCTTCGAGGCCGTGCTGATCGCCGGCCTGCAGGCGTTCATCTTTGCCATCTTGACCGCCATCTACATCGGCGGGTCGGTCGAATCTCACTAGGAACACGACAAGGAGCTCGAAGATGCTTCACGCACTGATTGCAGCGACGGGGGAACCCATCGAATACGGAAAGGCCGCCGGCCGGGCGATCGCGCTCGGCTTCGGCGCGGGCGGCGGCGCCGCCGGTGCCGGCGCGGGCATCGGGGCGGTGTTCAACGCCTCGATTCAGTCCAAGACCAGGCAGCCCGAGCTGCGCGCGGAGGTCGAGCGCGACCAGTGGCTCGGCTTCGCGCTGACGGAGGCGACGTTCTTCTACGGTCTCGTCGGCGGCTTCATCGCCTTCTTCCTCTAGACCGTCATGGCACTCGCCGCGCACATCCCGCTCGCCTCCAAAGGCTCGTTCCTGATCACGCCCAACGTCGGGCTGATGATCTGGACGATCGTCGTCTTCCTGATCTCGCTGTACATCCTGCGCCGCTGGGTGTTCCCGCGCATCGGTGAAGCGCTCGACAGCCGCGCGAAGGCGATCTCCGGCGACATCGACCAGGCCGCCGAGCTACGCAAGCAGGCGGAGAGCGTGCTCGACGAATACCGCGAGCGCCTCAAGGAGGCGCGTGCGCAGTCGGAGGAGATCGTGCAGCGCGCGCGGCAGACCGCGGAGGTGCACGAGAGGGAGGGCAAAGAGCGCGGCAAAGAGCTGATCGCGGAGGCCGCGCAGCGCGCGGAACGCGAAATCGAGACCGCGACCAAGCGCGCGCTCGACGAGCTGCGCCGCGAGGTCGCCGATCTGACGATCCTCGCCACCGAGAAGGTCACGCGCAAGACGCTCGACGAGGCCGACCAGCGGCGGCTGGTCGAGGAGGCGCTCGGCGAACTCGACTTCTCAGGACTCTCCTCCGGAGCCGCTTCATCGTGAGCCCGCGCGCCGAACACCCCTTCGACCCGCGTGGCGTGGGCTGCCGCGGAGGAGTCTCCTAAATGGAGGAGCTCGCCCAGGTCTACGCACGCTCGCTGTTCGCCGTCGCACGCGAGCACGACAAGCTCGATCTGATTCACGAGCAGCTCGCGCAGTTCGCCGCCGCCGTCAGCGCGAACCGCGACCTGCAGACCTTCTTTTTCTCGCCCTACTTCGCCTCGCCCGAGAAGGAGGACGGCCTCGAGCGCATGCTCGAAGGCGTGGACGAGACGCTGCTCAACTTCCTCAAGCTGCTCATCGAGAAGCACCGCATGCCCGTCATCTTCCGGATTCGCGCCGAATTCGAGCGCCTCTGGGAAGAGGAGAACCGGCTGCTGCCGGTCGAGATCACGAGCGCGGTAGCGCTCGATCCCGCGACCACGCAGAGCCTCGGGGAGACGATCGGCGAGCGCGCCGGCCGCAAGGTCACGCTCTCGGCGAAAGTCGACCCGGACATCCTCGGCGGGATCGTCGTGCGCGTCGGCAACTCGATCCTCGACGCGTCAATCCGCACCCGACTGGAGCAGCTGCGCAGGCACGTTGCCCAAGGAGCCTCTTAGCAGAAATGCAGATCAACCCCGACGAGATCACAAGCATCCTCAAGAGCCGCATCGAGGGCCTCGACGCCGGCAGCGCCGAGCTCACGGAGGTCGGCACCGTGCTGTCCGTCGCCGACGGCATCGCGCGCCTGCACGGCGTCGAGAACTGCATGTCGTTCGAGATGCTCGAGCTGCCGCACGGCGTCACGGGCCTCGCCCTGAACCTCGAGTCCGACAACGTCGGCGCCGTGCTCTTCGGCGAGTGGGAGCACATCTCCGAGGGCGACACGGTCAAGCGCACGGGCGCTCTGCTCGACATTCCAGTCGGCGAGGTGATGCTCGGCCGGATCGTCGATCCGCTCGGCCGCCCGCTCGACGGCAAGGGCCCGATCGAGATCACGCAGACGAGGCCCGCCGAGTTCAAGGCCCCCGGGGTCGTGCAGCGCCAGCCGGTCAAGGAGCCGATGCAGACCGGCCTGAAGGCGATCGACGCCATGATCCCGATCGGCCGCGGGCAGCGCGAGCTGATCATCGGCGACCGCCAGACGGGCAAGACCGCGATCGCGATCGACACGATCATCAACAACAAGGACACCGGCGTGATCTCCGTGTACGTCGCGATCGGCCAGCGCATGTCGACGGTCGTCGCGCTCGCGCAGACTCTCGAGGAAAACGGCGCGCTCGAAAACACGATCATCGTCGCCGCGCCCGCCGACGAGGCCGCTCCGATCAAGTTCATGGCTCCGTACGCCGGCTGCGCGATGGGCGAGCACTTCCTCTACAACGGGCGCGCTGCGCTGTGCGTGTACGACGACCTCACCAAGCACGCGTACGCGTACCGCCAGATGTCGCTGCTGCTGCGCCGCCCGCCCGGGCGCGAGGCCTATCCGGGCGACGTCTTCTACCTGCACTCGCGCCTGCTCGAGCGCGCGGTCAAGCTCAACGACGAGCTCGGCGGCGGCTCGCTGACAGCGCTGCCGATCATCGAGACTCAGGCCGGGGACGTCTCCGCGTACATCCCCACGAACGTCATCTCGATCACCGACGGCCAGATCTTCCTCGAGTCGAAACTGTTCAACTCGGGCGTGCGGCCGGCGATCAACGTCGGCATCTCCGTCTCGCGCGTCGGCGGCAACGCGCAGATCGGGCCGATGAAACGCGTCGCCGGGCGCATCAAGCTCGAGCTCTCGCAGTACCGCGACCTGGAGGCGTTCGCGCAGTTCGGCTCGGACCTCGACGCCGACACGCAGCGCACGCTCGCGCGCGGAGAGCGGATCGTGATGACTCTCAACCAGAACGAGCGCGAGCCGCTCGCCGTCGAGGACCAGGTCGTGCAGATCTTCGCCGCGACCAACGGCTATCTCGACCGCATCAACGTCGAGCGCGTCACCGAGTTCCTGACCGAGCTCGTGGAACGCATGCACGCTCAGCACGGCGACGTACGCGAGAAGATCGCCGCCGCCGATTGGTCGGAGGAGACGCAGAAGGCCGTCGACGACGCCGTCTCGACCTTCGCCGCGGACTTCGGCTACGACCTCGACGAGGAGGGCGAACCGCTCGAGGAGGCGCGCGCGGCTTAGCGCCGATCGACGCGGGAACTGCCATGGCCTCACAGCGCGACGTCCGGAACAAGATCTCCTCGGTGAAGAACATCCAGAAGATCACGCGCGCGATGGAGATGGTCGCCGCCGCGCGCCTGCGGCGCGCGGAGCAGCGCATCGAGGCGCTGCGCCCGTACGCCGACGCGATCAGGCGCATGACCGCGCAGGCCGCCGGCGCCGCGGGCCAGGAGGCGACGCGCTTCCCGCTGCTGCGCCAGCACGAGTCCGAAAACAGCGTCGGGCTGCTGCTCGTGACCGGCGACCGCGGCCTCGCGGGCGCGTTCAACTCGCAGATCATCCGCGCCGGCGTTCGCCGCGCGAATGAGCTCTCCGGCGAAGGCCGCTCCACGTCGTGGTATGGCACGGGGCGTCGCGGCGTGTCCTCGATCAGCTTCCGCGGCAACGAGCTCAGCGGCAGCTACACCGGATTCTCCGACCGGCCGGCGTACGCGGACGCGCGCGGCGTCGCCGGCGACCTGACGACGGCGTACGTCGACGGCGCCCTCGACCGCGTCGAGGTGATCTACAACAGATACGTCTCGCCGCTCACTCAGACGGTCACGCGCGAGGTGCTGCTGCCGCTCTCGCAGGCGATCTTCGCCGAAGACAGCGCCGGCGGCGAGGCCGGCGAGCAGCGCGGCGGGGACGAGCAGCAGCGCGGCGGGGACGGCGACGCGAGCGCGGGACGCGCTGCCGTCGAGTACGAGCCGGACGCCGAGACCATCCTCGCGCGGCTCGTGCCCGACTACGTCGAGATCTCGATCTACCGCGCGCTCGTCGAGTCGGCCGCGGGGTTCTTCGGCGCGCAGATGACAGCCATGCGCAGCGCGTCCGACAACGCGGGCGAAATCATCACGCAGTACACGCTGCAGATGAACCGCGCGCGCCAGGCGGAGATCACGCAGGAGATCATGGAGGTAGTCGCGGGCGCCGAGGGACTCACCTGAGATGCGGGCTTAAAGACCTCAAAGCGGATAAGACAGGAGAATCGAGTAGACAGATGGCCGTGAGCACAACCACAGCGCAGAACGGGAGCAGCGGGACCGCGTCGCGCAACGTCGGGCGCATCGAGGAGATCCAGGGGGTCGTCATCGAGGCGACCTTCCCCGAGCGGCTGCCCGAAATCAACCACGCGATCACTGTCCAGCGGCCCGCCGCCGCGGCCGAGGAGGAGCAGGCCGGCGTGAGCACGATCACCGGCGCGGGCGTGCTCGTGTGCGAGGTCCAGCAGCACCTCGGCGACGATCGCGTACGCGCGGTCGCGATGGACACCACCGATGGCCTTTCGCGCGGGCTCGAGGTGATCGACACCGGCGCCCCGATCACCGTCCCCGTCGGCGAGGTGACGCTGGGGCGCATCTTCAACCTGCTCGGCGAACCCATCGACCGGCTCGAGGATCTGCCAGAGGGCGTCGAGCGCCGCAGCATCCACCAGGAGGCTCCGCGCGTGGAGGACCTCACGCCGTCGACGGAGATGTTCGAGACCGGCATCAAGGTCATCGACCTGCTGGCCCCGTACGCGAAAGGCGGCAAGGTCGGCCTCTTCGGCGGCGCGGGTGTGGGCAAGACGGTGCTGATCCAGGAGCTGATCCACAACCTCGCAAAGGAGCACGGCGGCCTGTCCGCGTTCTGCGGCGTGGGCGAGCGCTCGCGCGAGGGCAACGACCTGTGGCTCGAGATGAAGGAGTCGGGCGTGCTCGAGAAGACGATGCTCGTCTTCGGCCAGATGAACGAGCCTCCCGGCGCGCGTATGCGCGTCGCGCTCTCGGGGCTGACGATGGCCGAATACTTCCGCGACCAGGGCCAGGACGTGCTCCTGTTCATCGACAACATCTTCCGCTTCGTGCAGGCCGGCTCCGAGGTCTCGGCGCTGCTCGGGCGCATGCCCTCGCAGGTCGGCTACCAGCCGACGCTCGAGACCGAGATGGGCCAGCTGCAGGAGCGCATCACCTCGACGCGCGAGGGCTCGGTGACCTCCGTGCAGGCGATCTACGTGCCCGCCGACGACCTCACCGATCCGGCGCCGGCGTCGGTGTTCACGCACCTGAACGCGACGACCGTGCTCTCGCGCGCGATCTCCGAGAAAGGGATCTACCCGGCGGTCGACCCGCTCGACTCGACCTCGACGATCCTCAAGGCGGAGATCCTCGGCGAGGACCATTTCCGCGTCGCCAACCGCGTCAAGGAGATCCTCCAGCGCTACAAGGAGCTCCAGGACATCATCGCGATCCTCGGCATCGACGAGCTCTCGGACGAGGACAAGCTGACGGTGCAGCGTGCGCGCAAGATCGAGCGCTTCCTCTCGCAGCCGTTCTTCGTCGCCGAAGAGTTCACCGGTACGCCCGGCGCGTACGTTCCGATCGCGGAGACGATCAGGGGCTTCGACGAGATCATCGAGGGCAAGCACGATGACATCCCCGAGAGCGCGTTCTTCCTCAAGGGCACGATCGACGAAGTCGTCGCGGCGGTGAAGAAATAAATGGCGCACGCGCCGTTTCCGGTCGAAGTGCTGACGCCCGAGGGGAGGGTGTTCGACGGCGAGGTCGAAATGCTCTCGACGCGCACGACGATCGGCTCGATCGGGATCCTCGCGCGGCACGAGCCGACGCTCGCGACGCTCGAGCCGACGGAGCTGCGCCTGTACCGCTCGGAGTCCGAGATCGTGCGCTACGCGCAGGCGGAGGGCTACCTGCAGTTCGCGGACAACCGCGCGCTGCTGCTCGTAGAGGAGGCGATCCCCCCCGAGCAGCTCGACCGCGCGACGCTCGAGACCAAGCTCTCCGAGGCGCGCGCGGCGGCCGAGCGCGCGGAGGACGGGAGCGAGGCGCTCGCGCGCGCGCATCGCGACGTGCTCCGCTACGAGGCATTCCTGTCGGTCGAGTCGTAGCCGCGCGGTCGTGGAGGCATCGGCTGACACCCACTTCCGGCGGCCGGGCTGGTTCACCAAGCAGGTCTTCAACCGGTTCGTCGCGATGCTCACGCGGATGGGCATCAGCGTGTACGGCTCGCGCGTGCTCGAGGTCCGCGGGCGCACGAGCGGGCAACCGCGGCGCACGCCCGTCAACCTGCTGCGCATCGACGGCGAGCAGTATCTCGTCTCGCCTCGTGGCCATACGCAGTGGGTGCGCAACCTGCGCGCGAGCGGCGAGGGGCGCCTGGTGATCGGCCCGCGCGCGGAGCCCTTCGGCGCGACCGAGGTCGTCGACGACGGCGAGAAGGTGCCGATCTTGCGCGCCTACCTCAAGCGCTGGGCGGTCGAGGTGGGGGTCTTCTTCGAAGGCGTCGGCGCCGGCTCCTCCGACGACGAGCTGCGGCAGATAGCGCCGAAGCATCCCGTGTTCCGCTTGCTGGCGCCGCAGCCTTCCTCGCCGGAACCCTCGGCATGAGCACCCGCGCCGCCGGCGGCGCGGTGACGGACGCGCCGGGTGGCTAGCCTTCGGGGCTCGATGAGCTCCAAGCAGCACCCCATCGCCGTGATCGGCACGGGCTACGTCGGGCTCGTCACTGCCGCGGGCTTCGCCGAGCGCGGGTCCGAGGTGTGGTGCGTGGACATCGATGCGCCGAAGATCGAGCGTCTGCAGCGCGGCGAGGTGCCGATCTACGAGCCCGGGCTCGGGGAGCTCCTTGCCCGCAACTCGGCGCGGCTGCATTTCTCGACCGAGCTCAGCGGCGCGCTCGAGCAGGCGCGGCTGTTGTTCGTCGCCGTCGGCACGCCACCGACGGGCTCGGGCGACGCCGACCTGTCGGCGGTCTACGACGTCGTCGGTGCGATCCCGCCCTCGCGGCAGCACGCGCTGGTGATGAAGTCGACGGTCCCCTGTGGAACGGGCGCGAGCATCAAGCGCTATTTCGGATCCGCGGGCAAGGCCGAGCTCGGCTACGTCTCGTGCCCCGAGTTCCTCAAGGAGGGCTCGGCGGTCCACGACTTCCTGCATCCCGACCGTGTCGTCGTGGGTGATGATGGCGATTGGGCCGGTGACGCCGTCGTGGAGCTCTACGCGGGGTTCGACGCACCGCTCGTGCGCACCGACGTCGCGAGCGCGGAGATGATCAAGCTGGCCGCCAACGCGTTCCTCGCGACGAAGATCTCGTTCATCAACGAGATCGCAAACGTGTGCGAGGAGATGGGCGCCGACGTCGTCGAGGTCGCGCGCGGCATGGGGCTCGACGCGCGCATTGGCCCGAAGTTCCTGCAGGCCGGTTTGGGTTACGGCGGTAGTTGCTTTTCCAAGGACGTGAGCGCGCTGAAGCTGCTCGCCGCGAACTCCGGCTACCACTTTCAGCTGCTGAACGCCGTGATCGAGGTCAACGAGCTGCAGAAGCGGCGAATCGTGAAAAAAATCGAACGCCACCTGGGCTCGCTCGCGGGAAGGCGCATCGCCCTGCTCGGCCTGGCCTTCAAGCCGAACACGGACGACATGCGCGGCGCGTCCTCGATCGTCCTCGCCGCGCGCCTTCAGGCCGAGGGTGCGCACGTGAGCGCGTACGACCCCATCGCGGAGAGCGAGGCGCGCGTGCTTATGCCCGAGCTCGAGTACGCGAGCTCAGCGCTCGACGCCGCGAGCGGCGCCGATGCGGTCGTGCTCGTGACCGAGTGGCAGGAGCTCCTCGATGTCGACTTCTCAGAGCTCGCGGCGGTGATGAGCGGCGACGTCGTGATCGACGGTCGCAACGCGCTCGACCCGCACGCGGTGCGCTCAGCCGGCCTGCGCTACGAGGGCATCGGGCGACCGCGCGAGAGCGAGGGCGAGGGCGACGCCGCCGCACGTGGCGGGGAGGCGTCGCTGCGAGAGCGGGCGTGATGTGCAGGCGGTGATCCTCGTCGGCGGCGAGGGCACGCGGCTGCGACCGCTCACCTCGACCGTCCCGAAGCCCGTCGTCCCTCTTGTCGACCGGCCGTTCATCGCGTACATGATCGACTGGCTGCGCGAGCAGGGCGTCGACGACGTGATCATGTCCTGCGGCTTTCTCGCCACCGGCGTGCGCAACGTGCTCGGCGACGGCGCCGGGCTGGGGGTGCGGCTGCGCTACGTCGAGGAGCCCGACCCGCGCGGCACCGCCGGGGCTCTCAAGTTCGCCGAGCCGATGCTCGACGAGCGCTTTCTGATGCTCAACGGCGACGTCCTCACGGACATCCCGCTCGACGGGCAGATCGCGCAGCACGAGCGCACGGGCGCGATCGCGACGCTCGCGCTCGTTCCCGTCCCCGATCCCGCCGCCTACGGTCTCGTGCGCCTCGCCGCCGACGGCTCGGTGGCGGCGTTCGTGGAGAAGCCGAGCGCGGACTCGATCGACACGAACCTCATCAGCGCCGGCGCGTACGTGCTCGAGCGCTCGATCCTCGAGCTGATCCCGCCCGATCGCAACGTGTCGATCGAGCGCGAGGTGTGGCCGCTTCTCGTCGGCGCGGGGCTGTACGGGTTCGCGGCCGAGGGCTACTGGCTCGACATCGGCACGCCCGAGCGCTACCTGCAGGCGACGTTCGACATCCTCGAGGGCAACGTGCGCACGCCCGTGCGCGGGCGGCTATCCGACAGCTGGGTATCGATTGACGAGCGCGCGCTGATCGACGGGCGGGTGATCCCGCCCGCGCTGATCGAGCGCGGGGCTCGCGTGGCCGCCGGCGCGCACGTCGGCAGCCTCGTCGTGCTCGGCGAAGACGTGTCCGTGAGCGCGGGCGCGGCGGTCGAGCGATCCGTGATCCTCAAGGGCGCGCGGATCGGCGAGCGCTGCAGGCTGCGCGACTGCATCGTCGCGGCCGGCGCGAGCATCGGCGCGGAGACCACGATCGCGGGCGGATCGGTGGTCGGGGAGGGGGTCGTGATCGGGGCGCACAACGTGATCGACCACGGGGCGCGTATCTTCCCTTCTGTCGCCATCGGAGATGGCGCGATTCGCTTCTAGCCAGATGGCACGGCCGTCCGCAGCTTTAGAGGACCAACGACAAGCATCTCGAACGCTTTGCACAAACGACCGAGACTCCAGGAGCCAGACCAATGAGCGAAGGCGCGGCGAGCACGACGACGAGCACTGACGCCCTATCGCGCGCGGCGATCGCCGCCGTCGACCCGACGGATCAGCTGCGCGACGTGCTCGCCATCCCCGAGCACCTGCGCGACGCCGTCTTCCGCGTCGGGTCGGCGATCATGGATGAGCAGGACACGAGCGCGGGGCTCGTCGTCGCGGGCATGGGCGGCTCGGCGATCGGCGGCGCGCTCGCGCGCGCCGCCCTCGGCGACCACGCGACGCGCCCGATCTTCGTCACGCGCGCGTACGGCCTGCCGTCGTGGACGACGCCCGACACGATGGTGCTGTGCGCGAGCTACTCCGGCAACACCGAGGAGACGCTCGCCTGCTTCGAGTCGGCGGGAGCGCTCGGCGCGAGACGCGCCGTGGTCACGACCGGTGGCAAGCTGGCGGAGATGGCGCGCGCGGACGGCGTGCCGGTGATCCCGCTGCCCGGCGGTTTTCAGCCGCGCGCCGCCGTCGCCTACATGACCGTCGCCGCGCTCGAGGTCGCCGCGATCTCCGGCGCGGGCCCGCGCCTGACCTCCGAGATCGACGTCGCCGCCTCCCACACCGAGCAGCTCGTCGCCGAGTGGGGCCCCGACTCCGCCCCCGACAGCCTCGCCAAGGTCATCGCGCGCGGCCTGCACGGCACGACGCCCGTGATCGCGGGGGCAGGCCTGACGGCGCCGATCGCCTATCGCTGGAAGACGCAGATCAACGAGAACGCCAAGCAGCCGGCGTTCAACCACGAGCTGCCCGAGCTCGACCACAACGAGATCGCCGGCTGGGAGGGTGCGCAGGACGTCGGGCGCTTCGCGGCGGTGTTCCTCGACGACTCCGACGCGCACCCGCGCGTGAAGGCACGCATGGACCTCACCGAGCAGCTCATCTCCGCCAACGCCGCCGCGAGCTTCCGCCTGGAGACGCGCGGACAGACCTCGGTTGAGCGCGTCATCTCGCTCGTCCTGCTCGGCGACCTCGTCTCGATCTACCTCGCCACGCTGCGCGGCGTCGACCCCGGCCCGGTGCCCGTGATCGACGAGCTCAAGGCGGAGCTCGCCAAGCGCTAAAAGCAGCTGCCGGGCCAGAATTGGTGTGGTAGCGTTTTTGGCGGCCGAGGAGCGCTGCGACGGGGTTTTAAAGCCCGCCACGCTCGGCCTCCCTCTAGGCTTCAAGGGCGCTCACCTGACCAACAGGAGGCCTAGTCATGTCAACAACGACCCACGCCGCGACAATCGCCGGCGACTTCAGGGTCGCCGACCTCTCGCTCGCCGAGTTCGGCCGCGAGGAGATCACGCTCGCCGAGCACGAGATGCCCGGTCTGATGGCCCTGCGCGGCGAGTACGCAGCGGCGCAGCCGCTGCGCGGCGCGCGCATCACCGGCTCGCTGCACATGACGGTGCAGACGGCCGTGCTGATCGAGACCCTCACCGCGCTCGGCGCGCAGGTGCGCTGGTGCAGCTGCAACATCTTCTCCACCCAGGACCACGCGGCGGCGGCGGTCGCCGTCGGCCCCGGCGGCACGCCGGACGCGCCCGCGGGAGTGCCCGTGTTCGCGTGGAAGGGCGAGACGCTCGAGGAGTACTGGTGGTGCACCGAGCGCGCGCTCTGCTGGGGCGAGGGGGCGGACGGGACGCTCGGGCCGAACATGATCCTCGACGACGGCGGCGACGCGACGCTGCTCGTGCACAAGGGCGCCGAGTTCGAGCGCGCCGGCGCCGTGCCCGATCCATCCACCTCCGCGTCGGAGGAGTTCGCGGTCGTGCTCGCGCTGCTCGGGCGCTCGCTCGGCGAAGAGCCCAAGCGCTTTACAAACATCGCCGCCGAGATCAAAGGCGTCACCGAGGAGACAACGACCGGCGTGCACCGGCTCTACCAGATGGTCGAGAACGGCGAGCTGCTGTTCCCCGCGATCAACGTCAACGACTCCGTCACGAAGTCGAAGTTCGACAACCTGTACGGCTGCCGGCACTCGCTGATCGACGGCATCAACCGCGCGACCGACGTGATGATCGGCGGCAAGGTCGCAGTCGTGTGCGGGTTCGGCGACGTTGGCAAGGGCTGCGCAGAGTCGCTGCGCGGTCAGGGCGCGCGCGTTGTCATCACCGAGATCGACCCGATCTGCGCGCTGCAGGCGGCGATGCAGGGTTATGAGGTGCGGACGCTCGACGAAGTGATCGGCGACGCGGACATCTTCGTCACCGCAACCGGCAACCGCGACATCATCGGCGCGGAGCAGATGGCGCGCATGAAGCACCAGGCGATCGTCGGCAACATCGGCCACTTCGACAACGAGATCGACATCGCCGGTCTCGCAAAGGTGCCCGGCATCGAGCGCGTGAACATCAAGCCACAGGTCGACAAGTGGGTCTTCCCGGACGGCCACGCGATCATCCTGCTCTCGGAGGGGCGCCTGCTCAACCTGGGCAACGCGACGGGGCACCCGAGCTTCGTGATGAGCAACTCCTTCTCCAACCAGGTGATCGCACAGATCGAGCTGTTCACCAAGAACGACGAGTACGAGCGGCGCGTGTACGTGCTCCCGAAGCACCTCGACGAGAAGGTCGCGCGCCTGCACCTCGACGCGCTCGGCGTCAAGTTGACGCGCCTCAGCGACGAGCAGGCCGCGTACATCGGGGTCCCCGCCGGCGGGCCGTACAAGCCCGACCACTACCGCTACTAGACCAAGAGCGGCGCACGATGCGAGCGATGGTTCTCGCCGCGGGCCTCGGCACGCGGCTGCGCCCGCTCACCTACGAGATCACCAAGCCGATGGTCCCGGTGCTCGACCGGCCGGTCATGGAGCACATCCTCGACCTGCTGGACGAGCACCGTTTCGAGCAGGTGATCGCCAACCTGCACTACTTTCCCGACTCGATCCGCGAGTACTTCGGCGATCGCCTCTCCTACCGCTACGAGCCCGAGCTGCTCGGCACCGCGGGGGGTGTGCGCGCGTGCAGCGAGTTCTTCGGCGGCGAGGCGTTCCTCGTCATCTCCGGCGACGCGCTCACGGACATCGACCTGGGCGCGCTGTACGAGGCGCACCGTCAACGCGGCGGCATAGCGACGCTCGCCGTCAAGCGCGTCGAGCACACCGAGGAGTACGGCGTAGTGCTGCACGACCGCGACGGCCGTGTGACCGGCTTTCAGGAGAAGCCCGCCCGCGAGGAGGCGCTCTCGGATCTCGGCAACTGCGGGATCTACGTGTTCGACCCGGCGATTTTCGACTACTTCCCCCAGCGGCCGTTCGTCGACTGGGCCAGCGACGTGTTCCCCGTGCTGCTCGAGAACGACGTCGCCTTCTACATCCACGAGATCGACTCCTACTGGAACGACATCGGCTCGCTGCACGAGCTGCGCGCGGGCACCTTCGACGCGCTGCGCGGGAAGCTGCGCCTGCACGTCCAGGGCGAGGAGATGAGCCCGGGGGTCGTCGTCGCGGACAGGGGCGTCGATCTGGGCGGCGCGGAGATCGAAGGCCCGGTGTGGATCGGCGCGGACACGCACATCGGCGCGCGCGTGCGCCTGATGGGCCCGGTCGTGCTCGGCGACGGCGTTCGCGTGGGAGCGGGTGCGCAGGTGCGGGAGAGCATCCTCTTCCCGGGGACGGAGCTCGCCTCGGACTCGATCCTGATCGGCGCGATCGCCGCCCACGGCGGGATCCTCGAGAGCCTGCGCCGAGGCCCGCGCGAGCGCGCCCGTAGCGAGCGCTAGCGGCGCTCAGGCGCTTTCGTAGCGCTCGCGGCGCTGCTGCTCGCGCTCGGACTCGGCGAGCGCGCGCACGAACAGCACGACGAGCGCGATCCCCATCACGATCGACTGCTCGAGCGCCATCAGGATGCCCGCGAGCGACTGGTCTGACAGCGCGGAGAAGCCCCACACGCGCGCGTGGTGCGTGTAGTAGGCGTAGAGCGCGGAGGGCGCGAACGCGAGGCCCATCCCGAGGGCACCGACGAGCACCTTGGTCGAGGCCATGTATACGACCGGACCCATCCCGCTCAGGCGCATGCGCGCGCGGATCGGCGAGAGCAGGTGCCACCAGTAGAGCGAGCCCGCGAGCAGGAAGGTGGTGTGCTCGAGCAGGTGCACGGCTCCATGGCGCAGGGCCGTGTCGTACGCGGCGGGGATGTGCCAGGCCCAGATCACGACGACGTACAGCACGACCGCGAACACTGGATGCGCGATCACGCCGGCGCGCCGCTCGAACTCGCCGATCGAGCGCGTCAGCGGTCGCAGCAGCACCCGCGTGAGGCCGAGGATCGCGAGGATCGGCACGAGATCGAGCAGGAGCACGTGCTGGATCATGTGCATGAAGAACAGCTGGTCCGCGAGCGAGTCCAGGGGCGAGATCAGCGCCGCGAGGACCAGCGCGAGCGATGCGGCAAAGCAGCACAGGCGCCAGACGGGCGCGTCCCTGTCGCGGTGCGGCGTCGCGCGCACGGCGCGCCAGCGCGCCACGTACGCGCCGCCGAACGCCGCCGCGGCGATGATCGGCACGGGGTCGAGCGACCACGAGAGCCTCGCGCTCACCGGGCAATTCTCCCAGCGGCGCCCGCTCGCGGCGCGCGTCGCCCGCGCCGATGCCGCGCAGGCCCGTGGACGCATGATGGACAGACGCCACCCGCGCGCGTAGCATTTCACCTGCGGCGGGAAACGATCGAAGGGAGCTCCTGATGCAGATCGACATCAAGGGTCGAAACGTTCCGGTCAGCGACGAGATCCGCGAGCACACGGAGAAGCGCCTCGCGAAGATCTCGCGACAGGTTTCCGAGCTCGCGCGGCTCGAGATAGAGATCTTCAAGGAGCCCAACCCGCGCGTGGCCGACTGCCAGGTCGCGGAGGCGACGCTGTACCTGAAGGGCGTCACGCTGCGCGCTCGCGATGCCTCGCCCGACATGCTCCACTCGCTCAACCTGATGGTCGACGATCTCGCGCGCCAGGTGAAGCGCCACCGCGACAAGCGCCGCAAGCGGCGCGAGGCGCACGCCGCGGCGAGCGATCGACGCCCGCCCGGCACCTCCTCCGGCGGGTTCGCGCCGGCGCCCTCGCAGCCGTAGGCCTGCTCGCCGCGGTCAGCCGCGCGCCGCGAGCCGGCGTCGCGCCTCGCCAACGGCGTCGGCGCGGACGAAGGGATGTGCCTGCCACGTCGCCGCGCTGCCCGACATCCGCTGCCGGTGGCGGCGCATGATCTTGACGTGCTCGGAGCTCCCGATGAACCGGCGAAGCTCAGCTTCGCCGAGCCAAATCGAGATCGATCCGGATCGCCGCCGCCACGGTTGCGCCCAGAGCATCAGACCCACCGCGCCTTGCCGTGTCGGCCAACGACGACGCAGGCGGGCCGCCGCCAGCCACGCGCCGGGCAGGTCTCGCCAGCGTGCGAAGGTGAAGTCGGTAAAGCTGACGAGCGCTGGACCGTGCTCGAGGGTGGCGGGACCTCTCTTCCATCCAGCTTCGACCAGGCGCCAGCCGGCGCGACCGATCAAGCGGGTCGTCATCGACCCTCCGCCCGGCGGCGCCGAAGGCGCGCTTGGAGATGCTGCACGCGCGCGAGCGCGCGCTCCGCGGTGCTGCCGGCGGCGGGCAGGATACCCAGCTGGCGCGCGAGGTCAAGGGAGTCGTAGTAGCTCCCGTAGCGGCACAGGAGCTCCCCACGGAAGTGCCATTCGTCGACGCCTGCGATGCTCATGCGAGCGCCGGTCGCCACGAGGTTCGACGCCTCCCAGTCGCCAAGCATCGTGGCGGTTATGCGGTAACGGCTGAGCGCCCGGGGCTTCCCCGCAGCGAGCAGGGGCGGTTCTGACTCCTCGACGTGGAAGTCCGGGAAGGCGCGCGACGTGGCCCTCACGAAGTCGCTCACGCCGGCACGTCCCTGCGCCGGCTGCGCGAGCGACGGGTCGCTCCAAACGATGTCCTCGGTGCACAGCGATGCGACCGCGCCGGGGTCGTGTGCATTCCATGCGCGCAGGTAGCGTCCGGCCCAGTCATTGATGAACGCTCGATCGAGTGCGCGTACCTCGGGGGTTATGCCAGCCACGCCGCCAGTATCCGCAGGCCGCTCCGCGCGTGCAATCGGGGATGTCCCCGAGTCGACCCTGAGGCGTTCGAGCACGCCGGCCGCGCCCTGCAGTGCTTCCCGGCTCGGCCGGCGGGCAGGGTTTGCGCCCTCTACCGCGCCCGATCTCGGACAGATAATCCGCGTTTTATGAAACATCAGGCTCTTTTGTTCTGATATTCTCGCGCCGTCACCGAACCTGGATGGGGGTTGCTCGTGGGGATGAGGGAACTTCGGATCAACGCTGTCTGCGCATTCGTGCTCGGCTGCTTGGCGCTGGCGCTGCTGCCCGGCGCCGCCGCGGCGCGCTCGAGCTCGCTGCCAAAGAAAGAAGGGACAGCGCCGCGGCCCGGCCCGGAAGTCCTGTACGAGCCGCTCGCGAGCTCGCCGCAGCTCGAAAACGCGCCGCAGAGCCCGTGGCACGCGAAGCCGATCCTGATCTCGGGAGCGAGCGCCTACCGCAGGGGCGAGTTCGTCTACCAGGGCTATCTCTACGACGACCACGGCGCCAAGGAGGTCAACGACCCGAAGAACCCGATGATGTCGCCCGGCGGCGATCCCTCCGGCGGAGACCTCTTCTCGGCCCCCGATGGGACCTACGACTATCCGTCGGGCCCCGGCTACGACGAAAACGCGGCCAACCTGACCGAACTGCGCGTCAAGCCGAGCGCCAAAGCGACGCTCTTCCGCATCTCGCTGAACACGCTCGAAAACCCGGAACTGGTCGCCACCGCGATCGCGATCGGCGGCACCGAAGGCGTCAACCATCCGTTTCCCTTCGGCGCGAACGTGAGCGCGCCCGCGCAGTTCTTCCTGACGATCCACGGGGAAACCGCCGTACTGACGAACGCGGAAACCGGCACCGCCGTGTCCGGGCCGGCACCGGCGGTGAGCGTCGACAAGCTGCGCCGGCAGATCACGGTGTCGGTTGCACACAGCGAGTGGAACCCGGGATCCTCGGTCGTGCGGCTCGCGGCGGCGGTCGGGCTGTGGGACTCGACGACGAACAGCTACCTGCTCCCGAAAGCCGAACGCACCGCAACGACCCCCGGTGGCGGTGGCGAAGTCGCGAACCCGCCCGCCTTCTTCGACGTCGCCTTCCGCTGGAACTCGCAGGAGCCGGTTCCGGGCGCACCGGAATCTGAAACCACCGCCAACCCGCGCTGGTGGCGCGAGGCCGATCAGGCGCAGGAGCTCGCGAAAGGCGAAATCGACTCCTTCCACGCCGAAGTCGACTTCGCGAAGCTGCTCGCCAAAGAAAACAACGATATGCCCGGAGGTCCGACCGGCGTGCCCCAGTCCGGCACGATGGACCGCATCCTCGCCTCGCACTTCGAAGACGGACAGGGCGCGGACTACGAAACGGGCGGCTGCGGCAACGACAAAGAATGCATCGGCGAGATGCGCGGCCGGCTGCTCCCGTACGCGATCTACGTGCCCAGCGCGACTCCTCCCGCGGGCGGCTACGGCCTGACGCTGCTGCTGCACTCGCTGTCGGCGAACTACAACCAGTTCGAGGGCTCCAGGAACCAGTCCGAGTTCGCGAACCGTGGCGCAGGGTCGATCGTGATCACTCCGCCCGGGCGCGGCCCCGACGCGTGGTACTACGACCGCGGCGGCCAGGACACGTTCGAGGTGTGGGCGGACGTCGCTGCGCGCTATCCGCTCAACGCGGCCTGGACCGACATCGCCGGCTACTCGATGGGCGGCTACGGGACGTACAAGTTCACGACGCAGTTCCCCGATCTGTTCGCGCGCGCACAGCCAACGGTGGGCCCGCCGGGCCTCGGCATCTGGGTGCCGCCGTCGCCGCCGACGGGCGGCGAATCGTCGCTGACAGAGCGCATGCTCGGCTCGGTCCGCAACATCCCGTTCCTGATCTGGGACGAGAAGACCGACGAGCTCGTGCCGATCGCGGGCGTCAAGGAACAGGTCAAACGCTTCGACGAACTCGGCTACCGCTACGAATTCGACGAATTCCAGGCGGGCGACCATCTGACGCTCGCGATCAACGACGAATTTGCGCCCGCGGCCGCCTTCCTCGGCACGGAAACGGTCAACCGCAACCCGGTGCACGTGACGTACACGTACAACCCGACGATGGACTTCCCCGCCGACGGCACCAGCGCCGGGCACGCGTACTGGGCCTACGCGATCGCGCTGCGCGAAGCAGGTGGCGAAGCGCCGCTTGGCACCGTCGACGTGCGCTCGGAGGGCTTCGGCCTCGGCGACCCGCCCGTGCACGCGACCGAAAAAGGCGCGGGCGCGCTCGAAGGCGGGAAAATCCCGGCGATCCCGTACACCAGCGAAACGAAAACCTGGGGCGCGGCGCCGAGCGAGCCGAAGCACAACGCGCTCGACATCACCGCGACGAACGTCGGCGCGGTGACGATCGACGCGAAACGCGCCAAGGTCACGTGCGCGGCGACGCTGAACGTGACCACGGACGGGCCGCTCAAGGTCACGCTCGCGGACTGCCCCGGCGCCACCGGCACGACCGTCACGCACAGCTTCGAATGACCTGAAAACACCGCCTGGCTCACCGCGCGCCCGCGCCGGCGCGCGGTGGGAAGGCGGGCATTCGGCGGGAGCTATCCTAGGCCAATGCCCTCCCTGCTCGACCGCGCGCTGAACGTCGGCGAGGCGAAGAAGTTCAAGGAATACCAGAAGCGCGTAGCCCTGATTGCCGCGTTCGAGCCCGAGCTCGAAGAGGACACCGACGACGAGCTGCGCGAGCGCATGGACGACCTGCGCGAGCGCGCCGGCGAGGGCGCCTCGCTGGACGAGTTGCTGCCCGAGTGCTTCGCGATCGTGCGCGAGACGGGCAAGCGCACGCTCGGCATGCGCCACTTCGACGTGCAGCTGATCGGCGCGATGGCGCTGCACGACGGGAACATCTCCGAGATGAAGACGGGCGAGGGCAAGACCTTGACGGCGACGCTCGCGGTGGTGCTGAACTCGCTCGCGGTGCGCGACGACGATTCGGGCGAGCGCAAGGGCGTGCACCTGGTGACCGTCAACGACTACCTTGCGCGGCGCGACGCGGAATGGATGGGCCCGATCTACGAGTCGCTCGGCGTGACCGTCGGCGTGCTCGAGAACATGCAGCCGTACGAGGACAAGCACAAGGCGTACGCGAGCGATGTCGTGTACGGGACCAACTCCGAGTTCGGCTTCGACTACCTGCGTGACAACATGGCCAAGGACCTCTCCGAAAAGGTCCAGCGCGGGCACCACTTCGCGATCGTGGACGAGGTCGACAACATCCTCATCGACGAGGCGCGCACGCCGCTGATCATCTCCGGCGCGCCCGAACAGGCGGCCGACCTGTACGTGCGCTTCGCGCGGCTCGCGCCACAGATGAAGCTCGGCAAGACGCCCGAAGGCATGGATCCGCGCACCAAGAAGCAGTTCGTCGCGGACTTCGACTACGAGGTCGACGAGAAGCACAAGACCGTCTCGATCACCGAGCAGGGCGTCGCGAAGGCGGAGCGCTTCCTCGGCATCGATCACCTCTACCGTGCCGAGAACGGGCATCTCGTCAACCATCTGATCCAGTCGCTGCGCGCCGAGTCTCTGTACAAGAACGACGTCGACTACGCGGTGATCGACGGCGAGGTGAAGATCATCGACGAGTTCACCGGCCGCATCCTCGAGGGCCGGCGCTGGTCCGAAGGCCTCCACCAGGCAGTCGAGGCCAAGGAGCGCGTGCCGGTCCAGGAGGAGAACCAGACGCTCGCGACGATCACCTACCAGAACTACTTCCGCCTGTACTCGAAGCTCGCCGGCATGACCGGCACGGCGCTGACCGAGGCGACGGAGTTCATGAAGATCTACAGCCTCCCCGTCGTCCAGGTTCCGACGAACGAGCCGATGGTCCGCGACGATCGCAACGACCAGGTCTACAAGACCAAGGAGGGCAAGTGGTCGGCGGTCATCAGGGAGATCGCCGCGCGCCACGAGAACGCCCAGCCCGTGCTCGTGGGCACGATCTCGGTCGAGGTCTCGGAGCTCGTCTCCAGCCGCCTGACCGCGCTCGGCATCAAGCACACGGTGCTGAACGCCAAACCCGAGCACGCCGCGCGCGAGGCGGAGATCGTCGCCGAGGCCGGCCAGCCGGCCGCCGTAACGATCGCGACCAACATGGCGGGCCGCGGAGTCGACATCAAGCTCGGCGGCAACCCCGAACACCTCGCGCGCCTCGAGCTCGCGCGCCGGGGAATCGATGCCGAGCAGCGCGAGGAGCACGAGCGGGCGATGCAGGAGGTCCTCCCGGGCGTCGAAAAGACGGTCGAGGAAAACCGCGAGCGCGTGACAGCGGCCGGCGGCCTCTTCATCTGCGGGACCGAGCGCCACGAGTCGCGCCGCATCGACAACCAGCTGCGCGGGCGCTCGGGCCGCCAGGGCGACCCCGGCGAAAGCCGCTTCTTCCTCTCCGCCGAAGACGACCTCGTGCGCCTGTTCGCGGGCGACCGCATCTACCGCATCCTCGACCGCCTCGGCGGCGTCGACGAGGAGGGCAACGAGGAACCGATCGAGGCGGGGATGCTCTCCAAGCAGATCGAGAAAGCGCAGAAGAAGGTCGAGGAACAGCACTTCCTCGCGCGCAAACACGTGCTCGAGTACGACGACGTGATGAACGAGCAGCGACGCGTGATCTACGCGTACCGCGACGAGGTTCTCGAAGGTCGCGACATCGGCGAGGAGGCGCGGCGCGAAGTCGTCGCCGTGATCGAGCGCACGATCGCCGAGTACACGCCGAGCGACTACGTCGAGGACTGGGACCTCGACGGCCTGTTCACGGCGCTGTCGCAGTTCTTCCCGCTGGACCTCGGGCCCGAGGAGCTCGACCCGGAGACAGTCGACAGCAGCTCGCTCACCGACAAGATCTCCGAGCTCGCGCTCGAGCGCTACGAGGCGCGCTCGCAAACGCTCGGGGAGGAGTTGATGGGTGCGCTCGAGCGCTTCCTGCTGCTCCAGATCATCGACGAGCGCTGGCGCGAGCACCTGTTCGACATGGACTACCTGCGCGAAGGCATCGGCCTGCGTGGGTTCGCCCAGGTCGACCCGCTGGTCGCGTACAAGAACGAGGCCTTCACGCTCTTCGGCGACCTAATGAACAGCGTGTGGACGGACTTCGCGCGCATGATCTTCAACGTGCAGGTGAGCGTCGAGGGCGAGAACGGCGGAGCGCCACCGACTTCGTTCAGCCCCTCCGGGACCGCGACCAGCGCCGGGCGCGTGTCCTACTCGGGAGGCCACAGCGCCGTCGGATCCGGCGCGCTTGCGGCGGCGGCCGCCGCCGGGGCCGCCGGCGCGGAAGGCTTCGGCGAAGACAGCGCACTGGAAGCCGCGCCGGTCGTCGAGCAGCGCGTCGTCGACGAGGAGCATCAGCTCGGGCGCAACGACCCCTGCTGGTGCGGGTCGGGCAAGAAGTTCAAGCGCTGCCACGGCGCCTAGCCGTGAACGGCGTAAGGGCCGCCCTGGGCTCGGGCGCGTCGAGCGGTTGGCCGGGGCAGGGCCGCGGCCGGCACGTGGGCGCTGATAGCGTGAGGGCGTGGCCGACGCGACCGCTGAGTCAACGCCGCAGCGCCTCGCCGCGATCCGCGAGCAGATGAAGCTGCTCGCGGATTATCTTTGACCCCGACGGCCTCGCGGAGCGCGTGCGCGCGCTCGAGCTCGAGATGGGGAGCCCGGACTTCTGGGAGGACTCGGAGCGCGCCGCCGCGACCTCGGGCGAGCACGCGCGCGCGGCGCGGCGCCTGGAGGGCTTCCGTGCGCTACAGGCCGACGTCGCGGACCTCGACGGTCTCGTCGAGATGGCCGTCGAGGACCCGGCGCTAGAGGACGAGGTGCAGGAGCAGATCGGCTCCGTCGAGCGGCGCCTGGAGGAGCTCGAGGAGCAGCGCCTGTTCTCGGGCAGCTACGACTCCGGCGATGCGCTCGTGACCGTGAATGCGGGCGCGGGGGGGACCGACGCGCAGGACTGGGCCGAGATCGTCCTGCGCATGGAGATGCGCTGGGCCGAGCGCCGCGGCTTCGGCGTCGAGTTGCTCGAGGTCAGCGCGGGCGATGAAGCGGGGATCAAGTCGGCGACCTTCCGCGCCTCGGGTGAGAACGCGTACGGGCTCTTCGGCGCCGAGCGCGGCGTCCACCGGCTTGTGCGCCTGTCGCCGTTCGACTCCGCGCACCGCCGCCACACGAGCTTCGCCGGCGTCGAGGTGGCGCCGGTCGTGCCCGACAGCGAGGACGTCCCGATCAACGAGGACGACCTCCAGATCGACACCTACCGCGCGTCGGGAGCCGGCGGTCAGCACGTCAACAAGACCGACTCGGCGGTGCGCATCACCCACCGGCCGAGCGGGATCGTCGTGCAGTGCCAGAACGAGCGCTCGCAGTCATCGAACCGCGCGACGGCCCTGGCGATGCTGCGCGCGAAGCTGATCGAACGCCAGGAGCGCGAACGCCAGGAAGAGATCGCGCGCGAGAAGGGCGAGGCGCAGGACGTGAACTTCGGCTCACAGATCCGCTCCTACGTCCTGCATCCCTACACGATGGTCAAGGACACGCGCACCGGATACGAGATGGGGGACGTGCAGCGGGTCCTGGACGGAGACCTCGACGGCTTCGTACGCGCGTACCTGCTCGCCTCCGCCGCGCGCGCGAGCCGCGCATGACGCAAGCCGGGCTCGAGGAGCTCGTCCGGCGCGCGCTCGCCGAGGACATCGGCGCCGGCGACGTGACCACGCTCGCGACCGTCGGCGAGGGCGTGCGCGCGCGGGCGCTGATCACGCAAAAGGGGCCCGGCGTGATCTTCGGCCTCGACGCCGTAGAGGCGACATTCAGGTCGCTCGACGCGGATGTCGGCTGCGAGCGGCTGGTGGCCGAGGGGACTTGGCGCGATGAGGGTGGCCCGGTGATGGCCGTGGACGGCTCCGCACGAGCGCTGCTAAGCGGCGAGCGCACGGCGCTCAACTTCCTCGGCCACCTCTCGGGGGTCGCGACGCTTGCCGCGCGCGCGGCCCAAGCCGCGCACGACAGCGCTGCCGAGGTGCTCGACACGCGCAAGACGCTGCCCGGGCTGCGCGCGCTCGAGAAGGCCGCGGTCGCGGCGGGAGGCGCGCGCAACCATCGCGCCGGGCTGTACGACGCGATCCTCATCAAGGAGAACCACATCGCCGCGGCAGGCGGGATCAGGCAAGCGATCGAGCTGGCCCGGGCGGCGGCGCCGGAGCTCGCCGAGACGCTGGAGGTCGAGGTTCGCAATCCCGCCGAGATCGACGAGGCGCTCGCGGCGGGCGCTCCGCGCCTTTTGCTCGACAACATGGACGACGAGCAGTTGCGCGCGGCGGTGGCTCAGGCGGCGGGGCGCGCGCAGCTCGAGGCGAGCGGGGGCGTGACGCTCGCAACGCTCCCCGAGACCGCGCGCACGGGCGTGCAGTCCGTCTCGATGGGCGCGCTCACGCACTCGGCGCCGGCGCTGGATGTCTCGCTCACGCTCGAGCTCGTGAGCTGAGGGCGCCGCCGGAGCCGCCATCTGGGGGCCCGCGCGGTAGCCGGCAGCCAAGGGTGGACGGATAACATGAGGGGTGATGGAGGCCCGGAGGCCTTTGGCCCCGAGTCATCACCCGCTACTCCGACCGACAGTTGCCGTGAACCTGCCGATGGCCACCCTGCCGATGGCCGGGACCCGCCCGGCTCCCGAGGCGCTGAGCGCCGAGGAGATCGCCGGGCTCAAGCACGAGGTGCGCGAGCTCGCGCGCTCGCGCAACGCGGTGATCCTCGCGCACAACTATCAGGTGCCCGAGGTGCAGGACGTCGCCGACTACGTCGGCGACTCGCTTGGGCTCTCGCGCAGCGCCGCCGGCGCGGGCGCGGAGACGATCGTGTTCTGCGGAGTGCACTTCATGGCCGAGACCGCGTCGATCCTGTGCCCCGACAAGAGGGTGCTGATCCCCGACCTCGACGCCGGTTGCTCGCTCGCGGCGTCGATCGACGCGCAGCAGCTCGCGGCGTGGAAGGCGGAGCACCCCGGCGCGGTCGTCGTGATGTACGTCAACACGACGGCCGAGGTGAAGGCGCTGACCGACTATTGCTGCACGTCGGCCAACGCAGTCGACGTCGTGCGCCACATCTACGCGACCCACGGCGACGACACGGAGATCCTCTTCGGACCCGACATGTGGCTCGGTGCGTATGTCGAGAAGGAGCTCGGACGGCGGATGCACGTGTGGGACGGCGAGTGCCACGTGCACGCGGGCATCCGCCCCGCGGACATCGAAGCGATGCGCGCGCAGCATCCCGGCGCCGACTTCCTCATCCACCCCGAGTGCGGCTGCTCGACGAGCGTGATGGAGTACGTCGCCTCGGGCGACATCTCCTCCGAGGGCGTGCACATGCTCTCGACGGGCGGGATGCTCGACTACGCGCGCGAGGCCGAGCGTGACGAGCGTGTGGCGGCCGAGGCGACGCCGGCGGCCGGCGGCGACCGATCAAAGATCGGCCGGCGCGAGGCGGTCGTCGCAACCGAGACAGGCATGCTCTATCCGCTTGCGATGGCCGCACCTGACGTCGAGTTCATCCCCGCGAATCCCGAGGCGTCGTGCGTGTACATGAAGATGATCACGCTGCCTAAGCTGCGCGATTCGCTGCGCGAGCTGCGCTACGAGGTGCGCGTGCCCGAGGATGTCGCGAGCCGGGCGCGCGTCCCGATCGACCGCATGGTCGCGATCGGGTAGCAGCGCCGCGACGCGCGCGTCGCGGTCTTAGAACTCGTCGGCGGTGTGCGGGCCGACGACCCCGATGGCGAGCCGGTCCGCGACGCCCGCGGCGACCTCGCGCACCTCGTCGAAGCTGACCGCATCGAGGGCCGCGATCGCGCCGTCCGGATCGATCGACTCGCCGCGCACGATCGCCTGGTTGGCGCCGTAGCGCGCGACCGCGTTGGTGTTCTCGAACGCGAGCACCAGTCGGCCCGCCGCGTACGCGCGGGCGCGCGCGACCTCCTCCTCGGTCGGTCCCTGCGCGCGCAGCTCGCTCACGATCTCGCGCATGCGACCATAGGCCTCGATGCACTTCGCCGACTCCAGGCCGGACCCCAGCTGCAGGATCGGGACGTCGGCGAAGGCGTGGTCGGCGGCGTACACGGAGTAGCACAGGCCGCGCTTCTCTCGGATCTCCTCGAACAGGCGCGAACCCATCGATCCGCCGAGGAGGGTCGCGTAAATCGACAGCGCCGCGCGTTCGCGCAGCGAGGCGACGTCGACGTCGGGGCGGTAGATCATGCGCAGGTGCGACTGGTTGGTATCGCGCTCGTCGACGAGCGTCTGCGGCGCGAACTCCGGCGCGGGGTCATACGGAGCGGGGTCGGGCAGCGCGGGAAAGCGCGCGAACAGCTCCGTCAGCTCAGCGTCGCCGGGCAGGTGCTCGAGGTTGCCGACGAGGAACGCGCCGCCGCGGTCGCCGGCCCAGCGGCGCTCGCGAAACGCGACGATGCCCTCGCGCGTGAAGCCGCGCAGGTTCTCCTCGGGGCCGAGCACCGTGCGCCCGAGCGGGTGCTCGCCGAACGCCGCCCGGTCGATGAGGTACTCGGCGACGGTCGAGGGCTGGTCGTAGGCGCGGTTTATCTCCTGGATGACGACGCCGCGCTCGCGGTCGAGCTCGTCGGGGTCCAGGCGCGGCCGCGCGACGAAGTCGCAGATGAGATCGATCGCGGTCGCCGCGCTCTCGGCCCTGACGGTGATGTGGAAGGCGACGAGGTCGTGGCTCGTGTACGCGTTGAGTACCCCGCCCAGGCGCTCGGCCGTCTCGTTGACGTCCTTGTAGGTCGGATAGCTCTCGCCGCCCTTGAACACGAGGTGCTCGAGGAAGTGCGCCATGCCGTTCTCCTCGGGGCGCTCGTTGCGCGCGCCCGCGTCGAAGGCGACGAGGACGGTCAGCGCGCGCGTGCCGGGAATCGCGACCTGGTGTACTGGCAGCCCGTTCGCGGGGACGGTCATTGTCGCGATGCTGGCCATCGTTCGAGGCCCCACGATAACCGGCTCCGCGCGGGTCCGCGGGACAGGCGAGCGCGCCACGGCTTTCGGCGCCCGCGCTCGCGCCTCGGCTTTAGGCCGCCGGCGCCCGCGCCGCGGCTTTCGGGCGCCCGCGCTCGCGCCTCGGCGCCTCTCGGTGGCGCGACCCTTAGTCTGGGGCCCATGCCCTCCTCGTCGCGGCAGCCGTCATTCGATTGGCGCTCGATCCTTGCCGTCGCGATCTCGCTGCTGGCGATCCTCGTCGCGGGCGTGTGGCTGGGAGGGCATCCGTCGGACCTGCCCGGGTTCGCTCGCAACGCATTAGTCGCCGACCACTCGACGCGCGTCGTCAACGAAGCGATCGACCGCATATCGAGCGACTACTACCGCCCCGTGCCAAAGGGCCAGCTCGCCGGGGCGTCGGTCGCGGGCGCGGTAGCGAGCCTGCACGACCGCTTCTCGCACTATCTCTCGCCGAGCGAATTCCGCGAATTCAGCCAGCCTCCGAGCTTCACGGGCATCGGCGTGGACGTCGGCGGCACGCGCGAGGGTCTGGAAATCGCGCGTGTGTTCGACGCCTCGCCCGCCTCGCGCGCGCACCTCAAGCCGGGCGAAGTGATCGTGTCGGTGAACGGGCGCTCGATTGCGGGAGTGCCCGAAGAGTCGGCGACGACGCTCGTCAAGGGTCCGCCGGGCACGGACGTCGTGCTCGGGTTGCGCACCCACGGTGTCGGGCCCACGCGCACGGTGCGGATTACGCGCGCGACGATCGCCGAGCCGGTAGTCGCCTCGGCGGTGAAGACCGTCGGCAAGGTGAAGCTCGGGGTCGTCGGACTCGCGACGTTCAGCCCTGGCTCGCACGGGGAAGTACGGACGGCGGTCGAAGGCGTGCTGCACGAGGGCGCGCGCGGGATCGTCCTCGACCTGCGCGCAAACGGCGGCGGCCTGGTCGAGGAGGCACGGCTCGTCGCGAGCATCTTCCTGCCGAACGGCGTCGTGATCGTGACGACGCGCGGGCGCTCGCAGCCGACCGAGGTGATCACCGCGGCAGGCGACGCGATCTCGAGCTCGATACCGGTGGTCGTGCTCGTCGACGCAAACACCGCGTCGGCGTCGGAGATCGTCTCGGCCGCGCTCCAGGACCATCGCCGAGCGACGATCGTCGGCACGCACACCTTCGGTAAGGGCGTCTTCCAGGAGGAGGAGCCGCTGTCCAACGGCGGCGCCCTCGACATCACCGTCGGCGAGTACTTCACGCCCAACGGGCGCAACCTCGGCGGCGGCGGTGTGAAGCAGGGCGCGGGCGTGATCCCCGAAGTGCTCGTGGCGCGGGGCGTCGACACGGCGCGTGGGCTCGAAGTCGCGCTGCATACGCTCGCCGCAAAGATCAGGTGACGCCGCCGCCCGGCCGTCCTCGCCGGGGCGGGCGCGCAGCGCCGCGAGACGGCGCACGTCGCGGCGGCCGAACCCGTCGGGTCGAGCCGGCGGCCGGAGCGCGGGTCGTGTGGCCGCCGGCCCAGCGCGAACGCGCGCGCGATGCGATCGAGGCGCTGATGCGCGAGCATCGGCTCGCGCGGCGCTTCGAGCGCGCGGTCGAGCGCGAAGCCAACCGCGTCCGCGATCGCCGTCTGGAGGCCGGCGGCGACCTCGACCGCCGGCGGGATCTCAAGGCGCTCCCGACATTCACGATCGACCCCGTGAGCGCGCGCGACTTCGACGACGCGGTGTCCGCACAGACGCTGCCCGAAGGTGCGATCCGGGTATGGGTGCACATCGCGGACGTGACGGCGTATGTGCGCGAGGGGTCGCCGCTCGACACCGAGGCGCGACGGCGCGCGACCAGCGTGTACGTCCCGGGATCCGTCGAGCCGATGCTCCCGCACGCGCTCTCCAACGACGCGTGCTCGTTGGTTCCGCAGCGCGAGCGCCTCGCGGTGACCGTCGAGATGGACCTCGAGGGGCCGCGCGCGGTGCGCACCTCGTTCTACCGCTCGGTGATCTCCTCGGACGCGCGGCTGGACTACGAGCAGGTCGACCGCATCTTCGCGGGGGCAGAGGAGGCCGGCGAGCCGTGGCGGGGGCCGCTGCAGGCGGCCCGGACTGCAGCGGCGGCGCTCGCGCGCGCGCGCGAGGAACACGGCGCGCTGGTGATCGAGTCCGCCGAGCACGAGTTCGCGTTCGACGACGAGGGCAACGTCAGCTCGGTCGACGCACGCTCGCAGACGGAGTCGCATCGCCTGATCGAGCACCTGATGATCGCGGCCAACGAGGCGGTCGCGTCGCTGCTCGTGCGCCACCGCACGCCGTGCCTGTACCGCGTGCACGAGCGCCCCGACCCGGAGCGCGTCGAGCGGCTCATTGCGCAGCTCGCCTCGCTGGAGGTGCCCACCCCACCGCTGCCAGATCGGCTCGCGCCGGCGCAGGCGAGCGAGCTCGTGGGCGAGATCTCCAAAGCGGTCGACGCGCACGTGCGCCGCACGGGGCGCGGGCGCAAGGCGCTCGGGGCGCTCGTGCTGCGCGCGCTCAAGCAGGCGTATTACTCGCCCAAGAACGTCGGGCACTCGGGGCTGCGGTCGAGCGCCTACTGCCACTTCACCTCGCCGATCCGCCGCTACCCCGACATCGTCTGCCACCGCGCGCTGCTTTCGGTGCTGGGCGCAGGCGAGCGCGCCCCGCGCGGGCACGAGCTGGTGGAGCTCGGCGTGTGGACCTCCGAACGCGAGCGCGACGCGATGGAGGTGGAGCGCGACGCCGACGACATCGCGCGCTGCTTCGTGCTCGAGCGGGAGCTGTTCGAGAAGGGCTGGGAGCAGGGCTTCGACGGCGAAGTCGTGGGGATGATCCCGGCGGGGGCGTTCGTCGCCTTCGGCGACTCCTACGAGGGCATGCTTCCCGTGCGATCGCTGACGAGCGAGTCGGGTGAGCGCGAGTGGTGGGAGCTGAACGAGGATGGCACGATCTTGCGCGGGCAGCACACCGATTCGGTGCTGCGCCTGGGCGACGCCGTGCGGGTGCGCGTCGAGCGGGTCGACGCGCCGCGCGGCCGCGTCGACCTCGTGCGCGAGCTCGCAGGCGCCGCGAGCTAGGCTCGAGGCGCGATGGCGAAGGGCAAGGGCAAGCGCAAGGTCGGCGCGGGCGACGTCGCGTCAAACCGCTACGCGTCGCACCGCTACCAGCTGCTCGAGCGGCTCGAGTGCGGCGTCGCGCTGCAGGGCACGGAGGTCAAGGCGCTGCGGTCCTCGGGCGCGCAGCTCAAGGACGGCTATGCCGCGATCCGCGACGGCGAGCTGTGGCTGCACTCCGTCCACATCCCGCCGTACGGCCCGGCGGCGCGCGAGAACCACGACCCCGAGCGCCCGCGCAAGCTGCTCTTGCACCGGCGCGAGCTCGATCGCCTGGCGGCGCGCTCGGCCGAGCGCGGCCTCACGATCGTGCCCACGCGCATCTACTTCTCCGGCGCGCACGCAAAGGTCGAGATCGCGCTCGCGCGCGGCAAGGACCTGTACGACAAGCGCCAGTCGCTGCGCGAGCGCGACGTGAGGCGCGACATCGAACGCGGCGTGCGCGAAGCGCGGCGCTGACCGGTAGGCGAGCGCGCGTCGCGACGGCGGCGTGGCATCGCCCGCCGGCCGCGATCAGAGATGGCCGAAGCTGTGCCCGCCGCTGCTGAGGATGTGCGCCTGCTCCATCCCCAACACGAGCGCGACGATGAGCCCGATATAGACGGCGCCGATGAGCAGGCGGGTACGCGGCCGGACGCGGAAGTAGGCGGCCTGCTCGAGCGAGTGCGTTTTACGCGCCTGCCAGCGCCGCCAGGTCTCATACACGGCGAGCACGAGGATCAGCAGGAGGATCGGATTCGATGCGAGGAGCGTGAGCGCTACCAGCGCGCCGAGCCCGACGAACCACATCCACGGCGCCATCGCGGCCATCGCGCGCCCCCCATCGAGCGGGACGACGGGCAGCAGGTTGAAGAGGTTGAGGAAGAAGCCGAGGTAGGCGAGCGCGCGGAAGAAGTCGCTGTTCGCGGCTTCGCCCACCGCCAGGCACGCGCCGGCGCCGAGGCTCCCAAGGATCGGTCCGGCGAGCCCGACGCGCGCCTCGGCGGCGGCGTTGTCGCCGAGCGACTTCGCAGCGATGAAAGCCCCGAGAAACGGGATGAAGGTCGGCGCGCTCGCCTTGATTCCTTCGCGGCGCAGCTGGACGACGTGCCCCATCTCGTGCACGAACAGGAGCACGACGATGCCGAGGGCGAACGTCCAGCCCCAAAAGAGGGAATACGCGGCAACGGACACGAGCGCGGTGCCGGCGGTGGTGAGCACCTTGAGCTTCGGGAGCAGCAGGAGCGCGCCCTTGATGGCGGCGAAGAACTTCGCGACCACGGCCACGATCGCGGCGGCGGCGCTTCCGAGCCGGCGGCGGAACGTGCGCAGGCGCTGCTGGTTGCGCGAGCGCTCGCCGAACGGGCCGCCCGCCTCGTGCGCTCCGCTCGGTGCGTGCGGCGGCGCGCCGAGCGGGCTCGGCGCTGCGGGTGCTGCGAACGATGCGTCACTTTCCATGTCTCCATTGTGGCAGCGCCGCTAAGCGCGGCCTAACGGGCGCGGCCATGCGAGCGGCCCCGGGGAACGTCCTCCGCAAAGGCGGCCGCGGGCAACGTCTTTCTCCCAAAGTGCGGACACGTCTTGCGGACGCCTGTTGCATCGTCTCGTCCTCGGAGGTACCTTGGATCCAGACGCGGAACCGAGACGCAAAGAGCGAGGCCAACGAGGTGTGAGGCCGCGCCACCAACGAGGTCGCCCTTCGGGTGTGACCGAGGAGGTTCCTCAAAGCGACTCGGGACCGCGTCGTTTTTTGTCCTGGCGCGGGCCGTTTGCGCCGGCCCTCCAGTTCGAGCTCCGTCGAGCGCGCCGGCTGGCGCGGGCCGTGTGCGCCGGCCCTGCAGTTCGAGCTCGATCGAGCGCGCCGGCTGCCATAGCGGGCGCTGCGCCCGTGGAGGCGGCCCCGGCCGACCGCTAAGATTGTCCGGTAAAGCATCCCCGGGGACGACAGGCTTCGACGTGGTCGGTTCGTGGGGGTGGTGGCGAGTCGAGGTCCCGGGCGGCCTCGTAAAACACCCGGGAAAACCATAAGTGCGGACTCTCACGAGTTTGCCCTCGCCGCTTAGTCGATAACTAAGCCGTGAGGTCTCGGGCTCCGCTCGCCTGTGGCGGGGAAGGCCGGGATCAGAAAGCAGGCTAACCCGGGGCGGACCGCCTCCGCCAAGCCGGGGACAATCTAGGAGGCTGGTCCTTCGAAACCCCGCCGGCGAGGCGCCCGAAGGATGAGATCAGAGCGCCGGCTACGCTCGTAGAAGCCATCTTCACGCGGTCGCGGACGTGGGTTCGATTCCCACCGTCTCCATTGATTCCCAGCATTTTGGGGTTTGCCGGGCGTCCCGCAGTGCTCCTTTTCGCGCATTGCAATAGCGCGACGAGCATCAACGGATGCGCCTGCTATTCGTCGTGGCTGTCGCACAAAGGGGGTGTCGTCTGGCGGGTTTAAGACGATGTCGGGATGAGCCAGAACTTCCTTGCGTGTGATCGGGAGCAGGTGCTGTTGATGCCGGTGTCGTTGCGGGAGTGGCTGCCG